>JAEEGH010026446.1_pt1 | contig 11562 bp, 10 predicted proteins | sample 9134181 | NCBI WGS metagenome assembly JAEEGH01 (sample SAMN16246544, study PRJNA631951) | gut metagenome | biome: gut microbiome; feature: rumen; material: DP-attached | host: Bos | place: Iran: Karaj | collected 2018-10 | reverse complement strand
CCTATAGAAGAGAGATTAAGGTAGAACGAGGCGGTCCATACGGTGGAAACGGTGGAAAGGGTGGTTCTGTCATCTTCGTTGGAGATGAGGGATTATCTACATTATTAGATTTAAGATATAATCCAAAAATAAAAGCTACACCTGGTGAAAAGGGTAGAAACAAAGGACAATATGGCGCAAATACCGAAGACACTTATGTAAGAGTTCCTGTTGGTACTACAATTTTTGATGATGAAACAAATAAGGTTATTTGTGATATCACTGAAAATAAGCAGGAATTTGTTGTATGTAAGGGCGGCCGTGGTGGTAGAGGTAATTTAGCCTTAGCCAATGGTACATATAAATGTCCTGATTTCTGTGAAAAGGGTGAACCAGGAGAAAAGAAAACAGTTAGATGTGAATTAAGAGTTCTAGCTGACTGTGGTTTAGTTGGATTCCCTTCAGTTGGTAAATCAACTTTAATCGCTGCAGTATCATCTGCAAGACCTAAGATTGCAGCATATCATTTTACAACATTAGTTCCTAATTTAGGTATGGTAAGATTACCTGATGGAAGAGATTTTGTAATGGCTGACCTTCCTGGTATTATTGAGGGTGCTCATGATGGAGCAGGCTTAGGCTTACAATTCCTACGTCATATCGAAAGATGTAAGGTTATTGTTCATATCGTAGATATGGCCGCAGTTGATGGAAGAGATCCTTTTGAGGATTTCAATATTATAAATAATGAGCTTAAAGAATATAAGATGAATTTATCTAAGCGTCCTATGATTGTTGTTGCTAACAAGATGGATTTACCAAACGCAAAGGAAAATCTTATAGAATTTAAGAAGCATGTTGATTTACCTGTTATAGAAATTTCAGCAATGGCTCATGATAATTTAAATGAATTATTATATAAGATTGCTGATACATTAGAAACTACAGAGGCATTCTCATTATTTGAAGAGGATGAATTAGATGTAGTTGAATATACATTTAAAGAAGAAGAAAAGCCATTTGTCATCGAAAAACAGGATGACGGTGTTTATAATGTAAGTGGAAAGAAAATCGAGAAGATTTTTGCTATGACAGATTTCGATTCAGATATTGCAAGAGCTCGTTTTGCTCGTCAATTAAGAAGCTTTGGTGTTGATGATGAGTTAAGAAAGCTTGGAGTACAAAATGGAGATTTAGTAAGAATCCTAGATTTCGAATTTGAATTTATAGACTAAAAAAATGGTGTTTCGACACCATTTTTTAATATAAATCATTCATTTGTTCCATGTATGAATTATATTCTTCATTACTTAAAATTTCCATTTGGCTAACCTTTAATATATTATTTTCCTTAGCCATATAAACAAAATCATCTAAGTTTGAAGGAATATAATCAGACATATATACATTTACCATTTTAGCATCCTCAAGCATCTTGGCATAGATTCTATCATGACCACTAATAGCTACATATTCATCATCAATAATAGTAACAGGGATATATACCTCCTTAGCCTCTAAATATTTAGAGATGGAATCTAATCTATCCTTGTTAATAAAGAATTTTGATGGCTGAATAATTTTAATAGGAAGCTTAAATGTAAATGTATCATCAAAGGCTCTATAATATGTTCTATCCTCATTATAGAAGATATTAATATAGCCAAAATATTTTCTAAATTCTTCGATAACCTTATCAACTAATGATAATCTATCGTATTTTATATAGGCTTCATAGCCTCTAATATCAAATTCAAAATAATATTTAATATTATTTTCAACAACTGTAAAGCATTGTCCTAATAATCTATTTTTAGTAGAATAAACAGTGCTTTCATAATCTCTAATTATTTTCATTTATAACACCCGTAAAAATTATAACAATAACTCTTTATTATTTCAAATTATTGTTTTATAATAGCAAAGTGAACGACTGTACGAATTTAGAAAGGGAGGACGAAATTGTGATATTTGAAAAGCACATGAGGAAATATTATAAAAAATATTTCGTTTTATATATAATTGGAATAATCTCCCTAATAGCGGTAGATGTAGCACAGCTATTTATACCTGAATTTTTGGGAGATATTGTAAATATTTTAACAGACAAGCCAGCTGATGCCGAAAGTCAAATTTCAAGAATTATAATCTGGATTATAGCTATCGCGATTATAATGTTTGCTGGTAGAATGCTTTGGAGATTTGCATTATTTAATGCATCTATAAGAATTGAAGCCGGAATGAGACACGAGATGTTTCAAAAGGCTACTAGATTATCTCAAAAATATTATCATGAGAACAAGGTTGGTTCTATAATGTCTTGGTTTACCACAGACCTTGAGCAGATAGAAGAATATTGTGGTTTTGGTACAGTAACAATAGTAGACGCATTCTTCTTAGGCCTACTAGTAATTATTAGAATGGTAAAGCTTGATTGGGCTTTATCATTAATAGCATTCGTTCCAATGATTTTAATCATTGTATGGGGATTCTTAATTGAAAAATATATGTCAATTAAGTGGAGAGAGCGTCAGGAGCAGTTTGATAAGCTTTATGATTTTACTCAAGAAACATTTACAGGTATTAGAGTAATTAAGGCATTCGTTAAGGAAACTGCAGAATTACATGCTTTCGCTAAGATTGCAAGAAAGAATAAGGATACAAACGTATCTTTTGCAAGAATATCAGTATTATTTGATGTATTAATTGAATTAATTATAGCGGCTATTATGTCACTTGTACTTGGTGTAGGTGGCTAGGTTGTATATAGATACGCAACTGGTGAGGCAATGATTTTATTTAATCATACTATTGAATTAAATGCAGGTGGATTAGTTGCCTTTATTAGCTATTTTGATACATTAATTTGGCCTTTGATTGCTATGGGCTCAATCGTTGCGATGAGAAGTAGAGCTAAGACATCTTTAAAGAGAGTTGCTGAATTCTTAGATACAGAGGAGGATATTAGAAATGTAGAAAATCCTCATGTATTAAAGGATGTTAAGGGTAAGATTACATTTAAAAATTTAACATTCTCATATCCAGATGCTAAGGATGTTAATTATTTAAAGAATGTTTCATTTGAAATACAGCCTGGTGAAAAGATTGGTATTATAGGTAAAATTGGTTGTGGTAAAACAACATTAGTTAATTCATTATTAAGACTATATAATGTTCCAAAGGGTTCTATCTTTATTGATGATCATGACCTAATGGAATGTGATATTAAATCAGTAAGAGATGCTATAGGTTATGTTCCTCAGGATAATTTCTTATTCTCTGATAAGATAACAAATAATATAGCATTTAGTGATAGAAAGAAGGACGCGGTAGCCGTTAGAAACGCTGCTAAATTTGCCGATGTTGATGATAACATCATCAATTTCAAGGATGGATATGATACTATCTCAGGAGAAAGAGGAGTAACATTATCAGGTGGACAAAAACAAAGAATTTCTATTGCTAGAGCCTATATTAAGGACGCACCTATTATGATAATGGATGACTCAGTTTCTGCAGTAGATGTAAAAACAGAGGAAACAATTTTAAAGAATATTAGTGAAAAGAGAAATGGTAAGACTACAATAGTTATCGCATCTAGAGTATCTACTGTAGCTCATTTAGATAAGATATTAGTATTAAATAATGGTGAGGTCGAAGCCTTCGATACACCTAAGAATTTATTAAATATTTCTGAAACATATAAAAAGATGGTTTATCTTCAGGAACTAGAAAAAGAAGTTGAAGGAGGTGCTATCTAATGGAAGAAGAATTATTAAAGCTTAAGGGCGATAAGAAGATTCCAACAAGAATCCTATTAAGACGTACAATGAAATACGTTAAGCCTGAATGGATATCATTTGTTATAGCATTAATCCTTTTAATCGCAAACGTAGTATTAGATTTATATTTACCACTTGTTGTAGAGGATATTACAAATAATGTTACAGGTGCTAGCATTGATTTAGATAGAATAATTAGAATGGCAATTATCTATTTTGTTGTAATGCTAGTTACAATGGCAACATTATATTTAGAATCAATGCTTTTACAGCGTGCTGGTCAAAGAATTATTTATAATTTAAGAATTGATGTATTTACTCATATTGAAAATATGAGCCAACATCAATTTGATGAAATGCCAGTTGGTTCATTAGTAACAAGAGTTGCTTCATATACACAATCAATGAGTGATTTCTTTACTAATGTTATCGTAAGAGTTATAAAGAATGTTTTATATCTTGCTGGTGTACTTGCAGTAATGTTCTATTTATCAGTAAATATTACCTTATTCATGCTAATATCAGTTGTATTAGTAGCTGTATCTTCATTCATTTTCTCTAAAGCAGTATCTAAGAGATTTAGAACAGAAAGAAGAGCATTATCTGATTTAAATACTTATTTAAATGAGAATTTATCAGGTATGAAGATTACTCAAATCTTTAATCAAGAGGATTATAAGATTAATGAATTTAAGGAAAAGAATGATTTCTTAAGAAAATCTAGATTTAATTCTATAACATGCTTTGCATTATATAGACCATTTATTACATTAGTTTATATTATAAGCGTTGCCGTATGCTTCTATTTAGGATTTGAATATGGAATGCTTGCAGGTGCTGTAGTTGCATATTATATGTATTTATCTAAGTTCTTTAACCCAATACAGGAATTGGCTGATGAATTAAATCAAATTCAAAAGGCTTTAACAGCATCAGAAAGATTATTCAACTTAATGGATGTAATGCCTGAGGTTAGAGATAAGGAAGATGCTATTGATATTGAGCATTTCAATGGTAAGATTGAATTTAAGAATGTATGGTTTGCATATAAGGATGAGGATTGGATTTTAAGAGATGTATCATTTGTTATTAATCCAAAGGAAACTTGTGCGTTTATTGGTGCTACAGGTGCCGGTAAAACAACAATCCTTGGATTAATTGTTAGAAATTATGAAATCCAAAAGGGTCAAATCCTAATTGATGATGTTGATATTACAAATATTAAATTAAAATCATTAAGAAGAGCTATTGGACAAATGCTTCAGGATGTATTCTTATTTAGTGGTACTATTAGAGATAATATTACATTACATGATACTTCATATTCTGATGAAAAGATATTAGATACTTGTAAGTATGTAAATGCTGATTCATTTATTAGTAAGCTTCCTAAGGGATTAGATGAAGAAGTAATTGAGCGCGGTGAGAATTTCTCTCAAGGACAACGTCAATTATTATCATTTGCGAGAACAGTACTTGCAGAACCTCAAATTCTAATCTTAGATGAGGCAACAGCTAATATCGATACTGAAACAGAGGTATTAATTCAAGAGTCACTTGAAAAGATAAAGAATATAGGAACAATGCTAGTTGTAGCTCATAGATTATCTACTATCCAGCATGCAGATCAAATTATTGTTCTTCAAAAGGGTGAAATAGTAGAAAGAGGTAATCATCAGGAGCTTTTGGCTAAGCATGGTCATTACTATAAGCTTTATAAGCTTCAATTTGAAGAAAGATAATAGATTAGCACGATTTATCGTGCTTTTCTTTTTTGTGCTATAATATATGAAAAAAGAGCTGAAGTATATTATGATGTAAATGTTAAGATTTTAAATAATTTAAATAAATAGTGGAGTATTATGGAAAAGTTAAAATTAAGAATTGATGAAAAATTTGAAACAAAGGAATTAATAAAAAAAGAAATTAACCTAGATTCTGATATAAAGAAGAACTTGGTAACTAAGACATTTAAATCTAGTTCGAAGACTGTCTATTTTTATATGTATGAGGAATACTTTATGAGAACTAATTCTGATTTAACTGTAACTATCTTTGTAACTGAAACACCGGATTTTACAGAAATAGAATTAATGTCTTCAGGTGGTGGTGTAGGCTTTTCATCTTCAACTTGGGGTAGTGAAAAGACATCACTTAAATATTTTAAGAAGCTATTTGAAAATTTAGGATTTAAAGAAGTAGAATAATTGGCCACATTGTGGCCTTTTGTTTATAATTGAAAGAGAATCTATTTTATGATAAAATAGTTGTAACTTGTTTTTATAAGGGAGGTATCTTAATATGAAGGAATTAATTAGAGAAAAAATTCTTAGAAATTTAGAGGCGAATAGTAGAATTGATTTACATGAATTATCAGTTATGCTAGGGGCGAGTGACGCGGAGGTCGCGAACGAGATTGCCGAAATGGAAAAGGAACATATTATTTGTGGATATACTACCTTAATAAATTGGGATAATACAGATAAAGAAATTGTTACTGCACTAATTGAGGTTAAGGTTACTCCACAACGTGGTATCGGCTTTGATTCAATTGCTGAAAGAGTTGCAAAATTCCCAGAGGTTACATCTGTATATTTAATGTCTGGTGGTTTTGACTTTATGGTATTAATTGAAGGAAAATCAATGAAGGAGATTGCTAGATTCGTCTTTGATAAATTGTCTACATTAGAGACAGTTAATTCAACTTCAACTCATTTTGTATTAAAGAAATATAAGGATCATGGTGTTGATTTAGTTGAAACTAAGAAGGATGAAAGAATGCTAGTTAGTGCATAAAATGAGAGATTTTGTTAGTAAAAAGGTTAGAGATATCAAGCCTTCAGGTATTAGAAAATTCTTTGATATCGCATCTGAAATTGAGGGTGCTATATCTTTAGGTGTTGGTGAGCCTGATTTTGATACTCCTTGGCATATTAGAGAAGAGGGTATTTATTCCTTAGAAAAGGGAAAGACCTATTATACATCTAATAGTGGTTTAAAGGAGCTAAGACTTGAAATCGCAAAATATAATAAAAGAAAATATAATATCGAATATGATGGATTAAATGAATGTCTAGTTACTGTTGGTGGTAGTGAGGCTATTGATTTAGCAATGAGAGCTATCATTGAACCAGGGGACGAAATCATTATTGTTACTCCATGCTATGTATCATATGAGCCATGCGTTACATTAGCTGGTGGTGTTGTTAAGACTATCGCATTAAAGAATGAGAATGAATTTAGATTAACACCTAAGGAATTAGAGGATGCTATTACAAGTAAGAGTAAGGCTGTAATTATTAATTTCCCTAATAATCCAACTGGTGCGATTATGGAAAAGTCTGATTTAGAAAAGATTGCGAATGTAGTAATTGAACATGATTTATTAGTTATATCTGATGAAATCTATGCTGATTTATCATATTATGGCAATCATACATCAATCGCATCTTTAGATGGAATGAAGGAAAGAACTATTGTTGTTAATGGTTTTTCTAAAGCATTCTCAATGACAGGCTGGAGACTTGGCTATGCCTTAGGTCCATCTGACATTATTAAGCAAATGACTAAGATTCATCAATTCTGTATCATGTGTGCTCCTACAACATCACAATATGCCGCTATTGAAGCTTTAAGAAACGGCGATAATGATGTTGAGCTAATGAGAGAATCATATGATGAAAGAAGACGTTATTTATTAGATAGATTAAATAAAATGGGTCTTCCTTGCTTCACTCCAAAGGGTGCATTCTACGTATTCCCAGATATTAGAGGCTTTGGCTTATCAAGTGATGATTTCTGTTTAAAGCTTTTGGAAAAGGAAAAGGTTGTAGTAGTTCCTGGTAATGCATTTGGTGATTCTGGAGAGGGCTTTGTAAGAATATCTTATGCTTACTCAGTTGATGATTTAAGAAATGCATTAGATAGAGTAGAAAAATTCATTAAAACTTTAAAAAAATAATTATAAAATAAGAGCATTTTATGCTCTTTTTATTTTGCTTAAAGTCATACTATAGTGTATAATTTAATATGTTGGTGATTTTATGGAAAAATATGAATTAAACAAATTCATAACTGAATATAGTAAGAAGCTTCTTGATTTATATCAAGCTTTTTCGATTTCTGTAAAAAGAGAAGAATATGATAGCTTATCTAAAGAAATCCAAAAGGATGATTTTTGGAATGACCAAAAGAAGGCCCAGGATACAATTTCTAGATTAAATGCTATCAAGGATTCTATTAACCAATATGATTCATTAGAAAAGAAATTTAATGACATTAAGGATTCTATTGATTTAGCACTTGTTGATAATGATTTAATGATGATGCTTGAAGATGAAATAGAAACCTTTAAAAAGGAATTAGATGTTAGTGAAAAGAATGCATTATTATGTGGTAAATATGATTTTAATAATTGTATTTTAGAGCTACACCCAGGTGCTGGTGGTACTGAATCAATGGATTGGGCTTTAATGCTATATCGAATGTATTCTAGATATTTTAATTTAAAGGGCTATAAGGAATCAGTGCTTGAATATCAGGCTGGTAGTGAGGCGGGTATTAAGTCTATTTCAATTGAGGTTACAGGACCTTATGCCTATGGTAGATTAAAGGGAGAACGTGGAGTTCATCGTTTAGTTAGAATTTCTCCATTTGATTCGTCAAAGGCAAGACATACGTCATTTTGTTCTTGTGATGTAACACCAATAATTGAAGATAGTAATGATATTGAAATTAAGGATGAGGATATTAAAATAGATGTATTCCATTCATCTGGTGCGGGTGGTCAAAGTGTTAATACTACAGATTCAGCTGTAAGAATAACGCATAAGCCAACTGGTATTGTTGTTACATGTCAAAATGAAAGAAGTCAAATTAAAAATAAGGAATTTGCTATGAATGTATTAAGATCTAAACTAGCAAATTTAGAAATAAAGAAAAGAGAAGAGGAATTAAATTCAGAGAAGGGTTCTCAAATGAAGATTGATTTTGGTTCTCAAATTAGATCTTATGTTTTTACTCCGTATACATTAGTTAAGGATCATAGAAGTGAATATTCTGAAAATAATGTAGAATCTGTTATGAACGGAAATTTGGATGGCTTTATTGATGCTTATTTAAAGTTTATTGCAGGTGAAAGAAATGATTAATGATGAAAAAAATTTAACATTAGAAGAATTAAAAAAGCTTAGAATGAAGAAGCTTTTTAAGCAATATTTATTAGTTTCATTTGGTGTATTATTAGTAGATTTAGGTTTCTACTTTTTCCTACAGCCAGCTGATATAGTTATTGGAGGTATGACAGGCTTATCTATTATTTTAAGTAGATATGTACCAGATACATCTTGGTTTACTCCTTCAATATTCTTATATTTTGCCAACGGTGTATGCTTGATATTAGGTTTGATATTTATAGGTAAGGATTTCTTTTTTAAGACAATATATGCATCACTATTATCTCCTACAATTATTCTATTATTAGAAAAATTTGTTGCTTATGATATTTTCTATAAGTCAATTACAGAAAATAAAATATTAATATGTTTTTTATGTAGCTCGCTTTTAACGGGTCTTGGTGTAGGTATAGCAGTAAAGAATAATGGTTCTACAGGTGGAATGGATGTAATCCAAAAGATGATTAGTAAATTCTTTAAGGTTCCTATGTCTATTACTATGTATGTAACTGATATTATCGTTGTATTTGTTGCTGGATTCTTTTTCGCACCATTTAGATTTGATTTAGAATTAACAATTTATGGTATTATAGGTGTTATTGGAGTAGCATATATTGTAGACGTAGTGGCATTATCATTAAAGCCAAGAAGAACTATGTATGTTATTACTAAAAAGCCAGATATTATTAAGGAACTAATATTTAAGGAATTAGATAGAGGTGTTACTTTATCTGATGTTCAGGGTGGTTATACAGGAGAACACTTAACTATGGTAATTTGTACTATGGATAAGAATGAGTCCTATAGAATGTCTAGCATAATTACAAGTGTTGATCCTAAGGCCTTTACATTTGTTACATCTTGTAAAGAGGTTAAGGGTGAATACGATCATAGAGGATTTTTCTTATGATAATAGAGTCTGTTTCAAAAGCTAAAAAGAAGAATTTATATAATGTAATAATTGATAAAAAGGTATATGAATTTAATGAGGATATCATTATTGAATTTAACCTATATAAGGGTAAGGAAATAGATGATGAATTATTAAATAAGGCATTATCATCTAATTCAATAAATGATTATTATAATAAGGCATTAAATTATGCAGTAAGGTATTTTAAGAATTCTTATGAAACAAGACAATATCTAGTTGATAAGGGCTTATCAAATGATTTATCATTTGAAATCGTTAATAAACTAATTGAAAAGGGTATTATAAATGATAGAAATATTATCGAAAATAATATCTTTTCATTAGTTAAAAATGGTAATGGTAAATTATTAATAATAGAAAAGCTAAAACAAAAAAGATTTGATATTAATTTAATTAATGAATGTGTTGATAATATTGATATGGAATTCTATTTTGAATGCTTAAATAAGCTTTATAAAAAGGTTAAAAATAAATATGATAAATATCCTGATTATGTAAGAATAGGTAAGCTAAAAAGTTATTTATATTCTAGAGGATATTCATCTAGTGATATATCTGAATTAAATATTGAATAATAGTCATCATCTATGATGGCTTTTATTATGCTTTTAATCTACATATTTCACTTAAATATAGAATGTATTCTATATCTTTCTTGTTTAATAGTTATACATTTGGTATAATTAATATAACATTTCGATGATTTTAACATTGGAGGTACAATATGATACGTAACAATATTGATGATAATTTTTTATATTTTTTAAAAAAAGGTGATTGCTTAGATGCATATAAGACATTAGGTTCTCATTTAGTTAAGGATGAATGGGGTAATAATATCGCATGTGAATTTGCATTATATGCTCCTAATGCATTATATGTTGAATTAATCGGTGACTTTAATGGCTTCCAAGAGGGCGTAACTAGAATGGAAAAAATCAATGATGATGGCATTTTCTATTCTTGGCTTGATGGAAATTATGAAGGAATTAAATATAAATATGTAATTATAACTAAGGGTGGTCAAAAGCTATATAAGGCAGATCCATATGCATTTAGAAGTGCATTAAGACCTATCCAGGATTCAATTGTGTATAACATTGATTATCCATATGATTGGAATGATAAGGAATGGAATGAAACTCATACAACAACATATGATAAACCTACCCTAATTTATGAAATGCACCTTGGCTCTTGGAAGAGAAAGGGTGAAGGAGATAATGACTTTTATAATTACGTAGAAATAGCAAATATGCTATGTGATTATTTAAAGGATTTTGGTTATACTCATGTTGAAATAATGCCAGTTTATGAGCATCCGCTAGATGCATCTTGGGGATATCAAGGTACTGGATATTATGCAATCACTCCAAGATATGGTACTCCACATGATTTTATGAAATTCATCGATATATTACATCAAAATGGTTACGGAGTTATTTTAGATTGGGTACCTGGTCATATTTGTAAGGATTCATTTGGTCTTTATATGTTTGATGGTACTCCACTTTATGAATATCCAAATGAGCAGGATAGAGAAAATCCTGAATGGGGTACTGCAAACCTAGATTTAGGTAAGGGTATTACAAGAAGCTTCCTATATTCAAATGCTTTATTCTTTATGAAATATTTCCATGTTGATGGATTTAGAGTAGATGCAGTTTCTAATTTAATTTATTATCTAGGAGAC
>JAEEGH010026443.1_pt1 | contig 11562 bp, 2 predicted proteins | sample 9134181 | NCBI WGS metagenome assembly JAEEGH01 (sample SAMN16246544, study PRJNA631951) | gut metagenome | biome: gut microbiome; feature: rumen; material: DP-attached | host: Bos | place: Iran: Karaj | collected 2018-10 | reverse complement strand
AAGTTCCGTCAGCGATGATGTCGTTGTTCTGCAACGTCACACCGCCCGTATAGACGCCGACACGGATGGCCATCGTCTTGCCGACGAGTACGCTGTTCAAGCAGATGACCGAACCAACACCGTCCTCCACAACTAACGCCGCCTGCGAATCTTCCGCTGATGTGACGACCAGATTGCCAATCAACAGGCTGGTCACAGCCATTCCACTAGCATGAATCGAACCTGTCAGTGTGATATCGCCGTCATTCGCGGCCTGCCAGCCGAGAATGGCCATCGGTTTCGCCACAACCCATTCTCCGCCAGGTGCTTCATAATTTCCGGCAACGATTTGGATGCAGCCGCCAGGAGCTACATTGGCGATAGCTTCTTCAATCGTCGTGAACGCATCGTAGCCAAACGTCAGTCCCGTCCCTTGGAAAGTCGTTGCCACGCCATCTTCATAGGCATCCGCCCAAGCGGCGTTTACAACGACACGCGAACTCATTGGCTTGTTTTCCGCCTCATTCTCCAAAATGACGAGCTTCCCTTCCACGAAGACAAGATTCTGAGCACCGTCATCGGCACCGTCAATGGCCAACGTGCCTTGACGGATTGTGTATTCGCCAGGCTCTTCGCCTTCGTCTCGCGTCAAAGAACCAACAAGTTGTCCACTGCCAAGTCCCGACACAATCGTGACTTGCAGTACAGGATCGGGTTCACCGGCTTTCTTGGCAACCGTCTGTGCGGCAACCACGACTTTGCGAGCGGAGACCATCAAAGCACCTTCCGTGAACGTCATCTCATACTGCTCTGACAAAGCCAATGTTCCAATGGCGACACGGTAAATCTCCGGCCAGACGCCATCCGAACTTGTCTTCACAAGTTCTAGAGCACCAGTTAGATGAGACGGATTCACGATGTGGCCTTCCATCACCTGCCACGTCAGCGTCGGCATCGCATCACCATATTGGATGTGATGTGAATCAGCCTTGATGGATATCTGCATTTTGTTGACATTCACAGAGATGGAAATCTCCGTGATGCCCAACGTCTCATCGTTTGGCGTGAAGAAGCATTTATAGGACTGTACGCCGACAACCGTCGGCATGGTGTTCGGTTCGCTCCACTGCCAGACACCTTCCACAATTTCGCCAGTGTCCGGATGGACGCAGACGCCGCCATCAATGACAGAAGACTCCAACATATTACCATATATAACAGAGGACGCTGTCGGAACAGTCTTCACGGTTGCGGATGGTGGTGTCAGCCCCATAGTCGCCATGTTCGTTGCTGTTTCACCAGTCACAATGATCGTTGTGAATTCTACGAAGTTGATATAACGGGTAGAGTCATCCGCATAAAAATACCATGAAGCCGCTCTTTCACCGGCATATAGGATGGTTCGAGGAGCCTGCCATACCGCCCTGCCAGGTACGATTTCACCTGTATAGGGATCAGCCGCCACAATAGCAGGATCCCCTAGACTGCCAACCGTCTGACCTCTGATTGCGTGCAAGGTCGGATTCTCTATGACAATTGGCATGATGCGGTTGACAGTAACTGTGCCATTGTTTAAGACCAGTTCGTAGTTCGGGCATTCACCACCAACCAATACAAGTTCATAAGTTCCTCTCGGTGAATCGAATTCATCCGTGCCTTCCACATGCGGACGATCTGTGAACACGCCCTCCGTATCTTCTGTCTCACCGAATACAAAGCCTTCATATGTCAGATCATATTCGATGATCTCGTGGACATCGCGTTCACAATCCTCTACCGTGACCGTCAAGATGGCCTTGTGAACCGTCACAACCACCGTTCCAGTCGCCATTTCGTAATATTCACTATACGGGATGAAGACCCATTCAAGCTCATGCTCTCCCGCAGGCAGCTCCGTGTCGCCGTCGTCAACCCACATTAAATCACCATCAATCAGAACACCCAAATATGGATGGAGGAAACGAGCTGTCAGCACGGATTCTTCAAGATATTGTCCATACGTGATATCAGTCGCTGTAACATTGCCCGATATCTGAAGCGAGCCTTTTCCAACATGCAGAATGCCGCTCTCATACTCAAAGGTGTAGTTGTCATCGACACCGCCGCTGATGACGACTGGATAGTCTCCAGGCAAGCTCATGAGTTCCGCCGCACAACTCGCATGCGGTTTCACTGTCAGGTCGTCTTCCGTATCGCCATTGATAAAGCCTTCATATTCAAGCTCGAATTCAGGATTCGGATAACCGTATCCACGACTCATCTCCGGATTCTTCAGATGGACGGTCAGCTTGGCCGGTTTGATGGTCAGCGTACCTTCCTGGAAGTCGATTTCATAATTCGGCCCCAGAGCCAACGTGCCCTGTCGGATCGGATACGTGCCTACATCTTCGCCTGGAACACGTTCAATCGAACCGCTGAACGTATCATCGCCGACCAATCCGTTGCCGATGATCTCAAATGTGAATTCCGGATCATCATCGCCATAGGTCTTTTCATAAGTTCCTCCAGAAACGACAATTGTACGCGGATGGACCCACACGGGGCTCTGACCTGTGACTGGTTCGTAATTATCCGTGTCATCCGGAATGAACGTCCATGTATGCGGATCCCTTCCAGCGGGCGGCATGTCGTCGCCATCATCCCAAACGAACGTTCCGGGAATATCACCGTCACCATACGGATTCGTTACCGTTCCAGTCAATTCGGAATCAGACAGCGGATCTCCATAAACGATATCTCCAGCCGTCGCATCGCCGATCATCGGAACGACTTTCAGAATCGTCAGCGTGCCGTTTCGCAATGTCAAATCATAGTTTCGGGCCTCACCGCCAGTCAATGTGATTGGATAACCACCGAGTTTGACGGGGCTTGTGATGGTCGCCTCAGTGGCAATCGTCGGCAACGTGATGCAAGACGGGCCGTCGCCGCCTTTGAAACCTTCGAACGACATTGTCAGCTCTGGATTCTGCTGGCGATAGTAACGAGTCTTGTCATCGGCGATGATGGTTAACGCCGCTGGTGTGATTTCGATGGTCAGCGTCGTTTCGCCTTCGTAATGCGGATCATCAACAATGATGGTGACGATGTAAGTTCCTGCATCCGTAGGCGGTTCGGTTGTCGGACCATAATCCGTTCCGTCCGTTCCTTCATAAATGACGATGACATTGACATCGCCGGGTTCCGTCTCAAAATCCAAATCAAACGGATCAGCATCGTATTCCTTCGACTGATCATCGGCCGTTATCTCCGCCTGACCTTTCATGGTCGTCATCAGCCCTTCACGGAAGATGATCGTGTAGTTGTTTCCGTCATTGCCATCGGAAACCGCAAGTGTCCCTTGCTGAATAGGATATGTCCTGCCCAACTCATCGCCTTCCTCACAGGCCAATTCACCGACGATTTCATCGTCGCCGATGAGCCGTCCGCCAACCAGTGTCCATGTCAATTCGGGCATCGGTTCGCCAAAACGATGGATGGCGTCATCCGCCTGAATCATCAGCGGACGCGGGCGGACGATCACCCGCTTCGTGATGCTCTCCGCATTCCACAACGCCGCTTCATCACCAGTTACCCAATAGCCAAGCGTGATATCGACAGGGCCGGCCTGAAGCCAATCGCCTGTCCACACGGAAGTTGTGACATCGCCCGTCAGCCTAACACAATCGGCCTCCCCTACGTATTCGTTCAGACAGCCTTCCGGCGTCCAGATACCAAATTGCGTTACGATTTCAGACCAACCACCATATATATAAGGATAGGCAACCGAAAAATCCGCCGCGAGGTTGCCTTTCGCCGCCGTCGCATAGGCGCCGATGTCCGGCAGACCAAGCGACTGCAGATCCGTTCCCGTCGCATCAACGCCCGTCACACCTGGCAACGCACGGTTGATGGCGTAGGAACCGCCACCCAAACGGAAATTGCGGCCGATCGGATCCACAAAGCAAATATAATAACTACCGACCAAATTTTCGTTCGACGAAATGCCTTTGCTACCGCAGTTGTCGCTCATCAATGGAATGATACCGACGCCCGGGGCACCCGCCTCGATGGCACAGCAGATGAAATTCTCCTGCGCACCATTGGCCTGCACCAATGAAGGCGCGTTCCCCCAGATGATGCTGTTCGTCACTTCCACGTTGTCTTCGCACCAAACGCCACCGCCTTCCCGCATGGCGCAGTTGCCGACGATTGTACAATGAATGACGGAACTGCTTCCCGTAGCATAAACACCACCGCCGTTCTGGACGCCGTTTTCAACGCAACCATTTCCGGAGAAGACACTTCCGATGACCATGTTGTCGTCACCAAACAAATACAGACCGCCGCCTTTGCCGCCCCAGCCTTCTTCAATCAGTTCGTTGTCGAAAACGCCACAGCTTTCAATAGTCGCTCCGCCACCAATGGCGAGGCCACCGCCATCACGGGCCAAATTATTACGTATCAAGCAATTGCGAATGACAATTGTTCCCATGGCCTGCACGCCGCCGCCCACGCCATCGACACCACTGCCGACAGCTTGACCGTTCTGGATGACCAATCCATCCAAAACGACAGACACCGTCAACGGTGTATCGCCACTGCGGATGACGCCACCGATGTCTCCTTCCAACTGCGACAAGATCGTCTGATAGGAGAAATCCCATGCGTCACCACCATTCTTCCGCTTCCGCCGTTGCGACAACGATGTCTCGTTTCCTTTGAAACCGCCGTACAGCGACACACCGTCTTTCAATTCAAATGAATAACCAAACAGTTCCGCGCCTTCCAATTCACGAACAGTGCTTGGATAGTACGTTCCCGTAGCAATCCACACACTGTCGCCGGAAGACGCCGCGTCAATGGCCGCCTGGACATCCCCCATGGCCGTCGCCCAACTGCCGCCATCGCCACTACCGCCTGTCTTCACATAGAAGATGCGATCCGCCATCGCCAGGCTCCCCCATAGCATCATCCCCAACGCCAACAGCAGGATCCGCCCTGCTAGATTTCGCCGTTCTTTGCATTTTTCTTTCATCTTTTTTACACTCCTGTCTTGTCTGGATTTGATTCGCGAAAACAAAAATAAATTACCTGAAAAATTATTTTGTTTTGCCATTATTATATCCTGTCATCCAGACAATGCAAGCAAAGCAATTTCACTATCATGCATAATAATATCAATTAATGATAAATCATGATAATTACTACAAAATCTGCCCAATCGTTATGACTGCCACAAGCCATAACTCTCTTTGGAACAGTTTTTTACAAAAAAAATAGCCATCCAGAAAAAATTTTTTCTGGATGGCTAAAATGCGAAAATTCTTGTTTTTCAGGAGGTTAAAAGCTTAGAAAGAGATTTGCGCGCGCCCAAGACGAATGGAATTGTTCTCCGTCCAAATGCCGACCTGCCCGCGGAACTCCTTTTCGTCAACCGCCGCATCCAAAGCAGGACGGCCTTCAAAATAGACGCGAACCCGCCCAGCCTCCACGACAGCGACGGTTTCATACCAACTGTGATGTAGTGTATGGCCGCGCCCAAGACCAAGATCTTTGTTTTGGGCGACCAATTGGTCGCCATGCCATAGTTCGACACCGCGCTCTTCCGCACGCATGACACGAACGGTCCAGCCCTCCGTCAAATCCTTTCCGTTGCCGCCGAAGACGAGATTCAGATCGCGGCCGCGTTCATATTCGGCGGCGAAATTCTCCCGCGCCCCCATGGAAATCCATGTTCGTATGCCAAACGGCGCCAATAACTTCTGCCGATGCCACAAAATCGACGGCGCATTCGTCTCAACACCAAGCCACGACCAGTTGCGGTCGCAACTCCAACGTTCCAGACTTTGCCATTTACCTTCGCCCGTGCCGTACCAATCCGTCAGACGGCTTTTGAAGACATAGTCCTTCCATCTAGGAGATGCCACAAGCCATTCTGTCACAGCATCTTCTGGCATCGCAAAGACATTTTCCGAATGGGAGGGCGGAAGCGTGTAGGCCTTGCCGTTGACCAGCAATTTCGCCTCACGGAACAACGGCAACGGGATCGTGAAACCATTTGACATATCCGTCGCAGGACGACCGTTGACCAACGGCGTAAACACTGTATAAGGTTCAATACCATCGTCTTGCACACGCGCCAACGATAGACAACTGCCCTCTTCGCCAACCGCACGGCCCGTACGGGACACGAAAGCATGGGGAGGACGCAAGCAAGGCAGGACGTCATCGACAGAACGGACGGACACGTCGTCCAGCAGCATACCGGCCGTATCAAAAGACAGTCTTGCTTCGCCAGTAAACGTCTCGCCATCGAATATACCAACTCCAGGCGCGGTCAGGAATGGCTCATTGCCGTCCCAAAACACTTCAACGCAACCATCTCTGCAAAGTAGGCTGATGCGATGCCATCTTTCCGTCTCCTCCGCAGGTCCAACTCCACCGGCCTTTAATTTCATGTCAGTGATACCCATTTTGACCTGCACGGTTCCATCCAAAACCGCATCGACAAGTTCGTTTCCGCCCAACTGCAATACAATCTCATGATTGGCGCTATTGTAGCGGACCATGACGGCACGTCCTGTCGTCGTTTTCAGGACTAACGTCGAAATGCCCTTCCCCCAGACGGAATACGAGAACACATAATTCTTCCAACTTTCATCTCCGACGGCGATGACACCGGGCTCCTTGCATTCCAATGTGAATTCGCCGTTTGGCACAGGCGGCTTGTCGCCTGGACACACAAATGAGCCTGACACCACCCGCCAGCCGCCGCCGGGCTCGTTACCGTCGCGCATGAAATCGTCTGTAAAGCACGGTTCCGACGGCACTAGCGTCTTCGCCTTCCAGCCGTTCCACAACGGTTTGCGGCCGACTGTGGCGGCGATGTTCTCCAGAATATTCTTCAAAATGACATCGAATTGACGATCCCGCCACATGACTTGGAAACTGAACGGCACGGAGCAATAGAGGACACGGCCTTTGCCAAGCGTCCGTTCCCAAATACCGCCCTTAATTTCTTGATTGGCAACCTTTTGGACACCACGAGGCTGCCACACGCCGTCATCCCGCGAACGCATCATCTGCATCGCGACATCGTGGGCCAGCGTCAATTCCGTTCCAGGCTCAAGCCCTGTGAACGGCCATGAATCATCCGCTTGCAGAACGCCACCGGGAGGCGTAGACCACCAGACACGACGTGGATACAACGGCGTCGGACGACGCAACGTCCCCATCCAGTTGTCGCATTTCTCCAAAACCAACGTGCCGCCGTCTTCGACGAATTTCGTCAACGTAGCCGTCATTTTCTCGAAATTGAGGTTCATCGGTTCCGAAATCATGATGCATGTGCAGTCAGCCAACCGTTCGGGCATCTCCAATTCATGATCCATCAGACGGCGGAACGGCATACCATATTTAATAAGCATCCCTTCGTAGCCGCCGCGATACGGCCCCGCGATACCGAACAGCAACGGCTTTTCAGCCTTTGCAGGCTCAGGCAGCGGCGCAGGCGATGCCAAGAGCGCCTGCCATCCATTCAACTTATTTTCCGCCAACGACTTACCATTGGCTAGGCTTTCATGATCCATGACGCCACGCGGCCTGAATTGCGAATCGTCGCACAAAATCAACTGGTCGATTTCCACGCCGTCTTCGCTTGGCAACAACGCCAATTCATGCTTGCCGACGGTCAAATTGACGTCGCCGCCATAGATCCAATGCCACGCCTGATACGTTCCGTCGTTGCCCGCAAGGGACGGCGTCGCGCCGTCCCACGAGACATAGACGGAATTGCCGCAACCGTCTTTCCAGCGTGCGCGCATCCATAGATGCAACGTCTTTGCCTCTTGAATTTCAAGAGGATACGTCACACGAACCTGCCGCAATGTCGCATCGTCTTCGAGAATCCGGTCCGGAATTTCCACGACGCGGCCGCCAGAACTATCGTCATCTTCTTTTATTTCAAAAGGCTTGACGATATTCAGCAATGTTTCCGCTTCGACGATGCTTGCAAACGAACCACTTGCGAGTTCTGTCTTGCCCGTTTCCTCTTCGCTGGACAGCGACAACACGCCTACGCGATGCGCAACCACCATCAATACCAAAGAAGCGACCCACAACGCGAACAACGGCAACGGCTGGCGAAGCAACAACCAACTGATACCAAGCTTGTTCAGCCCTGTCGCCCAACATGTATGCGACGGCGCAACATGCGTATCTGCAGAAGCTTCCGCTTTTTCCGCAACGGCGGCGACCGCCGCCTGTTGCTTACCCTGCAACATCACGCCCAACACCAACGCAACGAGCATGCCCGCACCTTTCACCAGCAACGGCGTGAAGAACATCCCCAAGAATAGGAAGATACCGATTCGTGCCGCATCCGGAATCACATCTTTTCGACGTAAGCTATTCATCGCCAGAAAGATGAATCCAGCCGCAATCAATAACGCGGCGGCCAAGCCGTATTCGACGGACACTACCTGCCAGCCGTCCTGCGTGTTCAATTCGACCTTCGTCTCGTTTGGCCGCGGAAAACGACCACGGAAACGCGCCATGCCGACCGTCGCCTGATACTGGCCAGGCCCGTATCCAAACCATGGCGACGCCTTCGTCGCACGCCATGCACAGATGCGTTCCTGTACCCAACGGCGCGGGCTCGCTTCCGACAGTTCCGTCGCTTCCGACGGTGTCACACAATCGACCAACGCCGCGCGGCGAGCAGGGCTGATCAGCAGCATCAGCAGGACTGCCGCCAAAAACGGCGCCAAATGAAGCTGTCGTTCACGGATGATGAATCCATTGCGGTAACTCATGGCAATCGCTAGACAACATAGGACAATTCCGGACAAACCGCTCAACGACAAACCGCACAACATCAACGCGATACTGCCCCACGGTGCCGTCACCCACGCCAGCGGCAACGCGTCACGTAACAGCAACAGCGACAACGCGATAGCCATGCCAACACCGAAGCCCGTTCTCGACATCATCAAGCCACCGCATGGTCCGCCAATCGTTCCCCAAAACGGCATGACGCATGCCGTTATCGCATTCACAACCAGCCCAATCGCAAGGCCTTTCATCATCCGGCCACGCTCTTCGGGCAACATGGCGATGACGAACGGCCCCGCCAGCAGATACCATCCCAACTGGCAGGCCTTCAACAAACCGCCGCCCAGCCCCATCGCCGCCGCGCAGGAAACCGTCGCCCAGCAAAGCCCCAACAGCACAAGATAATAGCCGCGATTTAGCCAAAGATGGACTTCCGCCTTGCGCTGCAACCAGTTGCGCAATGCAAACGGCAGAAGACACACTAGAAAAACGTCCGGCAAGGCGACAGGCAGTCCCGCCCGGCCATACCACACCAGGCATGTAAATCCAAATAAGTAACTTAAAATCGAAACCATATGATGATTATTTGCGCAAAAGTCAGTTGTTCATTTTAGAGGTCGCGCTGTTGCGCACTCTCTGACGGCTTATACCATATATAATAACGTCCGATTCGCTCCATTATGTAATCACGACGCAAAATTTTCTGTAATTTTTCATGCCGAAGAACAGATTGGACAACCGTTGTCGAATCCGTCAGAACCGACAACGCAACCATCGGCGGCTTAATTGTCCCAACTTGTTCCGCCAAAGCATCCAAATCCGACCAGTCAAACGGCAGTCCATTGACAAGTTGGAAATCACCCGTCTGAAAACGTACTTCATGGGGCACCCAAAGAGGTCGATCCATCCATCCGTTATCGACAAGCCGTTTTGCCAGAATTTTCGTTTCTCCTTCATCTCCATAGACATAGCCTGTAGCGTACGGCCGATTAGCCTGCCAGACACTGAACACGCCGTTCGTCCACAGCACTCCCACAAGCAGCAGTTGCCAGAGCGTCATCACATGAACACGCCGCCAGAACAACACGACCGCCATAGACAACGCCCCCCAACAGATGGCGAAACGTGCTCCAAGCTTTATCAGTTCCAAACGCATCGCACCGCCTATGACCGTCGTTTCGCGAACATCGATTCGCATGAGATGTAACGGATCGCCAGTCTTCATCAGCAAAACACATGACAACAATCCCAAAATCACCAAATGCACGGCACCCAAACGTCCGATTTGCTTGAACGTCCACAATCCCTTCCATGCCAACGCAATCCCCAAACAAATCAACGGCATGGCAGGAATCTGATATTTCGGAAATCCAAACAGCGCACCACCGACGACTTCATATCCGCATAACAGCCAAATGCCAGCCGCCAGATAGCATAATTCCGTCCGCGGACGCTGTCTCAAATATCCAACCAGCACACTGCCCGCCGTCAGTACAATCAAAAATGGATTCATTCCCCAAAACACAAGATATAACATGTTCTGTACGAGGCGTGAAGCACCGCTCGACCGTTCGCCGACCGTCGTCTCTCGAAATGACCGCGCTAGATATTCGAACGGCCCAAACCAATTCACGCCCATCGCCATACAGTAAAGCCGCCATGTCACAAAAAATACGACACAGCCAAGAAGCAGCCAAACCGCTGTCTTCACGGCCCTCTTGAAATCTGTGCTCCACCATGCAAATCCAACAAACAGAGGAATTAAGACAATCGGCGTCGTCAACCGCGCCCACAAGGCTAGCGCCATGGACGCAGCCAGCCAGAGGCCGTTTGCCACGGAACTTTCCTCCATAAATTGCTTCGCTCGCCAACAGAGGAGAAGCGTTACAAGCGGCAGTACGGTTTGGTCGATTTCGACCGTCACGGCGGCCTGCTGCACCATTGGCAACAGGACACATAGACCGCATGCAACCCATTGTTCCTGTTTTGTTTCCGCCAGTTTCCACATCAGCCACAAGACACCGAGCCAACAGAAAACTCCCGTCATTTGTATGGCGGCTTGATTGAAGTGTCTCAATAGCTTGCACACGCCGCAGGCTAGAAGCGGATACAAATGCGGCGAAAAAGTGATGATATCCGCCGGATGTGAATAGCCATCTAAATACAAGATGCGCACGCATTTGTAGTAATGCGAAATCTCGTCCTGTCCAAGCGGTTGGCCAAAACGACAAGCCGTCAGTAGGACGAACAAGACCAGAAACATCTTCAAACCGGGCTGTTTCATGCCTTCATCCTTTATTTCACGACGGTTACGTCTTGTTCCAACTGACGGAAAATCCGCCCTAGATCGCGAATCAGCTCTTCAATGCCGTTCATGGCCTGTTCGGGCACGGAATCCTCCGTCAGACATTCCATGAGCATAGCCGCTTGTTCAGATTGTTCCGGCAGGCCGATGGATGACAACTGCCCTTTCAACCTGTGCAAAATCGCCCGCGTATCCGTCCCATTGCCTTTTTTCGCATGGATCCGCAGGTTGTCCAGAAGCGGCCGCCAATCCGCAACTGTCTGCGCCAACGTCATTTTGATTTCACCAAGCGAAATCTGATACTGTTCGCGCATGAAATTGTGCATTTGGCGGATGGTCGCTTCGTCTTGGCTTTCCTGCGTATCCGTTTCATCAACGGCTTCGCGGACAGGCTCGATGACCAACGCATCAGCGATACACATCAGCAACTGGTTACGTTCAAATGGCTTGGCGATGAATCCAGTCGC
>JAEEGH010026436.1_pt1 | contig 11563 bp, 9 predicted proteins | sample 9134181 | NCBI WGS metagenome assembly JAEEGH01 (sample SAMN16246544, study PRJNA631951) | gut metagenome | biome: gut microbiome; feature: rumen; material: DP-attached | host: Bos | place: Iran: Karaj | collected 2018-10 | reverse complement strand
ATCGCCTTGTGCACGGGCATCAACTAATTCTTGAAGTACGCGGGGACGTTCAACATTTTTTAAATTTTCAAGGTCCTTAACGAGCTTGTCGTAAGCCTCTTGTGTAAACATGATCTTTTCCATGCTCTATAAGGTAAAAATTTTAACGGGCGTTGCGAACCCCGAATCGCAAAGAAAGCTTCTTTTTTAGGAGATACTATGTACACTGTATTGGAAAAAGGCGGCGTTTGCTCCCCCAAGGGCTTTACCGCATCTGGAATTTGCGCCGGAATCAAGGCCAGCGGCAATGCCGATATGGCTCTTCTCAAGAGCGAAAAGGCAGCCCGCTGCTTCGCCGTTTTTACCACCAATAAGGTGAAGGCTGCCCCGGTCCTTTACGATAAGGCCGCTTTGGAACATGCCCACTTTGCATCTGCTGTGATCGTGAACAGCGGTAACGCTAACGCTTGCACGGGCGAAAAGGGTTATGCCGATGCTGAACGCATGGCTGTCCTCACGGAAGAAGCCTTGAAGCTCACGCCGAAGAGCGTGCTTGTTTGCAGCACGGGCGTGATTGGCCACTTGATGCCGATGGACAAGATCGAAGCTGGTATCCCGAAGCTCGTGGAAAAGCTCCATGAAGATGCTTCCGAAGAATTTGGCCGCGCTATCCTCACGACGGACCTTGCTCTCAAGAGCCACGCTGTGGAAATCAAGACCGAAAAGGGTGTGGTGACTATCGGTGGCGCCTGCAAGGGTTCTGGCATGATTCACCCGAACATGGCAACGATGCTTGCGTTCATCACGACTGACCTTGCTTTGCCGATTGACTTCTTTGCTGAATTCCGTGCCAACATCGCAGACTCCTTCAACGCAATTACGGTTGATGGTGACACCAGCACGAACGACACTTGCATCATGCTCGCTAACGGCATGAGCGGCATCAAGTACGAAGACCTCTCCCTCAGCGAACAGGGTGAATTCCGTGCGGCATTGATGCTCGTGATGCAGAGCCTCGCCAAGGACATTGTGCGTGACGGTGAAGGCGCTACGAAGCTCATCGAACTCCGCATCGAAAAAGCCGAAAGCCACGAAGAAGCTCTCCGCATGGCTCGTTTCATCGGTACGTCGAACCTCGCCAAGTGCGCCATGTTCGGTGAAGACCCGAACTGGGGCCGCATCCTCAGCAGTGCCGGTTCCAGCGGCTGCAACATGGTCGCTGAACACACGGACCTCTACTTCGGTGAAGTGAAGGTGCTCGAAGGTGGCCGTCCGATACAGCTGGACGAAAAGCAGATGGCTGCACTGCATGCCGTGGTTCGCCAGCGTGAATACAAAGTAACGCTCGTGTTGAACATCGGTCAGGCTTCTGCAAGCGCGTTTACTTGCGACTTGAGCTACGGCTACGTGAAGATAAATGCTGAATATACAACGTAGTTGTTTGTCAATAGTTGTTGGTCTTTAGAATTGTCATTGCGAGGCGAGAGTCGCCGAAGCAATCTCTAGTGGCATTGTCATTCCCGAATGGATCTCTTTGACTACTTGCAGCTATGCTGCTTAGTAGTCATGATCCGCGTATGGGGAGGGAATCTCCTTTTTAAAACTCCTCGGTTATGCCGAGGATGTTTTTTATTAAGATGTTATCAAGAAAGTCGCTAAGGGGTTTGCAGAGGCGTGTTTCTTTCTGTGAACAGCTTTTTTGAGAAAATCCTGCTTTCGGGTGGGATTTCTTGTATTTTTTAGTTGAAACACAAGGATGGAATATGGATAATTTCAATTTTTATAGCCCCACGGAATTCGTATTTGGAAAAGACCGCGAAAATGAATGCGGTGAACTCGTCAAGAAGTATGGCGGCACGAAGGTGCTGATTCATTACGGTGGGGGTTCTGCGGTGCGCTCTGGCTTGATTGACCGTGTCAAATTGTCGTTGGATGCTGCGGGCATCGCCTATGTGGAACTCGGCGGCGTGAAACCGAATCCGCGCGATACGCTCATTTACAAGGGCATCGAAATGATGCGCGCGAAGGGGGTTGACTTTATTTTGGCCGTCGGCGGTGGCTCTGTAATTGATAGCTCCAAGGGCATCGCTGTGGGCGCTCTTTACGATGGCGACTTTTGGGATTTTTATGCGAAAAAACTGCCGGTCACGAAGGCGCTGCCGATTGGTGTGGTGCAGACGATTGCTGCCGCCGGTTCCGAAGGCAGCGGTGATTCCGTTGTGACAAAAGAAGAGGGAATGCTCAAGCGTGATATTGGTGCTGACGTGATTCGCCCGAGATTTGCTGTGCAGAATCCAGCATTGCTCTGCACGTTGCCTGCTTACCAGACGGCTTGCGGCATTACCGACATCATGGCTCACGTTTTTGAACGTTACTTTACGAATACGCTTGAGGTCGAAACGACGGACCGCCTTTGCGAAGCGCTGCTCATCACGATGCTCAAGGAAGGGCCGCGCGCCATGGCCGAACCCGACAATTACGAGGTTCGTGCGAACATCATGTGGGCGGGTACGGTAGCCCACAATGGACTTGTGGGCTGTGGGCGCAGTCAGGACTGGAACAGTCACGCGATTGAACATGAACTCTCTGGACTCTACGACTGCGCCCATGGCGCGGGTCTCGCAGTGATTATGCCGGCGTGGATGGAATACGTCGTTGATCATAACGTGATGCGTTTTGCGCAGATGGCAACGCGCGTGTTCGGCTGTCAAATGAATTTCGAAAATCCGAAAGCGACTGCTCTTGAAGGCATTAAGGTATTCCGTCGATTCTTGCATTCCATCGGCATGCCGATTAACTTTGCCGAACTCGGCGCGAAAGAAGAGGATATCCCGACGCTTGTCGAAAAGCTGAATCCGGGCGACGGCTGGGGCTTCGTGCCACTCAAGGAGAAAGACGTGACTGCGATTTACACCATCGCCGCGCATGCGACGTTGGAGTAGATTGGATAATTTGAAAGCTCTAAAAAAGCTCCTCGGTTATGCCGAGGAGTTTTGCTGTATAAAATTTGACTGGATCCTTCCGCTTTCAGCGTCAGGATGACGTTTTGATTAATTAGTCTTTAATACAACGTAAGCTTGCGCCGAATTCGGGGTTGAATTTGTCGAACTTGGCGATATCCTTGTCGTGGAAGAATATGAGGACTTCGCCTTCGCTTGTCCAGAAGTAAGCCTTTTGGCCGGCTTCTTCAAATTTGCGTTCCTTTATAGGCACGTCGCTCTTGGCGAAGTGTGCACCGCCAGCTTTTGCACCAAAGCCGAGTTCATCCTTGCCGTTTCCGAAAATTGGAGAATCCTTCTTGATCGGATCCCAGCCATAGCCAGCCTTGAGAGCGACGCCCGGCTTTTTGCCGGCAACAGCGAGGAGCTTTTGCCATTCTGCCTTGCTCGGCATGTGGAATCCTTCGAGGCAAGCTTTTTTGGCGTTCTCGAAGTCGTAGAGGCGGCCCCAGTGGTTGCATTGCGCACAAATTGCACCGGAGGCGGTGGCGAAGTTCATGTTTTCGGCAGTCCAGAGCTGGTCGCCGATGACAATCCATTCGTAGGAGTTTCCGTCGCGCGGGTCCTTGTAGCTACCGCTTGTGGCGGGGCTCCCGTCTTCGTTGAACGTCTGGCCGAATGCAATTTGCTTATTTTGTTTGTACTCCGCTTTTGAAGCGACCTTTCCATTCTTGTGGTAGCGGATGACGGTTCCTTCGATGTAGCCGTTCACGTAGGGCAATTCTGACTGCGGAGTGCCGTCCTTGTAGTACTCCTTGGTCATGCCCTCGCGGCGGTCGTTCACGAAATTCGATTCGCGCTTGAGCGTGCCGTCGTCGTAGTATTCCTTTTCGAGCCCTTCCTTCTTGTCATTGACGTAAGTGGCTTCGAAACGGACATTCCCGTTCGGGTATTTTTCGACTCGAACGTCTTCGCATGCGGTAAAGGCTATGGAACCTGCCGCGATGAATAGAATGAATGGAAGGTGTTTCATGCGTACTCCTTATAGTGTGATTTTTCCCGCTGTCGCGAGAAGCCCAATCATGTATAACATTCCATCGTAGTAGCGCCAGAAGCGGTAGGGCACAGACAATGCGGCCAGTCTCTTGACGAACGGCGTGATGCGCGGGTCGTCTGGCGGGAGCACTTGTGTGGCTGCGGCGTTCATGGCGATAAGTCCTGGGGTCGCGTTTCTGCCTTGGTGCGGGTACGGGCCACCATCGACCGCGTAGTCCGAAAGGTAGGGGTTGCAGTTCTGGAAAAAGTTCAGGATGCGTTCGCAGATTTCTTTTTCACTTTCGTGTCCGCGGAAAATGGCGTAGTCGAGGCTCAAGTTGAGCGCCACGCGCCATGCGTCTCCGCTGAAGTTGTTGCTTTCGGGGAACCAGGGCATGGCCTTGGGAGTTCCGTCATATTCGGAGTAGTCCGCGCATAATCCGGTGACAGGGTGTGCCGCCTTTTGCAAAAATTCGATGCTGGCCTGGGCGACTTCGAGCCAAGAATCGTCACCGGTGGCTTCGGCAAACATGCGGTAGAACGCCATGGTGTGGTAGCTTGGATCGGTGAAATCGTTCCCGAGAACGGGCGAAAACTTGATGAGCTTCCGTTCGGGGTCTATAATCGGTCCGACAAGTTCGTTTTGCGGTTTGTACTTGATATCGGTGATAAGCTGGACCGCCTCGTGGCGGAGGTCTTCGCGGTTGAATTTCTTTGCGGCGATAAGGAGCGCGGCGGCGATGTATTCCTCGCTGTCCGGTGCAGCCCCCGGATCCATCATGGAAAAGTCGGTGGTGCTGACTTGCCAGGAGAAGAACCCTTTGTGCGGGCCGTCGTTGTTGCGGATATATTTTTTTGAGAAGTTCCAGAGCTTGTCGAACATGGCTTCGTGGTCGGTCAAAGCCGCGATAAACAAACCGTAACTCATGCCTTCGGCTCGGATGTCGTCGTGCCCGATATCGATGATGTAGCCCATGTCGTCGGCCGCATCGAAATAGATGCGTTCATCTATCGGATCGCCTTCAAAAAGTTTGCTATAGGCATTCTGAATAAGTTGGTCCGCAAAATTGGGACCATATCCAGCTTCAACAAATAAATCACGCGTCGGGTAGCGTTGCAACATTGCACTCATTTCAAAAAATCCATTCCTATGTAACAATTAAAATAAATAAATTCGTATCTTTTGGATGGAGGTCTTTATGTCAGATATATTGATTTTAGGTTATGGACCGGCCGGAATATCGGCTGCGTTATATGGTTTGCGTGCTGGACTTGACGTTCAGCTTGTGGGTAAGGATGCAGGCGCGCTGGCGAAAGCCCATAAAATTGAAAATTATTTTGGTTTAAAAGAACCGCTAACTGGAGAAGAACTTGCCGAAGTCGGCAAGAATCAGGCACTTGCTCTTGGAGCGAAAATTGCAGACGACGAGGTGACGGACCTCATGTTCGATGGAAATGAGTTTGTTGCAACTGGACTCGGTGGTTCGTTCCGTGGAAAGGTTTGCATCATGGCGACGGGCGCTGCACGTAAGAAAACTCCGCTGCCGGGAATGGCCGAGATGGAAGGCCATGGCGTGAGCTACTGCGCGGTTTGCGATGCGTTCTTTTATCGTAAAAAGAACGTGGCCGTACTCGGTTCGGGCGAATATGCCTTGCACGAAGTGAATGAACTGTTGTCTGTAGTCGGGAGCGTGACGCTTTTGACGAACGGCATGGAAGTGACTGCGAAGTTCCCTGAAAATGTCCAAATCGAGACGAGAAAAATCGCGGAACTCAAGGGTGCTGGCCAGTTTGAAGGCGTGCGCTTTGAAGACGGTTCCGAATTGAATTTTGATGGCATGTTTGTGGCGATGGGGAGCGCGAACGCGACGGATTTGGCGCTCAAGGCGGGCGCTGCGTTCGATGCGGGTAAACTCGTGCTGGACAAGGATTTCCAGACGACGGTTCCAGGGCTCTTTGCCGCGGGAGATTGCACGGGCGGAACGCTCCAGATTGCAGTTGCCGTGGGCGAGGGCGCCATCGCTGGACTCGCCGCGATAAAGTATTTGAGGGAACATCGAGAATAGACGAAAGAAAATGCGTCGAATAACCCTTCTCACAAATCCTGACAAGTGCAATTTGCATTGCCCGCTGTGTTTTTTGAACCAGCGGGCTTTGCTGAATTGTGGTAACGGCTGTGAGTTTGGAATGGGCGAAATGACTTTCGAAATTGCGCGTGCAGCGATTGAAAAGTACGCCGCATCGCGAGATGCTTCGGGAAATCGAATTTTGCGCGAGGTGATCCCTTCGACGATGGGGGAGCCGTTACTCTATTCGCATTTCGATGAACTGCTTGAGTTCTGCCGCTCAATTGAAATCCCGTTGAACTTGACGACGAACGGGACGTTTCCTGGGAAATGGGCGCACGAATCTGCAATGGAATTGCTTTTGCGTTCGTGTAGTGATATCAAGGTGAGTCATTTGGCATCGGAGCAATTTGACGGTTGGAAAGCGAATGTTGAAAAGTTACTGAACGTGCGGAATACGTTGAGCGAGGCGGCGACAGTCTCGTTGCAGGTGACGTTGCATCGGAAAAACATGGACGTGGTGCCGGATCTGGTGGAATGGGCTACTGCAATCGGGGTGGATAGGATCAAGTGGAATACGGTGTTTTTTTTAAGCGTGGCTCCGGCGGAACTTAAAAGCGAATTTGCTTTGGATGTTGGGCTGGATAAAGTCCGCAACCTGATTCTCGACGCTACGGCACGATGCGGCGGCAAAGTCCGGAATGAAGGTTCGCTTTTTATGAAAATCCCGTGTGGTCATTTTTCGCAAGTCGATGATACTTGCCCATTTACAGACGAAGTCTGGATTCTGCCGGATGGTAGCGAAGACCATTGCCCGAACCCGGAACGCCGTTATGTCGATAAAAATGCCGGGTGCTGTTTTTTGTAAATTCAATTAGTTGTAATATTTTGTTTACAAAAGTAAATAATATAAAATAAATATCACTTGTTGACATTTTGTAATATTTTTGTATTTTTGAGATAAAATAATAGACGGCCGCTTCCTCATGCGGATGAGATTATTAAATCAACTCAAAAAGGGACTGAATATGAAAAAAATGAAAGAGGGGCTGAAGGCTCAATGGGGCCTGGCCATGCTTTTGGCTTTTTCCATGGCAACTTCGGTATTTGCGCAGGAATCCGAATTAGTCATTACAAAGCAGCTTGATGCGGCTTATGTTGCTGTTGCCGATAATGGCGGAACGGTGACACTTACCTTTGAAGTCAAAGGCGGTGAAAATGTTTCGTACCAGTGGTATCGCTCTTCTGATGGCACTACCGAAAACTGGACTGCAATTGATGGCGCTACCGAATCCTCTTGGACTACTCCAAGCTTTAAAGTAAATAGAGGAAATATCTATTACTGCGTTGCAACCGATGGTGAAAAAAGCGTAAAGTCCAATGTAACGTTGGTGGCGAATACGGGTCTCCCGACGTTGTATGTGAATACGCCTAACGGTGTCGAAATTGAGGAAAAAGATCGCTGGATTGATGAAACCACTTTGACATTGAAGGATGCTGGGGAATACAATTTTGAAAACGTCAAGACGGAATTCCGCGGACGCGGCAATTCGACTTGGGAGCAACCCAAAAAACCATACGCCATCAAATTGAAAAAAAATTCCATAAGGAGCATTTTGGGAATGCCCGAGCATAGGCGTTGGGTGTTGATTGCTAACTATTTGGACAACAGCTTCTTGAAAAACCAAGTAGCATTTTATTTGAGCAAAAAACTCGAAATGGACTATACGGTTGACGGAAAGTTTGTGAACCTTGTTTTCAACGGTGTCTATCGTGGCCTGTACTGGTTGGGTGAAGCCATCAAGGTCGATCCGAACAGGGTGGCTATTTATGATGGCGAAGATGGAATGACCGACGGTCAGGACAAGGACTTCTTGATTGAAATGGATACGCATTATGATGAAGTCGTCAAGTTCACGACACCGATTCGTAAGATGCCTTATATGGTTAAAAATGATGATTATATAGTTGAAGATGTATTAAATGAAAAAGGTAAAAAGGTTAAAGACGAATATGGGAATACTGTAACTCAGGTTTCTGCAGTTGGCCAAGTTCGCATGGCTCGCTTCCAGAATAAGATTGCCACTTTGGAAAATTTACTCTATCCGGATTACGAAACAAATAATGATTGCAAAGTGAACACTAATAATTGCAGCGCCCCCAATGAAGATTATGCGAACATCATTGATGTCGAATCTTGGGCGAAGTTCTGGCTCATCAACGAAGTCATGGACAATACGGAATTGAACGAACCCAAGAGCGCGTATTTTACTTATCAGAATAATGTTAAAGACGGAAATGTAACCCATGATGTGTTCAAGGCCGGCCCTGTTTGGGACTTTGATGCGGGCGCAACGACAACGAACGCTCCCGTCAAGCTCGATACGAGCATCTACTACAATGCCTTGTTCAAGTCCCCAAAGTTTATTGCTGCCGTGAAAAATGTTTGGAACAAATTTGCTACAACGGAAAATGTTGACGAATTGTCTGCTGTCATATCTAGTGGAATTGAGGCTATGGCGAGTAGCTTGGTTAGTGCTGCGAAACTGGATAGCATGAGATGGGGAGCCCATAGGGATTACTCAGAAACGAAGGATTATAGTTTTATGGGCAACGTCGACTTCTTGGCTCAATCTTTGGTGAATAAAGTGCAAACTATAAAATCGTATGTAGAGAAACTGACGAATTTGGGGACTCTTGATGGCGAATATGTGGCTGTAGATGGAGAAGTGCTGACGGGGACACTTGGCAAGTTCAAGGTTTCTATTGCTGATGGTGCCACGGTAACGCTTAATGGTGTGACCATTAATGGTGTTAATGATGAAAAATACCCGTGGGCGGGTATTACCTGCAAGGGTGATTGCAATATTATTTTGGAAGGCAAAAATACGGTGAAGGGTTTCTATAGTGGCTATCCTGGTATTTATGTGCCGGAGGGTAAAACGCTTACTATTTCGGGAACGGGTTCGCTTGATGCAAGTAGCAATGGAGGGGGTGCCGGCATAGGTTGTGCTTTTAGAACCAGTTGTGGAAACATTGAAATTAATGGGGGCGTCATTACTGCTACGGGCGGTGTTTCTGGTGCTGGTATCGGTGGCAGTTATGACGGAGCCGTTGGAGACATCGTCATTAAAGGAGGAACTGTTCGTGCTACGGGTGTAGGTGATGCTGCCGGTATTGGCTCTGGATCTGATGCAACTGTTGGTTGCATTACGATTACGGATGACGTGACCAAGGTTACTGCGATAAAGGGTGAAGAATCTCCTTATAGTGTAGGTATAGGTAATGGTGGTTCTAGAACGTGTGGCATCACCATCGGCGGCGTTGTTTATGACGATATCGAAGGAAGTGAGTTTGTCTATCCGACAACGGAGGAATATGCCGCCGTGCAGATTCACGAATACAATAGTGGCAAACGAGCCGTTATCGACGGATCTTATGGTAAAACGGATGCTGTCGAAATTACGAACGAAATTGAAGACGTAGCCGTTGAGTATAACCGCGCATTCCCGGTCGGCGCTTATTCGACAATCGTTTTGCCGTTTGATGTGAATACGGCTAACGTTTCGGGTCTTCAAGCTGTGCTCTACTATAACGGCATCGGTAAGGACAAGAATGGCAAGGACGCTGTCAAGATGAAAGTTTTGTGGGCTGAAAAAGGAGTCATAAAGGATGCTGATGGTAAAGATAAGGAGTATGAACATACTACAATAAGTGCGAATACTCCGTATCTGGTGAAAATGAAGAGTGCTGAATTCAAGGTTGATGGCAAAGTGACTCTCAAGGCGACTACCGAGGCGGTCAAGAAGTATCCTGAATGGGAATGGGAATTCCGCGGCACTTGGCAATACAAGAAGTGGGAAAGTGGTGACCCGGAACTGGGCGTTGCTTATGGCTTTGCCGCAAGTTCTTCTGCCGACAACAAAATTCAGGTGGGTGATTTCGTCAAGGTCGGCGTTGGCGCTTGGATTCGCCCGATGCGCGCTTACCTCGTCAAGTCTGATGTTGCGCCGGTTCAAACCATCCGTGCGAACGGCAATTATGTGATGCGTCCGACGGTCGAACAAAAGGAACTGCCGGAACTCATGAGCATTATTGTGGATGATGGCGATGGCAACGATGACAATGCGGAACACACGACTGTCATTGGCCAGTTCAACACGCGTACGGGTGAAATCAAGATGAACTACGACCACGGCAAGTTCGACCTCAAGGGTCGCCGCGTGAATGGCTCGAACAACGCCCGCGGCGCCTACTACGGGAAGAAAGCGACAGTCCGTCGTCCTGAGCGATAGCGAAGGATCCAGTGCGGTAGTAGTTGCGGGGTCATCCTGAGGGCGCAAGCCTGAAGGATCCCGTGAAGTGAAAAGGAAATTGTCAAGCTCGCCACATTTTAGTGCGCGGGCTTTTCTTATAGGAAAGCGAGATGACTATTCTCGGAATAGCGAGATTGCCGAACCTGATACGCTTTCTTATCAGAAAGCGAGATTAGACAAACCTAATGCGCTTTTTTATCAGAAAGCGAGATTAGACAAAAACCTCACTTCGTTTCTGTTTTTGCCCTTCGGGTTTTGGCTTGCGCCAAAATCTCTAAATCGTCCGTTGTTCGCTTTGCTCTCGGGACGATTTAGTCGAACTCACTTCGTGAGTTCTCATCTCGCCGGTGTTCAAAATAAAACAAAAAAGACACCCTTACGGGTGTCATTTTGTTTTATCGGAATAGCGAGATTCGAACTCACGACCTCTTGCTCCCGAAGCAAGCGCTCTACCAGGCTGAGCTATATTCCGGTGACGCGCACAATTATAGTTAATTTTTGTCGGGTTTTAAAGGGGTCTTTGCCGAAAAAATTGAAAAAATTTGCTTATTTCTTCTTTTTGGCGACCTGTGAGCGCGGTTTGCCGATTTTCATGATGCTGGAGCCAGCGTTGTCGGGCTCGACCTTGTAAAATACGATGCGGTTGCTCCACTCGGAACGGACTTTGCGGTCGATAATGCGCTTGACGTTGCCGTATTCCGGGTTGCCGCCACCGTGGATGACTCGCAAAACGCTGAGACCCGCGATGAGCAGGTCGTCGATGCGGCGTTCGACTGCTTCGGCGGCTTCTTCGGATGTGAGCCCGTGCAGGTCGATTTCGTCTTCCGGGTTCGGCAGTTCCCAGGCGGCTGGGTTGCGTCGCATCTTTTTGCCGCGGACAGCTCGCATACGCGGTCGAGCCTCGGCTTCCGCTTCGGCCTGGATTTCGGCAAGTTCGTCCTTGTCTTCCATTTGGTGGTGCTTAATCCACTCTAGCTGAAACTCTTCTTCTGCATTTAAAGGCATTGTGATTCCTTCTTTTAAGCGCAAATATAAAAAAGGTTTTAATGGAAGAGGTTACGGATGGCGGAGTTGTCTAGACTTGCATAAAGAAATGTTATAAACAGGGATTATTATGGATACTTTCATATTTTACCTTTTTTTTTCCCTGAAATTTCTTTTTAATAGTTCACCTACTTTTGTTATGGCTTTTCGTGCTAGGGAGAATTTTGATAAAATAACGATGGAT
>JAEEGH010026431.1_pt1 | contig 11564 bp, 9 predicted proteins | sample 9134181 | NCBI WGS metagenome assembly JAEEGH01 (sample SAMN16246544, study PRJNA631951) | gut metagenome | biome: gut microbiome; feature: rumen; material: DP-attached | host: Bos | place: Iran: Karaj | collected 2018-10 | reverse complement strand
TCACGGGGTCCATGCCTTCCACGGCCATCGCGTTGTAGGAGACGGAGTTCACGAGGGCGATGGTGGGCATGAAGAAAGCGACGCTCAGGCTGTACAGGATGAACAGGGGAGCGAACTGGACGTTCTGTCCGGCGCTCATGCAGTAGAAACCGGCCCCGGCCATGAAGATGCCGGCGAGGCCGTGGCACAGGGAGAGGACCCGCTGGGCTTCCATCTTCTTGTCGGCGACGATGCCCATCAGTGTGGGCATGAAAATGGAGACGATGCCCTGCATGGCGAAGAACCATTTGATCTGGCTGCCGAGACCGATGTTGCCCAGATAGCGGCCCAGGGACGTCAGGTAGGCGCCCCAGACGGCAAACTCCAGGAACAGCATCAGGATGAGCTTGAAAGTTACGGGTTTGATTTTCATCTCGGGGTATGGTTTTGGTTATCGTTTCAACATCACAATCACACAAATGTACAAAAAAATCCGTAACTTTGACGGATAAAAGGAAATAGATGTTCAAATACTGCCTGACAGCCCAGGACCCCCAGTCCGCCGCCCGCGCGGGTGTGATCTCGACCGACCACGGTGAGATCCGCACCCCCATTTTCATGCCGGTGGGCACCGTCGGTTCCGTCAAGGGTGTCTATCACAGGGATTTGGAGGCGGATATCCAGGCCGAGATCATCCTCGGCAACACCTACCACCTCTACCTGCGTCCCGGGCTGGATACGCTTTTCAAGGCCGGCGGCCTGCACAAGTTCGAGCATTGGGACCGGCCCATCCTCACGGACAGCGGCGGTTTCCAGGTCTTCTCCCTGGCTCCCATCCGCAAACTTACTGAGGAAGGCTGCCGGTTCGCCTCCCATATCGACGGATCCCGGCACACTTTCACGCCGGAGAACAACGTGGACACCCAGCGCATCATCGGCGCTGACATCATGATGGCCCTGGACGAGTGCTGTCCCGGCGATGCGGATTACCGCTATGCCGCCAGGTCTCTGAAGCTTACGCAGGGCTGGCTGGAACGCTTCGCCCGTCATTTCGACGAAACGGAACCCTTATACGGCTATCAGCAGGTGATGTTCCCGATCATCCAAGGGTGCGTGTATCCGGACCTGCGGAAGCAGGCGGTGGAGCACGCCTTGAAACTGGACAACGCGAACCGTGGCGGTTATGCCGTCGGCGGCCTGGCGGTCGGTGAGCCCACCGAGAAGATGTATGAGATGCTGGAGGTGACCTGCCCGCTTCTGCCGGCGGACAAGCCCCGTTACCTGATGGGCGTCGGTACGCCGGCGAACATCCTGGAAGGCATCGCCCGCGGCATCGACATGTTCGACTGCGTGATGCCTACCCGCAACGGCCGCAACGGCATGCTCTTCACCTGGCAAGGCATCCTGAACATGCGCAACGCCAAATGGACCGACGACTTCACGCCGCTGGATCCGGAGGGAACGTCCTTCGTGGACCATTATTACACGAGGGCGTATCTGCACCATCTGTTCGTCGCGAAGGAAATGTTCGCCGCCATGGTGGCCACGGAGCACAACCTCGCCTTTTACCTGGACCTGGTCCGCACGGCCCGCCGCCACATCGAGGCAGGGGACTTCGCGGCCTGGAAGAACGGAATCGTCAACCAACTGATGCAGCGACTGTAATGGGAATCAAGAGACTCGACTGGTATATCATCAAGAAGTTCATGGGCTCGTTCTTCGTCGCCCTGGGCCTCCTGACGGTCATCGTCATCATCTTCGACGTCAGTGAGAAGATCGACGACTTCGTGCAGAAGGAAGCGCCGCTGCGGGCGATCGTCGTGGATTACTACCTGAACTTCATCCCGTACTTCATGAACATGTACAGCCCGATGGTCGTTTTCCTGACGGTGATCCTGTTCACGTCCAAGATGGCGCAGAATTCCGAAATCATCGCCATCCTGTCCTGCGGGACCAGTTTCCACCGGATGATGGTTCCGTACCTGATATCGGCCTCCATCGTCGCCCTGCTGTCCATGGGACTCGGTCTCTGGGTGATTCCCCGGGCGAACGTGACGCGGGTGGCGTTCGAGCAGAAATACAACCCCCGCGCGAAGGTCAAGTTCGGGCATGACATGCATTACAAGCTGGAAGACAACAAGTTCGTCTATTTCGAGTCTTTCAGCTCCTGGAACAATACGGCGTACAACTTCACGCTGGAGCAAGTGTCCGACGAGCACTTGATTTCCAAACTGTCGGCCGAGTCAGCCCAGTGGGACAGCCTCGGCGGCAAATGGAAACTGAGGAACTGGTTCATCCGCGACTACGGCGAGGGTCTTTCGGACCGGATCCGGTCCGGCAGGCAGCTGGATACGACGCTGAGCCTCACCATCGATGACTTCTACTACAACGATTACACGATCGAACAGCTGGACAAACGCCAGATGGACCAGCTCATCGAGACCCAGCGCGCCCGCGGCGACGCGACGGTGATGTACCCCCTGATGCAGAAGCACCGGCGGTATTCGATGCCGTTGTCGGCCATCATCCTGACCGTCATCGCCGTCTCCCTGTGTTCGAAGAAACGGCGGGGAGGCATGGGCTGGAACATCGCCCTGGGTCTCGCCCTGGGCTTTTCCTACGTGCTGTTCGAGCAGTTCAGCAAGATGTTCGTCGTGACGGACACCCTGCCGGCCGGTATCGCCACCTGGATCCCGAACATCCTGTATGCCATCATCGCCGCCATCCTTTACATCATCGCACCGAAGTAACATGAAAGTCCAAATCGTCAACCGTTCCGGCCAGCCGCTGCCGACATATGCCACACTCCTCTCCGCTGGAATGGATCTCCGGGCCGACCTGGAAACCCCCGTCACCCTCGGACCGCTGGAGCGGACCCTTGTGCCGACGGGCCTTTTCATCGCCCTCCCGCCCGGTTTTGAAGCGCAGGTGCGACCCCGCAGCGGCCTGGCTGCCAAGCATGGAATCACGGTCCTGAATACGCCCGGCACCATCGATGCGGACTATCGGGGCGAGATCAAGGTCATTCTCGTGAACCTGTCCAACACCCCGTTCGAAATCGTCCCCGGAGAGCGGATCGCCCAAATGGTCGTCGCCCGCCACGAACGGGTGGAATGGGAAGCGGTCGATTCCCTCGACGAAACGGCGCGCGGCGCCGGCGGATTCGGCAGTACCGGAAGATAGAAAACTATGGAAATCAGTGAATTATATACCCTGTTCCTCGCCTCGGAAGGCGTGAATACGGACACCCGGACCATCCGTCCCGGCGAGATTTTCGTCGCCCTCAAGGGGGAGAATTTTGATGGTAACGCCTATGCCGCCCAAGCTTTGGAAAACGGGGCCGCCTATGCCGTCGTCAATGACTATGCCGAGGGTGATGACCCGCGGCTCATCCGTTTCCCGGACACTCTGCAGGCCTTGAAAGAACTGGCTGCCTGCCACCGGAACCATCTGGATATTCCCGTCATCGGCCTTACCGGCACCAACGGGAAGACCACCACCAAGGAACTGATCCGCGAGGTGCTGGCCACGCATTTCACCGTCGCTGCGACACAGGGAAACCTGAACAATGACATCGGTGTTCCCCGGACCGTGCTGTCCATTGGCGCGGACGCGGATATCGCCGTCGTGGAGATGGGCGCGAACCATCCCGATGACATTTCGGCCCTGACCTGGGTCAGCCAGCCCGACTACGGCCTGATCACCAATGTTGGTAAAGCCCACCTGCTGGGCTTCGGCAGTTTCGAAGGAGTCAAGAAGGCCAAGGGACAGCTCTATGACTGGCTGTCAGAGCATGACGGACAGGCTTTTGTCAATGTCGACGACGACAATCTGTACGAGATGGCCGTCTCCCGGCCGCTTTCCATCATCCCGTACGGGGTGGCGGGGGAGGATGCGGAAATCCTGCCCACCTCGGCGGAGAATCCTTTCCTCCGGATGTCCATCGGCGGGGAAGTGCTGGAAACCAAGCTCGTGGGGGCCTACAACGCCGCTAATGTGATGGCCGCCCTCGCTGTCGGCCGCCAGTTCGGCATTCCGCTGAAAGATGGCCTGGCCGCCATTGCAGCTTATACGCCGTCCAACAACCGCTCCCAGATGACCCGCACCGAGCGCAACGTCATCATTGAGGATGCTTACAACGCCAATCCTTCTTCAATGGCGGCCGCCCTGGACAATTTCGCCCTCCTGCAGTCGGATTGCAAGATCGTGATGCTCGGCGATATGCGTGAGCTGGGGGAAGACTCCGTGAAGGAGCATGTCAAGATCCTGAAGAAACTGGATGACTGCGGTCTCACGCATGCCTGCCTGGTGGGCGACGAGTTCAGGAAAGCCTTGGAAGAGACCGGAACGCCGGAGTATGTGAAGTGGTTCGCCACCTCCGACGACCTTGCCGCCGCTTTGACGGAACGCCCGCTGACGGGGGCCACGGTCCTCGTCAAGGGTTCCAACAGCATGCGGATGGGAAAAGTGATTCCTACGTTGTAGCCGGTTCGAGCCATTTCCGGATCACCCCACGGGCCAGCGAGGCGCAGAGCGTGCCTACGGCGAGGCCGAAAAGGGTCCCTACCAGGATATCACCGAAGAAATGGGCCGCCATCATGACGCGGCTCAGGGCGACGAGCGCCGCCCAGATGAAAACGCACCAGCCATAAGCCGCATAACGGTATCTTCGGTCATTGAGCCGGAATCCCAGGAAGGAGCAGGCGGCGAATCCGAAAGCATTGCTGGCGTGTCCCGAGAAGAAACCGAAGAAACTGGAACGGTTCAGCGGCCAGTGCAGGCCCCGTTCCAGCAGGCCAGCCGTATAATAGGGCCGCAACCGGTCCACGCTTTCCTTGACATGATAGGAAATCTGGTCGGCCAGGACGATGGTCAGGATGCAGGACAGCAGGACGACGAGTCCTTTCTTCCAGCCCAGCCGGTAAAGCATCATCCCGATGATGACCCCATAGGCCGGGAACCAGATCCGGATGTCCGACATGAACATCCAGAAAGGGTCCGACCACGCCGTATGGAAACTGTTGATCCACAGGGTGATTTCCTGGTCGATGCCGATGAGACGCTCCACGTTGCTACTTGTTCAGGGCCTTCCAGAGTTCTTCCTTGAGTTCGTTCAGTCCCGTCTGCGCAACGGCGGAAATGAACACATGCGGAATGTCCTCCGGCAGTTTTTTCTCGATCTTCCTGCGCTCTTTCTCGTCGATGAGGTCCGTCTTCGTGATAGCGAGGACACGGTCCTTCACGAGCAGTTCAGGGTTGTATTCCTTGAGTTCGCTCAGCAGGACGTCATAGGCCTTCGTGACATCCGGTTCGTCGGCCGCGACCATGAACAGGAGCACGGAGTTCCGTTCGATATGGCGCAGAAAGCGCATGCCGATGCCCTTGCCTTCGTGGGCGCCCTCGATGATGCCCGGGATGTCGGCCATTACGAAGGACCGGTCGTCATAGTACTTGACGATGCCCAGGTTGGGTTCCAGGGTGGTGAAAGCGTAATTGGCAATCTTCGGCTTGGCCGATGTGATGGCGGCGAGAAGGGTGGACTTTCCGGCGTTCGGGAAACCCACGAGGCCCACGTCAGCCAGGACTTTCAGTTCCAGGATGAACCAGCCTTCGACACCTTCCTCGCCCGGCTGGGAATAACGCGGCGTCTGGTTGGTGGGGGACTTGAAATGGTCGTTGCCCCAGCCGCCGCGGCCGCCCTCGCACAGGATGTATTCCTGTCCGGGTTCAACGATCTCGGTGATGATTTCGTCCGTCTCCGCATCCTTCACGGTCACGCCCAGGGGCACTTCCAGCACGATGTCCGCCCCGTTCTTCCCCTTGCGGAGCGCCGCTCCGCCCGGTTCGCCGTTCTCCGCCCGCACGACCTTCCGGTAGCGCAGGTGGATGAGCGTCCAGAACTGCGGGTTCGCCCGCAGGATGATGTGACCGCCCCGGCCGCCGTCGCCGCCGTCCGGGCCGCCCTTGGGCACGTATTTCGCCCTGTGCAGGTGCATCGACCCGGCCCCGCCGTGTCCGCTCGCACAGAAGATCTTGACGTAGTCTATGAAGTTCGATTCAGCCATCGCCTGGATAATTATTGCTGCAAAGATACGGATTATTCCCGATTCGGTTTTCGCCCAAAGATAAATAAAATAATTGATTATCTTTGTGAACGAATCCAAATGGTCGGTCCATGAAGAAGAAAAGAATATTGATTGCGATCCTGGCGCTGATCGCGCTTGTTCCGGCTTTTGCCGTACTGAACGAGAAGGATCTTGCGCAGACATTGTCCGTGCTGCGGTACGAGCTGCGCTCCGCCTGGCTGGCGTCCGAGGAACGGATGGAACGGACGCGCGGCCGTGGTGAACGTCAGCACGCCCAGCTCGTCCAGATGATGCAGCGGAGCAACGAACTGTCCCTGATGCTGTATTCCCAGAAGCAGGACTACACGTTCGACATGACCTACGCCTTGAACGAAGTGTCGCGTCAGTATGAAGAGTTCTCCTCGCGGAAACTGCCTTTCGATGACTTGATTACCCGTCTGGATATCGACATCGACCGGTACGACCGTCTGATCCATACCCTCAAACGCCTGCCTCCCGCCCAGTTGATGGCCTATCGCGACAGTACCGGCCAGCTGGTTTACATGGAAGCCGACGCCTGGCGGAACCGGCGCGATTCCCTCCGTCGCCTGCGTGGGGAGATGGCAACCCGCCGTGCCATGGACACTACCGGGCGGACGCGTCCTTTCATGCTGGACTCACTGGGACAGCAGGACCGTGACAGCTGTCTGTTCTATGCCGAGAACCTGCTGAGAGCCTGTGTCATACAGAAGGAACGGCTGGTGCGGGACAGCACGCATTACGCGGAGACGGCGGCGCTCCTGAAATCGACGTATGATTATGCCCAGCAGCGCTACAAGACGGTCCAGAACCGTATTTTCATTGAAGGACAGACGGCTTACGGAGCGCTCCTCAAATCCTTCCCCCGTTATTGGCAGCAGGCGGTCACCGACGCCCATGACAAGTACAGCCCGCAGGCACTCGGCGACGTGAACAGCCAGTGGCGTGGACCGATGGTTATCGGATTCTCCCTGTTCCTGCTGGTCTATCTGCTGATTTCGGCCTTCCTTGCCGTTGCGTTGGTCGCTTTCCTTACCCGGAAGGTCGGCTTTTTCAAACGGGAACGCTTCACCAGGCATCGTTTCGAGATGACGCTGATCGTGGGCGTGGTGATATTCGCCGTGTCCATCATGATCGCCAGCGCCGCTTCGAAGCAGAACTTCTTCGCGATGGCGTCGAAACTTCTCGTGGAATTCGCCTGGATGCTCGCCGCCATCCTCGTCTCCCTGGTCATCCGGCTGGAAGGGAATGAGGTGCGGAAGGGACTCCGCCTGTATTTCCCGATCCTTCTCCTGAGTTTCATCATCATCTCGCTACGCATCGCTTTCATCCCGAACAGCCTGCTGAACATCATTTTCCCGCCGATCCTGCTGCTGTTCACGGTCTTCCAGGGATGGACCCTTTTCCGATACCGGAAGGCGTTGCCGCAGTGGGACGTCATCTATGGCTGGATTTCCCTGCTGGTGCTTGTCGCGACGACCATCATCGCGTTCCGCGGTTATGTCCTTCTGGGCGTGCAGCTGCTCATCTGGTGGATCTTCCAGCTGACGATCCTGCAGACGATTACGGCGGTCTATGACCTCCTGCACATTTATTACGTCCGTCATATCCGCGAGACCAAGGAGCGCTACATCGCCGAGCATCCGAACTTACCGGACGATACCGACGAGGACCTCATCGCCGTGACCTGGCCCCATTCGTTCGCCAAGCATGCCCTGCTTCCGATCGCCCTGGTCCTGTCCTTCCCGTTCAGCCTGTTTCTGGCTTCCAGCGTGTTTGACTTGAACGGGGTGTTCAACGAGTACTACAACTACCCGTTCCTGCATCTGGAAGGCTACATCTCCCTGTCCCTGTCGAAACTTGTCATGGTGGTGACGCTCTTCTTCCTGTTCCGGTATCTGGTATATGCCGGCAAGGCGACCTATCGCCTGCTGAAGGTCAAGTCCATCCTGAAGGGTTCCTCCGGCCGCCTTTTCCACGAGAACCAGGCGAACTTCACATTGGCCGAGAACATCATTGCCATCGCCCTCTGGGGCACTTATATCATTGCCATCTTCGTTCTCCTGGAGATTCCGACGGCGGCCGTCAAGGTGATCGCGGCCGGCCTGGCGACCGGTCTCGGTTTCGCCATGAAGGACATCCTGAACAACTTCTTCTACGGAGTACAGCTCATGTCCGGCCGCGTCCGCGTGGGCGACTTCATCGAGTGTGACGGCATCCGGGGCAAGGTGGACAGCATCAACTACCAGAGCACCCAGATCGTCGCCTCCGACGGTTCCGTCATGGCGTTCCCGAATGCCAGCCTGTTCAACAAGAACTTCAAGAACTTTACGAAGAACCACTCCTATGAGCTCCTTTCCTTCGATGTGGGCGTCAAGTACGGAGTCGATGTGGACAAGGTCCGTTCCATCATCCAGGAGGCCCTGGTGCCGCTGGAGAAGAAGGACGTGTACGGCCGCGATATCGTGGATCCGAAGTATGGGATCCAGGTCCGGTTCAAGGATTTCGGTGACAACAGCGTGAACCTGTCGGTGTACCAGTACATCACCGTGGAGGAGCACTATACCTATCCGGCACGTGCGAAGGAATTGATTTATAATGCCTTGAATGCCAACGGCATCGAGATTCCGTTCCCGCAGCGAGACCTGTATATCAAGTCGGTTCCGGCGAAGGACTAGAGTTTCTCCAGCAACAGTTCGAACAGGCGGGGCTTGGCGTAGGCGTCAAGCTCCGCTTCTTCGATCCAGAGGTAGCCGTCGGGAAGAACGGGCCGTTGGGACGGTTCCCAAAGCCAGAAATCCGTGAGCAGGGTGCGGTGGGTGAGCTGGTGCTTGAAGCCTTGGACGACCAGGCGGGCGTCGGCCGGAACTGCCGGTAGGGCCAGCGGTTCCCACAGTCCCTGCCAGATGTCGCCGGGCCCCCGGCGACGGATGGCGGTCTGACCTTGAAAACGGACATAGACATAGGTCAGATGCCGTTCGACAGGCTTGGCGGCCGCTTGCTTGACAGGCAGGAGTTCGATGCGTCCGGTCTTGAAAGCCTGGCAGGAAGGCTGCAGGGGGCAGGTCAGGCAGGCCGGGTTCACCGGCGTGCAGCAAGTGGCGCCGAAGTCCATCATTCCCTGGTTGAAGGCGGCAGGGGAGTCCGCCGGCAGCAGACGGCCGGCCAGCGCCGAGAACTCCTTTTTGGCAGCCGTCGTTCCAACCGGGGTGGCGATTCCGAAATACCGGGCCAGGACGCGGTACACGTTGCCGTCCACGACGGCGGCAGGCAGGCCGAAGGCGATGGAGCCGATGGCCGCGGCGGTATAGTCACCCACGCCTTTCAGCGCCCGGATGCCCTCCAGCGTGTCCGGAAATCTGCCCAGGGCGGCAATCTGCCTGGCGGCCGCATGCAGGTTCCGCGCACGGGAATAGTAGCCCAGCCCCTGCCAGAGCCGGAGTACTTCATCTTCGGGCGCGGCGGCCAGCGCATCGACGGTGGGGAAGTGTTCCATGAACTTCTCCCAATAGGCCCAACCCTGCACCACGCGTGTCTGTTGCAGGATGATTTCGCTCAGCCACACCGCATACGGATCCCGGGTCCTTCGCCAGGGAAGGTCCCGGCCGTTGACGGCATACCAGTCGAGAATGGTCTCGGTGAACGTCATTTGAAGCTGGATCCGCCCACGAATTCCCGGAGGAGGGAAGTGGAGGGGATTTCCTTGTCGGGCACCGGCGTGAAGTAATGGATGAACTTCAGCAGCCGGTGTGCCTCGGAGAACTCCGGACAGTTCTGCGGCACGCTGCGGAGGATAGGCTCCGCATGGTTCTTGAGCACGGCGAATTCGATGAGGTAGGCCGAGTTGAACATCACATCGGCCATCTCCTGATAGGGATAGATCCACTGGTGCTCGGCCCGGCGGACGTTCGGCCACTGGCTGATGGACTCCCGGGCCGTGAAGGCGCCCTTGTTATAGTCGCGGACGATGCGGCGGAGAAGCCGGTTGTCGCTCGTGGGGATGCAGTTGTGGTTGTCCAGCAGGATGCCTGTGAGGGTGTTGATGAAGATCTTGAACTTGGCCGGGGCCGGAATCCGGTCCGTCAGGGCCGGATTCAGGGCGTGGATGCCCTCGATGAGGAGGATGCAGCCCGGTTCGAGCTTGATCTTCTTGCCGTTGTACTCGCGCAGGCCGGTGACGAAGTTGAATTCGGGGACGTCCACCTCCTCGCCGGCGATCATGCGCATGATGTCCTTCTCCATGAGGGCATGGTCCACGGTCTCGAAATTGTCGAAGTCGAAACTGCCGTCGGGGAGGCGCGGAGTGTCCATCCTGTCTACGAAGTAGTCGTCGGTGGATACCGACTGGGGCCGCAGCCCACAGGCCATCAGCTGGATGCTCAGTTTCTTGGTCACTGTGGTTTTGCCGCTGCTGCTCGGGCCGGTGATGAGCACTAGGCGGAGTGCTCCGCAGCGGTAGCGGCGCTCGATTTCCTCGGCGATCTGCACTATCTTCTTTTCCTGAAGTGCCTCGGCAACCTGGATGAGTTCGGATGCGCAGCCCTTGCCGACGGCGTGGTTAACGTCGCCGACGTTGTCGAGGTTCATTATTGCGTTCCAGCGAAGGCTCTCGCGGAACACTTCGAAGGTCTTGGGCTGGGGCTCGAACACCGTCAGCTTTTCTGGGGCATGACGGTCGGGAACGCGCAGCAGCATGCCGTCTTCGTATTGCGAAAGGTCCCAGACCTTGAGGTATCCGGCCGAAGGCACCAGCGCATCGTAATAGTAGTCCGGGGTGTTCTCCAGGGTATGGTAGCGGATATACACCTGGCCGCTGGTTTCCAGGAGCTTGACCTTGTCGTCGTACCCCATCTTGCGGAAGAGATTGATTGCATCCTCCGTGCGTACTTCCACCCGCTTGAAGGCGGCGTCGCCGGCGACTATCTCCTTCATGCGCTCCCTGATGCGCTCTACGTCTTCGCTGGTGAGGGGCGTATCCTTGCGGAGTTCGCAGAAATAGCCTTTGGAGATGGGGCGCCGCATCTTGATCTTGCACTCGGGGAAGACGTCCCTTGCGGCTTTGCTGAGGAGGAAGCAGAGTGAACGGCAGTAGGCGCTGCGTCCGGCATACGACCGGTAATCGAGAAACTCCACCTCGCGGTTGTTGAATGCCTTGTATTTCAGCCCCTGGGAAACGTTGTTCACCTTTGCCGACAGGATGTCGTACGGGCGCTCGAAATCGAACTGCGGAAGCATCTCCGCGAGGGTGGTCCCTTCCTGGAATTCCAGGGTGGTGCCGGTGTTCTTGCAATATATCTTCAGCATGATTTACAAAAATAGCAAAAAATGGTTAAATTTGCACAAAACCACACTATGCTATGAGTCAAGTACATCTTATCGACCATCCCATGATCCAGCACAAGCTGAGCATCATGAGGGAGAAGGAGACGGGCTCCAAGGACTTCCGTCAGTTACTCAGGGAAATATCATTGTTGATGGGTT
>JAEEGH010026429.1_pt1 | contig 11565 bp, 6 predicted proteins | sample 9134181 | NCBI WGS metagenome assembly JAEEGH01 (sample SAMN16246544, study PRJNA631951) | gut metagenome | biome: gut microbiome; feature: rumen; material: DP-attached | host: Bos | place: Iran: Karaj | collected 2018-10 | reverse complement strand
AAGAACCGAGCGTTACCCATTCCTTTTGGAGGTCGCGGACGGCATCGGCGAGCTGGTTGGAGCCTGCGCTTTCGGCAAACTGACGAACCTTCTCGATGGTGTCTTGCTTCTTCTTCTTGATATCTGCGATTTTCGCCTGGAGTTCCGGATCGGATTCTGCCATCTTCGCGACAATCTTGTTGACGATAGCGCTGTAGCGGTCGTTGATGCTTTCAACGGCGTCCTTCGGAACCATGCCGATGGTTTTCCATTCGGTTTCGATAGCCTTGTAGGCTTCGATAATTTCCGGCGTGATGTTCTCGATGTCGAGAGCTTCGAGCTTTTCGCAAAGAGCCTGCTTCTGTTCCAAGTTCTTTTGCTTGGCTGCATCCATTTCTTCAAAGTGGCTGCGCTTCTTTTCGAAGAACGAGTCGCAAGCGGTACGGAAACGTGTCCAGATTTCGTCGGACTTGCTCTTGGGCACCGGACCTGTAGACTTCCAGGCGTCCTGCAACTGCTTGAGCTTGGTAGAAGTGGCGTTCCAGTCGGTCGAATCCTTGATGGCTTCGGCTTCGATGCAGAGAGCGACCTTCTTTTCGTAGTTCGCTTCACGGCTGTCGTCTTCGCGCTTGACGTTCTCCTTATGCTGAGCGTAGAAAGCGTTTACGGCTTCCTTGAAGCGCTTGTTCAAGTCTGCAAAGTTCTCTTTCGGAACCATGCCGATGTTCTTCCAGTTTTCCTGGATTTCCTGTACGGCCTTGAACTTGTCCTTCCAGAAAATTTCAGTGCTCGCAACGAGGTCTTCGACCTTCTTGCAGAGGCCTTCCTTCTCGGCGAGGTTCTTCAAGCGTTCGGCGTTCTGTTCTTCGATGAACGGAGCGCAATTTTCCTTAATCTTATCGACGAGCGCCTGGAAACGGTCCCTGTAATCCTGGAACTTGGCTGCGGAAATAGGGCCGATTTCACGCCACTTGCCGCAGAGTTCGCGGAGCTTCGAAAGAACGGCCTGGCTCGGGGCTTCCTTGGAGAGGGCGTCCATTTCTTCGATGATGGAATCGCGATCTTTTTCGTTGTGCCAGTTTTCCCACTGCTGCATTTCTTGGAAGCGGGATGTTGCAATCTTGTATTCCTGCCAGAGATCGTGGTACTTGAACTTCTGTTCGCCAACGATTTCTTTCCATTCCTGGTAGGTATCGCGAAGCGTCTTGTGGATTTCGCGGAATTCCTGGTTCTCGTCGATGTTCTGGATGCGTTCGATGAGACCGCGGAGTTTCTTGGAATTTTCTTCGATGACCTGCTGGGCCTTTTCGTTGTACGAGGTGATGAGCTCGTTCAGCTTGGTGCGGAGCGCATTGTAGGCCTGGAGAATCGGATCGTCGCCTTCGAGGAGCGAAAGCTTTTCCCATTCGCGGACGATGGCGTGCAGGTGCTTGCCTGTATTTTCATCGATTTCCGTTTCGGAGAGTGCCTGGAGGCGTTCGAGAAGGCTCTTGCGGATGGCAATTTCTTCTTCGCTCGCATTCTCTGTTTCTGCAGTCGGAATGACAATCTTCTTTGCCTCTTCCGTTTTGAAGTAGGCGTTATTGAAGCGCTTGGTCGAGGCGGAGTCCATGATGGACTTGTTGGCGTTCCATTCTTCGATGATGGCGTTCACGCGTTCGGCGTTTGCTTCGGTCGAGCCTGCTTCGAGCATCGATTCGAGTTCGGCGAGCGTTTCGGTCAAGTGCTGGATTTTGGCCTGCTTTTCGGCTTCGGCATTTTCTGCAGCTCTCTTTTCGGCGTTGGCTTCGTCGTAGAACTTGTTGAAGCTAGAATAAATCCCTTCGAGTTCGGCGGCGGAGTCACCCATGCCAAGGGCGCTTGCTTCTTTCATCAAGTCGTCGAATTGCGGCTTGGTGGCAATGGCGTCCTTCTGGGCTGCAAGGAAGTGGGCCTGCTTGATGAGGGCTTCGCGTTTGCTCTGCAAAAGTTCGGCTGCTTTTTTGCCGTTGTCTTCGGCTTCCTTCTTGACACGAACTTTGTCTGAAATTTTCTTACGGACGGTACTATGCTTGGAGTTCTTGATGAGGTCTGCTTGCAACGATTCGGATGTGACGCGTTCCGCCGCATCTAGTGCGATTTCTTCGCTTGTGTCGCGTGTGGCAATCTGTGCGAGGAGCGATTGCTTGCTGCACTGCTTGACAAGTTCTTTTTTGAGCGTTATGTTGTTTGTTGCCTTGAGAACGTCTTCGGTGTAGCGGGTATCCTTGATCGTGGCGATGTATCCACGAATCTCGTCGCTCAAGTTCGATTCACTAAAGTTTTTCAGCTTTTTGACGATTTCTTCGAAAGCTCTAGTTTCTGCCAAACGGCGAACGCCGGCATCGCTGTCTTTCGTAGAAATATCCTGAAGTGTCTTAATAATTGCAAGTTTTTTGATTGCAGCCATTCTCACTTCGACATTATCATCGGAAAGGGCGACTCGTTCGACAATGTCTTGACTACTGAGTTCATCCAATTCGGCAACCGCTTCGATGCGCTTTGCAGGGTTGGAATTTTGCCATTTCGGTTTAAATGCGTCAAAAAAGCTCATAATATCTCCAATAGGTAGGCGGGGCTTTCACTGCTCCGTATAGCATAATCTAACTAAAAAAAACTTGCAGTCAGGAAATTTTACACGAATTTATGCCCATTTAAGGTTGTATCAATAACTATCTTTGCCCCGTGGCAAAAAGAATTCCAAAGACGACTGCTCCAGAAATGGTCAAGGAACGCTGTGATTCGGCGCTTGTTTCCCGTTTTTGCGAAGTTTATATCCCTTTGGCCCCCTCGGTTTTTACTTACGGTGTGCCGGAAGGTGCCGAAATTGTTCGTGGAAGCGTCGTCTGGGTACAACTCGCTCGCCGCAAGCCGATGCTGGCCTTGGTGAGCCGTGTTCATGGAGAAAAGCCGAATTTTGACGTCCGTTATGCGTGTCCGCACGAGTCGGGCTACGTTTTTTCCGAACGTTATATGGAATCGCTGGAGTGGGTCGCTAAGTATTATGTAAGCACGCCCATGCGCACTTTGAACGTGTTTTGGCCCGCCGATTTCGACAAGTACCTCGATGCGTTGTTTGCTGAAAAAAACGCTGAACCTCGGGGCGAGGCTTTGCCGGATGGACCCGAAATGGCGGTCGGTTCGGACTTGCCCCCCTTGACAGACGAACAGGGGACGGCGCTTGCCAGTCTTGTGGATGATTTGGACAAGGATGGTTTCCGGGCAACGCTCTTGCATGGTGTTACTGGTAGCGGTAAGACGAGAGTTTATCAAGAACTTGTGCGGGAGGCGCTCAAGCGCGATAAACGCGTGTTGATTCTAGTGCCGGAAATTGGGCTTACTCCTCAGACGGCGGCCCGGTTCGCGGATTACTTGAAGATTCCCGTGGTCGTGCTGCATTCGGCTTTGTCGGCGCCCAAAAAACGCGAAGGTTATTTGTCTGTACTGGATGGTTCTGCCAAGGTTGTGCTCGGAACGCGCAGTGCGATTCTTTCGCCATTCGAATTCGATGTTGTTATCCTGGACGAAGAACACGATTCCTCGTTTAAACAACAGGACCCGGCTCCGCGTTACCATACACGCGACCTGGCGTTCCACCTGGCGCAAAAGTACGGGGCGCTTGTCGTGCTTGGTAGTGCAACGCCTTGTCTCGAAACATACCGCAATGCAAAGGCCGGCAACCTCAAACTCTTGACGCTCAAGAAACGTGCAACGGCGGCTCCGCTTCCAGAGGTGACGGTTGTCGATATGGGGAAGGTGCGTCAACAGAAAGACGTACTCATGTCGCCTGCTTTGCGCGATGCACTTTCGGAATGTATTGCGAGTGGAAACCAGGCGATAATTCTCATGAACCGCCGCGGGTACTCCAAGATAAGAGTTTGTTCTAAATGCGGTGAAACGCTTTATTGCAAACATTGCCATATTCCGCTGGTGTATCATAAACAATATCGCGCGTTGCTGTGCCATTATTGTGCAACGCTGTATCCTGTAGATACACCATGCCCGTCATGCGGTGCAGATACGTATGAATTTGTCGGCGGTGCCATTGAAAAACTCGAAGAAGAAATACAGGAGTGGGTGGCCGGTGCAAAAGTGATTCGCATGGACCGCGATACGACACAGAACGTGGGCGCTGTCGAAAAAATTTTGACTTCATTCAGGAACCGCGAATACAATATTTTGCTTGGAACGCAGATGGTCGCGAAAGGCCATGACTTTCCGGGTGTCAAACTTGTCGGGATTGTCGGTGCCGATTCTGGGCTTGGCGTTCCCGATTTCCGTTCGACTGAAAAGCTGTTCCAATTGTTGAGCCAGACGGCAGGCCGTGCGGGGCGTGCGGATAGCGGTGGGCACGTGTTTATCCAGACGCTCAATCCGGCGGAACCTGTGATGCAGTACGCCATTCATCATGATTTCGAAGGCTTTGCCAATCTTGAATCTTCGAACCGTCAGATGGCTTTTTATCCGCCGTTCTGCAAACTTGTCGAAATCAGTTGCGGTTCGCGGGATGAGTCGCTCCTTCGCGACACGATGAAACGCCTTGAAGGCATTTTACGCAAGGAATCTACTTTGACAGTCCTTGGGCCAGTCGATGCTTTTGTCCCGAAAGTGCAGAATGTTTATTGGGCCAAACTCTATGTCAAGACGCAAAACCTTTCGGCTGTGCGTAAAGTACTTGCCCCGATTCTGAATAGCGCAAAGCCGTGGGTCGCCGGTGTCGAAATTAAAACAGAATTTGAATAAAGTTTAGTATCTGATTCGTCATCTGGATTGATGCCTTCGGCATCCTAGAACCAATAGCCCAAAGACGAATTGACGGTAAGATAGACGTCATCGAGATACATATTGCTAAGTAATGAACTTCCTAGTGATAATTTCCAATGTTCGTTTATCCATTTGGAAATGCCGATGTATTGGCTGAGTATGAAGGGCTGATCGACGCGGGTATGGAAACCGTCGTAGATGGTCGTTTCATGTTCATTTGTTTCTTCTAAATCGTATGCCTGCAAACTGGCGGGAACATAAATAAATGGAGCATAAGACAAAGCGAAACCGTGCATGTAGAACGATATATAGAATCCGCCGCCGAGACGAGATTGCCTTACATTTTTTTCTTTAAAATGCTTTTCTTCGGAAGTGTTTAAGCAACCGTTTTCTTTTGTATGTGAAGTACACTCATAATAATCGAAATCGACATCTCCAAAGTTTACAAACTCGATATCTAAATAGGCTCCGACTTCGAAATGCTTCTTGTTTATCCCTCCAGCAATACGTGCGTAGAGCCCCGGATCCAAGCCGATGGAATATCCCCATGTGAAGTCGTTTTCATTTGCTTTGAATAGATGCGTGAATGCGAAAGAAACAGGAAAACGGTTACGCTTGTACCTAAAATCCTTTATCTTTGTTTCGGACATAATCGTGTAATCACCATCGCTTCCAGAAATGAGTGGATCGTAGTCGCTTTCTTTGAGTTTTGCGTTTTCTACGTTCCTCATTTTCATTTCTTTAGACGTCGTATAGTCCAAGGATAAAGAAAAACCTTTGATTGAGGAATTGCGTGCAAGTTCTTTGCCAATGCCGGAGAAATTTTCAGGGACGTTCGCCTCGAATGTTCCTTGAGTCAAATTGCCTTGCCTATAAATGGGATTTGAGCAGCCCGTAAATAGGAATACTGCGGCTGCTCCGGCAAGTAGAAAAAAATGACGCAACATGAACATAAGCAAAGTTTCCCTAGATTTAATATATCTGTTTTTGTTTGAAATGGGAAAACTTATTTGTCCATTATATGCCATGGCTTTTCTTGCGTTGCAGATTTTTTTGCTTTTATGATTCTTTTCCAAGTAGTGCTTGATAGAGTCTGAAAAGTTCTACAACAATCTCCTCTTCAGTCATCTTTGTGTTAAATCCGTAGGCTTCTATAACAGCCCTGTCATTGTCTGTATGGGCTTTGCGAAGGTCTGTGGGCATTGTCAACTCGTCGTAAAGATCTGCAAGACTGCTGTCAGTATACTTTGCACGTACGTCAAGAATTGTTTGTGCTGTTTTTTCAATAGTTGCTTTTTGTGCATCAGTCGGATTGCACCACGGAAAGTTGTTGTAAACGATGTCTTTGCTGTAGCGATAACGGCTTTCTAGTTTACCGCTAACGGTGCGCATCCATGCCATGTGAACACAGGAAGTGAGAATGCCGAAATGATAAAGTGTTGCATCGGGGATAATTGTGACGAGGTTTGTCGGAATTGTATTTTTATCAAGCATTCCTATTGGAATGTAACGACGTTTTTCTGATGAAACTGCTGGCACGACGATATATTTTTCGGGATTGTTTGTTTCTCGGAAAAGAGCAGGTCTTAAAGCTAGCTTCTGCCGCCCTGCATCGGGAGAATTTTCTCTGTCAAGCTTGCAAGCCTGAACGCGCTTGTAAATTTCACGCATCCCTTTGATTTGTGCTGGAGTTGCATCGACAAGCCATAAACAGTAACGTGGTTTGTTATTGATGAACTCTTCAGAACCGATAAGACGTTTGATGAAAGGCTTTGCATCGGGTTCTTTGTTGACGAAATCTTCGTATTCATTCGCTTCGATAATGAGATGTCCACCATCGGCAGGACGGTTGCCTGTTGTCATTAAAGGAACGTTACACAGCGGATTTTTTCGACTTTCTACAAAAATGTTCGGTGCGTCCATCAAATAGGGATTGATAGATTTTGCTTCGCAGGTTTTCCCGTTGGCAAGGTAAATTCGTTTGGGGTGTTGCGGAGTATCGTTTGCCGAAAAGCCTATAATTACGCAATGAACGTGTGCTTTTTGCTCGGATTCGCTGTCCCAACGGAATGTTCGGTAAGCAAAATCAATTTGTAACTTAAACCTGTCAAAAAGAGGTTTCCAAATGCCTGCAACTTGTTCACCTTGTGTGATGCTGTTTGTGGAAACGAAGGCGCATTTTGTATTGGTTCCTTGAATTAGCTTTGCGGCTTTGAAATACCAGTTGGCAACATAGTCAATTTTGCCAGCTGAACTGTAGGACTTGCCTTTTTTATCAACAAAAATGTCTAGAGTTTCTTGTTTTTGTTCTTTGGTTTGTAAGCCGTATCCCACAAACGGCGGATTACTGATTAAGTAATCGTAATGATTTTTCTTGCAAGGTTGTTCTGTTGCTTTTCCGATGTGCAAGTCTTCTGTTACAACAGTTACGGCATCGTAGTGTTTTCCTGGTTCGGCAAGAATCATTTTCTTCGGATCAATATCTTTGGGAGAAACAACATTGACTTTATCGGCCCACAGAGTTAGTTCGGGATCGCTCTCTTGCAAATATTCCCAATTCATCTTTAGGGCATTGCCTTCGACGATGGTTGCGTTGGTCTTGAGTGGCAAAAATTCCAAATTGCGGTGGAGTATTTGTGAGGTTTCTTCCATCATTTGGTTCTCGGCAATCCAAAGTGCCGCCTTGGCCACATTTACCGCAAAGTCGTTGATTTCAATGCCGTAGAACTGGTTGATATTCACTTGAGGCTTGAATTCGTCTCCATACACGTCAAATGCGGGGTCTGAACCGAGACGAAGTTGAACGCATTTATTTTCTAGTTTACGAAGGCTGGCGTAGGTTTCTGTAAGAAAATTACCGGAACCACAGGCCGGGTCCAAAAATTTGAGTGAACCGAGTTTCTTTTGAAAAGTCTCCAATTTCTCATTGCGAATTTTGGTGGTCTTTGTTTCGCAAATTGTTGAAAATTCTGCGTTTAAATCGTTCAAAAATAAGGGATCGATGACTTTATGAATGTTTTCAATGCTGGTGTAGTGCATTCCGCCGCTTCTGCGGGTTGCGGGGTTCAACGTACTTTCAAAAACTGCACCGAAAATCGTAGGGCTGATTTCAGACCAGTCAAAGTCCATACTTCCATGTGTCAAAATAATTTCGGCGGTCTTTTCTGAAATGGGCGGGATCGTTTCGCCTTCTTTTTCGTGGAATAACGATCCGTTTACGTAAGGAAAATCCGCAAGCTTTTCTTCCATAAAGCGGTCGCGGTTCTCGGGTTTTGTGTCAAGAACGTGGAAAAGTTCACGGAGTGCAACGCGCATATTTTCGGCACGGAAACTCTTGAGATAGCTATAAAACTGCTCTTTTTTGAAAATCCCTGCATCTTCAGCGTAAAGGCAAAAGACGAGGCGTACGCACAAGACGTTCAGTGCGTGTAGGTCTGCCGCTGTTGGATTTTTGCCAAATTCGGGCAATAATGCATCGTAAATTTTTCCAACGATTTCACCGGCCTTGATGGAAACTTCGACTTCTCGTTTAATGTTTTCGCTGCGAGCATCCACCAAGAAATTCAAGCGGTGGTATTCTTTACCCAAATTTTTCAATAAAATCTGTTCGGGTTCTCCGCTTGGATGCTCCATGTCGTATATCAGAAATTCCGTAAAATTGCATGAGACAATCCATTTGGGGTGCTGGCTCAGCGGCAAATCTGCCACATACTTCTTTGCTTGCTGATAAGGCGTCAAATATCGGCCGTCACTTTGCTTTATCGGCTTACGCAAGTCCTTGTCGCTGGATTTTTGTTCGATCATCACGCGCGTCGAAGGAATGTAGGCGTCTATAAAATTAGTGATCGTTTTACCTTGGAGACGTTCTTTGACTTGTTCTTCGAAAAAGATGAATTCTGCGAAATCCTGCACGTTAAACACATTGCATAGTAGGTCAAGCCAAAATTTTTGGCATTCACCTTTCTCGTAGCCCTTGCTGGACCAGCGTTCTACAAAAGCCTTGGCTGCTGCTTTCTTTTCTTTCTCAGTCATCTTTTTCTGCGTGTTGATCATGTTCTTGAATATAATAAATTCAAATGGCACAAAGTGTCAAATGGAACGGTTGTCTTTTATTTGCCAATTATATGCCATGGCTTTTCTTGCGTTGCTGCATATTTCTTTGCATCGGGATAAAACCAATATCCGTCATGTGGCCCTGACCAATCAGAAATTTTTTTGCTTTTTTGGTATTTTATGTTGCAATTTCCTTGTACTTCTTCTGGAGCTTTGGGGTCAATTTTTTTTAGTTCTGCTTTTTCTCTTGAACGGCGAATTTGCGTAGAATCGCTTTTCCATTGTCGCATGCTTTTTAAAGAAACCATGCAGATTGTAGAACGATACGATTTTCGATGGCTTTTGGACATATTGATGCCTACTTGTGAACTTTTCACAAATATATATTGTCGCTCTACTGTAGTGCAAGGGGGCGAACTGCGGATGATTTTTGACTTTTCTCTCCGCTCAAAAAGAGGCGCAATAGGGCTTAATACTGTCAGGTAATGATTTCATATCGATGCCGGTACCGTTGAGGACTATTTTTTTGAGCTTCGTGAGCTTGCTTAAATCTGGAAGACTGGTAACGTGTTTAAGATCCTCTAGTCTTATGATCTCAAGGTTTGTCATATCTTCAAGGAATGAAATGTCATCCAGCTTATTTATTCGCCAAAGTTCTATCTCATGAAGATTCTTAAGTTTTGCCAATTCATGCAAGTCGTTATTTGAATTCCAAAGAAGCGCCAGTTTTTCCAGATTCATCTTCTGAAGAAACGAGAAGTCGGTAATTTTAATTCCTCTTAATGATAGTTCCTTGAGCTTAGGAAGTTGACTCAACAATTCAAGATTCTTTTTCGCTTTCTTGCCTAGCCATAAACTCTTCAGATTTACATATTTCAAAAGCCATGCACAGTCAAATACGACTCCCGGTCCCATCGTATCAGCGATAATAATCAATTCTTCCAAATCGTCTGAAAGATATTTAATAAATTCGTAGTTTCTCAGATCAAAACATTCAATATAAAATTGTTTTAATCGCAATCGGGCCAGCACATCGAAATTAATCTTTTGTTGATTTTTTTTGAAATCAATACAGTTGAACCAAAGATTTTTCAGATGAGGCATTTTCAAAAGGAACGAAATATCTACTTTATCTTCATCATCAAAATCAAAAAGCCTGAAAGAGATGTCTGGTCGTAAAGATAGAATCTCGTCTATTATCTGGTATGCTTTGTCTGGCAATAAATATGAAATCTGAATACGTTTAATTTTCTTGTTGTCAACGATTGCACGGATTACCTGGTCATCAATGTCCTTATACCCGAGAAACTCGAAACAACCGTCAGTCCGTGTCTCGTTCGTTACATGAACCAAGTTTGTATGATTTATATAAGCTCCCATTATAGTTTTCCTTCGTCCAATATATGGCTCTTGTTAAACTTACTCATAATTTATACTTTTGGCAACTTGCCGTGGGAGTTTAGGGGGGGGGATTTTATTGCTGAAAAAAGTCCCTATAAAATGTTAATGACTGATGGCTCCGTTCATTTTGCTGATTTTCCCGTCAAAATAGACGAAGTCGCCGTTCTTGTTTTTCCACACGGCGCGGAAAACGGTCGGTCGCTTGATACCGTCCGAGTATTCCTTGTAATTTTCGCATTGCGCTTCCCACGGGGTGTATTCGATGGTTCCGTCGGGTGAAATTTGACCGCGGTCATTTGTTGTAAACGAGGTCATTTCGTAAGCGTCGTTGAAATGGAAAATTCCGGTTGCAGTTACGCCTTTGTTTGTAATCGTGGCTTCTACGGCGTGCTCGTTAATTTGCTTGAACGTTATGAAATCTTTCAAGAGGGCTTCTGGCAAAAAGAATGCTTCGGCAAGATAAGTGATGAGACAAGCCTTGTCCATTGCAGGGCCGGTTTGGTCGAATAGCGTAACGAACTTTGCGAGGACTCCCTTCATGCCACCTTTGCCGTTCATGTAGTAATCGTAGCCTTGGAACGGGATGCCGAACATTTTGCTGTCGATGAAAGCGAGTCTGTCTGGCGAATCGGCAAAGTCCACATGCGTGTATTCGATTTTGAGTCGCGGCTTGTTTACGCCCATGCCAAAATCGACATCTTTGTATTCCATGGTTAAGTGCGTGCGTCTTTCGCTGCCGATGTAACCATTCGTTTTCAGATATTTTTGAATGAGGGGTGGGAGGCTTGCGATGGCTGCGGAGTCTAGCGTTCCGGAGATTGTCGCGGAACTGTCGGCGTTTGCGTTTGTGAGAGTCGCGGCGCTTTGCAACCTAGCCTCGACATCATTCTGAAACTGCGTCTTGACGGGTGAATAGGGAATATAGAACCAAATTGCTAAAAGCAAAATGATGGCAACGACGATAATCAATAGACTCATAAGTGTTTTCTTCATTTTTTGAATGTTTGAAATTAATTGGAACAGCCTTTTGTCGGGTCTATTTTTGAATCTTTTGCAAGACTCTTGATTTTTTTTGCTAAACGTTGGGCGTTGGGATGATATTCATCAATGTTTGGAAGTTTCAATATTATTGTATTTGCGTTTTTATTATTGGCAAGCTCAATAAAAGCGAATGGATGAAAACATAGGTCTCCTACCCAGGTGTATTCAATTTCCGGTTGATAATAGGTGATTTCTTCGATAATGTCTTGAACTAAGTCACGCGGCAAGTCGTTGCGATAACAAGAATCTTTTTGCGATTTTTCGCTGCTTATAATTTCACTGCTTATATAACGGAGTTCTGTTGCTTTT
>JAEEGH010026428.1_pt1 | contig 11565 bp, 8 predicted proteins | sample 9134181 | NCBI WGS metagenome assembly JAEEGH01 (sample SAMN16246544, study PRJNA631951) | gut metagenome | biome: gut microbiome; feature: rumen; material: DP-attached | host: Bos | place: Iran: Karaj | collected 2018-10 | reverse complement strand
CATTATATTAATGGTGTGGGGTATTATGAGCATGACAGCCTTATCGAGGCCTGCACCGAATACCTCTGCGCCTTGCGGACAATGGAAAACCATTTTGCCGAGAATGAATTGGTGGGCACGAAAGCGAATTTTATGGCCTTGACCTATAATAGGCTTGTGGAATTGTTTTCCGCCCAATACATGCAAGAACCTGCGATTTATTGCGGTAGGCAATCTTTGTCGTATGATAAAATAGCGCAGACTTCGCCCGATAGGATAGCCAATACATATTTTTTTATTGGGCAACAATATAACAAGTTAGAAGAGGAAGACAGTGCCGCGTATTACTATAAGATGGCATTGGAAACCAACCCCGATAGTAAGACTTCGCTTTACAGGGATGCTGTTTCCATGTTGGCGTTATGCGAATATAATGTCCATCACGATACATTGGCCTCATTGGACAGCCTGAAAAGGATGATGGTGCAAGCGTCAAATGAAATGGAAAGACTTAATCGATTTCTGCTCATTGGCAGCATTTATCGAGATATGGGGCAATATGACTCCGCAAAGGTTTATTTGGAACCTGTGTTAGAAAAACATGCGAAGGGAGCGAAAATCTCAGCAATTCTCTTACGCAACATCGCCTTAACAGAGGGAGATACACTGAAAGCCAACCAATATGCTCTCTTCCTTGCTGAAGAAGGTGCTACGACTGCCAACAATCAAGCGCGAGTTTCGACATTGAACGATATGTTCCAAACCTACTTGCAGGAAAAGCAAGAGGCCGCTTCGCTCCGTGAGCGGAGAAAGGCCGTGAGAGCAACACTTACCGTGGTGCTGCCTTTGGTTGTGGTGCTGGCGGCTGTGATGGTCATTCTGATGCGGCACAGAAGCAAAAAACGCATGGCAATGCAAGAGGCCGAGGCGCAACGACGAATAAGCGAGGCCTCGCAACGGTTGAATGAGGCTTCTCAACGTTTAAACGAAGCTACACAACGGCACGACGAGGAGCAACGCGAACTGCAAACCAAGGTGGAACAGGCCACACAGCACACACGCGAGATATTGCAGCAGCGCGTCGCGGACATCTACCAATCCAACACCAAGAACAGGCTGCAGCGCATCCTCGAAGCCGTGGACGAAACCTATCCGCAAGCCGTGGCAAAACTGAAGGAAGAGCACCCCGAATTGAACGAGACGGAACGGCATATCCTCCTTTTGAATTTCCTCCACTTCCGCATCAAGGAAGAGGCCGATTTGCTCGGATTAAGCGAAAACTCGGTAGCAAAATACCGCTCCAACCTTGGAAAAACCCTCGGAAAAGACCCGTTTTCCGACTGGATTTGACTAAAAAAACTTGTAATGGGTTTTTTGTAATATATTGGATTCCAGTTTGTTACAAAATTTACCTGCGACAAAAACTTGTACTTTGCCCCGAGGCTTGTTTTTTCGGCGAAATTTTGATATAGTTTTGCAGAAAAGTTTTCAAAACAAATCCATTATTAAAATCTAACGAATATGAAACACCTAAAAACTTACACCCTGCTTGTGCTCCTGCTGATGGCTGGAGGGATGAAGATGCAGGCGCAAGAGTTTCAGCGGAAAACCTCTTTGCGGGATCCTCTGTTTTTGGATACCACCTCTATGGTCTTCCATGAGATTTATGATTTCTGGCAACAATATGAATATGCACAGTTCCTGGATTACGGGAGGATGAGTGACCCTCAATACAAACCAACGAATTACGATTTTTGGGCTGATTCTGAAATAGAAGACTATGGAAATCCCAATTCCATCATACAATGCAATTTGCTGCCGTTTTATGCATACGAAGAGTATTTTATGGGGGTTACCAAACGCAACGACACCTTATATGAACTCCAAACGGCGTTTTTTGACGACTTCCCAAGTCCGAAACAGTTGTTGGGCATCTTTACCATTCCGCTGGTAAGGACAGCCGATGGATTCAAGTTGGTCAATAAGTTGACCATCAATAAACGCAGTTTCTGCAAGAAACAAATCGGGTGGATTACCTATTATTATCCATCGACATATCATTTTGATGAACAGGCGGCCAACACTGCCGTTTCGAGGCTTTCGGCATTCGCCGAAGAATTTGGTGTTGATGGAATGGAACCTGTGGAGTATTATTTGTTTGAGAACAAGACGGAAATGTTCCATTACTTCGGGATAGATGGCAGTTGCTACGACTTCTATTCGGCAGAGACTGTTGTTCCATACGGAAACAGCAAGATTGGCAGGAACAAGATCTGCTACACAAAGGGCGGAGAAAGTAAGATTCATGAATTTATTCATTTGATACTTAAGAGCGTGTCGAATGGCCAAAGGTTTTCCTGGTTTGAAGAAGGGGTATGCTGCTATTTTGGCGAACATGTCTTACAGACCAAAGAGTGGCATTTTGACAAGCTGAAGATGTTTTTGAATGACAATCCTCAAATCGACCTTTCCGTGGATTTGATTGAGGCATACATGGATGCCGATGGACGATACACGCATGATTCAACCCAAAGTGTCATAAAGTACAAGAGGCCGTATAGTGATGTGTATTCGAATTACGGCTATGACATCCAGATGGTGATTTGCGAGATGCTTTACAAGAAAGGCGGGATGGATTTGGTGAAGCGGATGTTGTTTGAAACGCCAAATGACAGGGCTTTATATGATAGCATTGAACGGCTGTTGGGCATTAAGCGGGAACAGGTGAGCCAAGCCATTAGGGAGTATTTGAGGGAGAAGGATTGAGGGGGTTTTTATGCGATCGTTATGCGTGTCAACGGACTCACGCGCACTGCGGACGCCCTCTCAGAGAGGGAAGCATGCTGGACGCGGGGAATGAAACTGAGAGGACTGATAAAATAAAAAATAAAAAATAAGAACTATGAGAATGATAAGAAATCACACCTTGCTTGCGCTCCTGCTGATGGCGGGAGGGATGACGATGCAAGCGCAAAACGAAACAGTACGGCATCCTATGCTTGTAGATACCACTTCGGTAGTGTTCAAGGAAGTGTATCAATTTTGGTGCGACTACAAACAGGCGCAGATGGAAGAGTTCGTTATGCGAAGTAGGCCGCACTCTTTGAAAACATCTGATTTTTGGGCGAAAGAGGAACTGGTCGAGAACCCGAACCCCGACATGATTTTGCAGAGCATTTATCCTCCTTTCGCATTTATGGATGAGGAGTTCCTTGGTGTGTCGATGCGCAACGATACATTGTATGAACTGCAAACCGTGTTCTATGGCCATTTCCCCGCTGAAAACACTTTTGAAGGCGTGTTTACTGTGCCAGTAGCCAAGACGAAGGAAGGCTATAAACTATACAACAAGTTGACACTCAACATGCGCAAGTACAAAACCTATCAAATCGGTTGGCTGACTTTTTATTACCCTTACACCTACCCATTTGACGAGGAAAAGGCGAAAGAATCATATAACAGGGCAAACAAGGTGGCTAAAGAGATGGGCATTGAAGATGTTGCCCCAATAAAGTATTTCCTGTATGAAAACCAGACCGAGTTGTTGCACGGCATGGGCATTGATGGAAGTGTCATAGATTTTAACTTTTCGGACAACATCATCCACTATGGTCACTCTTTTTGGCAAAACAGGAAAGTCGATTTCACACAAGGAGGCGAAGGCGTTATTCATGAGCTATTGCATGTATTTATCTATGATTTGCGGAAGGACAATAAAGGCCATTGGTTCGATGAAGGCGTGTGCTGTTACTTCGGCGACAATGTGAATTTTACGACCAACAAATACCAACTTGGGCGGCTGAAAGAGTTCCTTAATGACAACCCGCAAGTTGATCTATCCTTCAATTTAGCTCAGGGCTATAAGGATGCAGATGGGAACTTCACTAGCGATTCGACGGCTTCTGTGGACGGCTTGCTGTATGGATATGGCGACTCCTATTCAAACCATCTATACAATATTCAGGTGGTGATTTGCGAGATGCTTTACAAAAAAGGCGGGATGGATTTGGTGAAAAGAATGCTGTTTGAAACGAAAAGAAACGAAGATGAGTATGAGATGATTGAGGCGTTGCTGGGGATAAAGCGGGAGGATGTGAACCAAGTCATTAGGGATTATTTGAGGGAGAAGTATTGAGGTGGGGTTTTTCGTGATTACGTTATGCGTGCTTACGTGCTAACGAAGGGGACTAATAGGACAGATAGGACTAATAATAAAGAACTATGAGAGCGATGAGGATTGGGGCTTTCGTTTTGATGGCGGCTGTGATGCTGCTGGCGGGATGCCGACGGGAGAAGGCGGCACAGGCGAAGAATGTGCCTGCTGAAAGCAGCAGGACGGCGGCGGTGGATAGCACGAGGAAAGGGATTGAGCTGATTAGACGGGATGGCAGGGGGATGGAGTTGGATAGGTGATTCTTTTGTTAGTTTAGAGTTGAGAGTTTAGAGTTGAGAGTCAGTGGAGAGTTTAGAGTTGAAAGTAGGGAGTTAACTCCCCCGGCCTGCGGCCACCCCCTCAAGATGGGGATGTTATGCGTGCTAACGTGCTATCGGGATTACGATGGGGTATTTTTGATGGATTTTGACTAATTTTGCGGCGTGAAACTGCTTGGTTATATAGGGATTGTTTTGATGGCGGTGCTTGCTGGGTGCAGAGCTCCGGCACCTACATCTTCGGAAAATATGTTGTACGAAGTTGAAGGTTTCTATCAGACAAATCCTGGTAAGGCGCTGAAAATCCTTGATAATTTCGACATTTCTTCTCTTTCTGAAAAAGAACAGGCACATTATTGTCTGCTGCGCGCCAAGGTTTATGACGCTCATTTTTGGCATAATAACGAGATGGATTCATTGTTGAAAGTCGCTGAAGGTTATTTTATTGGAGGAGATGACAAGTATTTCGAAGCGGTTACCTGTATGTATCTCGCCAGATATGCCAAAGTGGCAAGGCACAGTATGGATGAGGCTCTCAATTGGGAATTGAAAGCATTGCAAAGCATTGGACAATGTCAAAATGTTGATGAGCGTCTGGTGCGTTATTCTCAAACGCCTACCGACGTACAAAATGAGATTGACAGGATAAAATATGTTGTGCATCAACGGCTTGGGATGCTGTATGGTGAAATTGGTGATTGGCGAGAAAGCATTACACATCTGAAGATTTCGGAAATATACTACGCTGAAAAACAACGATATAAACTTCACATGATGTCGTCATACTGCCTTGGCAACAGTTATCTTGCAATCAAGGAATACGATAGTGCGTTCATGTGTTTTGACAACGCCATGCATGACGCTGAAATCATCGGTGAGAAAGGTGAGTTATTATATATAAATAACGGTCTTGCAAACTATTACCTTAACCGTTATGAAAACGGTGAATATGCCGATGAAGCTGAACGCGAAGAGCTTCTGCACAATGCTATGACGGAAATCAACAAATTACAGATGGCGCAACAGCCAAAACGGTTACTTATGTATCTTCTAATTGCCGTTTTGACACTAGTTTTGCTTTTGTGTTTGCTTATTGCATTCCGTTATCGCAAAAAAAAGGAAATCAAGTTAATGAAAGTCAAAGACTCACAAAAACAAACGTTGATCAACTGCGTTTCTGTAATTTACAAAAGCAACCAAGAGAATCGCACGAAACAGATTCTTGATGAATTTGAGAAGACGTATCCTGGATCTGTTGCTAGGCTGAAAATCGCTCATCCCGAATTGAACGATATGGAACTCAACATCTGTGTACTTTCCTACTTTCCTTTTCGTACCAAAGAAATCGCACAGTTGATGGGATTGCAGGAAAACACCGTCTATCGGTATCGCTCCACAATCAGGAAGAAAACAGGGACGGACGATTTGGAGGCTCTTGTGGATTGTATTTTGGAATAAAGAGGCCGTTTTAAAGGCCTTTTTTCCCTTCCAAGGAGTAAAAAAACCTTGATTCTAAACAGCATAATTTGTTGATTATCAAAATAAGTGTTCGATAAAAACCTTGATTTGGCCTTTGTCTGTGGTTAATTGGCTGTTTTTTGATATATTTTTGTGCGCAAAACTAAAATCTTTTTCCTATGAAAAAACACAACTTTCTTTTATTGGCTCTCGCCATCTTTTTTGTTGGAGGCTTGAACACTCAAGCCCAAGAACTCAACGAAATCCTCTATTCACCCGATTCGTGGGTTTATAGCATGATGTTTGAGGACGAACATACTTTCGTCGCCAACAAGACCATCGTTGATCAATACTCCAATGTTACAGAAATCCAATTCGTAAGGATGACCGACGAAGGCGAGGAACTGGCTTCGCAACAACTGTTTTCAGCAGAAGAATACGCCGAGGTCGTTTGGATTAGCCCTTTGCAACGCCTTCCCAATGGCCATTTAGCGCTTTTTTACGCAAAAAGAGTGTCCGATATCGCCACTTTCTACCGCGTGGATTTGAAAGACGACCTTTCATTCTCCGTCCTTCAATTGGATTGGGAAACCGACGATTACTATGACGACGACAGGACTTTCTATCCTTATAATACAGGCGTGGCCGTAAACAAGGACGGCTGTGCTATCATCACCTATCCACCTCATAGTCAATACCATCTTAACGGCACCGAAGCCATGCAGTTCCTAAAATTTGATGCCGAAGGAGAACTTGTTTGTCAACGGCTGATGGAGGGCTTTCGCGGACAAGACCGTCATCACACGCTTCCGGCACCCGATTCGTTGGGATGCCGTATCATCCTACGGAACAACGGTTCGCCCAAACTGGATTGCCACACCTTGGATGCCGATTTAAACACGGTGGCGGTAAAGGAAAATGTTGAAGAATTGTCGTGGCCTTATCAGTGCTGCCGTTTTGCCTATCTTAAAACCAATCCTGCCAACGGCAAGACTTATTCTAACAACACCATCAACTATCCAGCATACGGTGGCAATCCAGCTATTGTCGAGGATATTATGATGAGCGTCTTCGATGCCGAGAATTTCCGCCAAACGAACTATACTTGGGGCCTTACCACCCAAAGTAATGATGGCGCTGGAATACGTCAATCAATTGGTTTTGACAATGACAACAATGTGTATATGGTCGGCCAGATGGATAATGTTATGGCTAACGAGTTTCTGAACCGCAACCTGTATATCGCCTGTTTGGACGAGAACCTGAACAAATTGGGCGAAATCTACCATGTGGATGACTACGTTTATATGGTGAAATCGATGGCGGCTTGTCCCGAAGGTGGATGTCTTGTGAGTTGCCATAAAATCCATGAAGCCACTAATGAAGCTGGGAACTGCCTGATAAAAGTGTCAAAAGAAACTATTGTCGGCATCGAGGAAGCGCATGATGCTGGTTTTGTTGTGGCTGTTGCCTATCCTAATCCGGGGAAGGATGTGCTGAACATCAGGACGGGATTGAAGGATGCGCGGGTGGAGGTGTATGATTTGAATGGGAGGCTTATGCACAGACAAGATATTACGGAAAATGTGACTTCGATAAATACGACCTCTTGGCCTGCGGGGGGTTATGTTTGGAGGGTGATTGTCGGCACTTCGACAGGCTCAGTGACCGAAGCGGAAAGTGGGAAGTGGATTAAGGAGTAAGCTTTTTTCGTTATTCGTGCTTTCGTGCTAACGAATTGACTCCCCCGGCCTGCGGCCACCCCCTCAAGAGGGGGACGACCTCACCCCGGCCCTCTCCTGGAGGAGAGGGAGGAGGACGGACGCGAGGGATGGGACTTATAGGACAAATATGACTGATAAAACCAATAGAATAATGAAAACAACGAGAATTTATGCGCTGCTTGCGTTGATGATGATGGGAGGGGTGAGAATGCAAGCACAAGTCCGTTTCGACTGGCAATGGGGCTATGGCAGCATGGGCGATGACGAACCCTACTTCATCCTCAAGACCGACGAAGGGTACTTTGTTGGTGGCAACATCGACAATGATGGTGGTTTCAATGTTGAATGTGAACACAATGACCAACAAAACGGTTGGCTTATCAAACTGAATGAAGCAGGAGAATTGGTTGACCAATCGTGCGTGGATATGGAGGTTTTGAGCCAAATCTCACAATCCAAGACGAATCCCAACCATTATTTTTTGGGTGGCATAGATCCTGTTGGCGATGGATCGGTTGCTTGCGTCATTAAGATGGACAAACAGATGAATGTGCTATGGAAGCGCGTTTATGGAAATCCCGCGTACACCTCTTGGTATTCTCCAAGAGTTACGGCAACCAATGATGGAGGGTGCATTGTTAGCCATTCAGTGGCATGGAATGGTGGCGACATCAGCCATTATTTTGGCTCATGGGATACGTGGGTTATCAAGTTGGATAGCCTCGGCAACTTGCAATGGGAGACCACTTTGGGAACAGAAGGAATTGAATTGGCAGGTAAGATTCAGGAAATGGATGATGGCACCTATACGGTCTTTATCATGGGCAGCCCGCAGCAATTCGGCTCACTTTATAGCTGTAACCAATTGTCGGGTGTTACATTCGGAGTGGTGGCCAAGTTGGATGCCAACGGCAATATATTGGGAAACCGCTGTTACGGAGGCTATAGTGAGGATGACAGTTTTTGCGATCTCATTGTGCTTGAAGATGGTTATCTCTATTGGGGCATGGCGGAATCGAACGATGGCGACCTTGAAGGTTCCGGGTATCATTTGGGCTATGTCATGGGTATTCCACATTATGGTCGTAGTGGCGATGCATGGCTTATGAAGACCGATTTTGACGGTAATGTGGTATGGAGCAAATGCTATGGTGGCTCCCTTAATGATGCTGCGTGTAAAGTCTTTCAGAATGAAGACGGCGGTTTTACAGTCGCTGGTTTGTCGGAATCGAGGGATGGCGATGTGCAAAGTGCCATGCAATTATATCCAGCCCCAGACTATGAAGCAGGGCCACAAAAACCTTGGATATTCAGGACGGATGCCGAAGGTAACCTTTTGTGGGAACGGGTGATGGGTGCCGATGTGGCTTCAACTCAATATTATGCCGATGCCGTGCAAGTCAGTGACAAGGAGTTTGTCTTTGTCTGCCAGGATGCCTTGTATCCGCCGCCCTATCCTTACGGCGACATCAACTGCCCGAATGTAGTGGTGGGTTCGCAGGACAATTATTGGGTTTTCCATCTTACCGATATCTTTGACTATGATGGTGTTGAGGAAGCTCCATCCAGTGGGCAGGTCGTTTTCTATCCCAATCCAGGAAATGATGTGCTGAACATCAGGACGGCTGTCACGGTGTGGCAGCCCTACAGTGCCCAGGTGGAAATCTACGACCTGATGGGGCGGCTGACCTACAGCCGTGCCCTTGAAGGATGTGAGACGAGCATTGAAACCGACAACTGGCCTTCGGGGATGTACTTCTGGAGGGTGCTTGCTGATGGAAAGGAAATCGGGAAAGGGAAATGGATGAAAAAGAACAATTAATCTTAAAAACAACAATACAATGAACAAATCAACCAACACAATGGCAAAAGTCCTTTTCTTCCTGCTGTTGGCAGTGGCGGGCACGGCGAAGGCGCAAGTCAAACAGGAGGGTGAGTTGATATGGCCACAGGCTGATGCAAAGTGGTCGTATTGCTTGATTGGCCAGAATGGAGAGCCTTTTGACAAAGAGACATGGGGTGTGAAAGGTGATTCGCTAATTGATGGCAAACGATATGACATAATAGGTCTATTGGATGAAAAGAAGGCCTCAATAAAACCAGACCTATTAACACGTTGTCATAACGACACGGTTTTTCGTTATGTCAACAATAAGGAATATCCCTATTTCAAATTTGACATGGAGATTGGGGATGTCTTTACGACTTTTCGCTCTGCAGGATGGATGAATTCGTGGAATGATTCGACATGTTCATCGGTCTTGCCACTGCGAGTGATTGAAAAGGAAACACTCAACATAAATGATGTGGAACTCAACAGATATTTGTTGGCAGACACCTTGTTCTCGTATCTTTACGGGGTTGATGACACCCCCGTTTATGAACTTGTTGACCGAATAGGTGTGATCAATGCCTATCCTTTTATTAATAACGCAGAAGGGACTGACTGCTTTATTTCAACTGACTTTCTTTCCGTTGAAGTTTTTAAGTATGAAGACAAAACCCACACCTTCTTGTTTTCTGAATGCGACATAACCGTCGTTTCAGAACATCCTTTGGAAGGATCTATTGAGGTTTTCCCCAACCCAGTTTCAGAGACGGTTCACATCGAGGGGGTTGAGGCTGATGAGGTGATGGTTTATAATGCGCTTGGGCAGATGGTGAAGATGGTGCGGGGGACGAATGAGATTGATTTGAGTGGATTGGTGGAAGGGGTTTATATGTTGAGGATTAGGGATAAGGAAGGGATAATCTTTTTGGAGAAGGTGATGGTGAGGTAGTGTTTTTTTTCGTGCTATCGTTATATGTGCTAACGTGCTTACGAAGTGGGAACTCCCCCGCCGCGAAGCGGCACCCCCTCTCAGAGGGGGAAGCCTGCCGGATGCGAGAGATGGGACTTAAAGGACTGATAAGACTAATAAAAATATGAGAACGAAAAGAACATGTGCTTTGCTGGCGGTGATGGCCACCCTATTGTTGACGGGATGCCAGGACAGGAAAGCGGATGAGGCCCGGCGTGAAGTGGCTGGAAGCGAGGAAGGCTATCGGCCGTTTGATGAGGGAGAGGCGTATGAATGGGAGATGAAACGGGAGCTGAAGGAGGAGGATTCGGTGCGGCTTATGAGGATGATGAGACGGCTGATGGACGAAGGGCCGATGTATTATTGAGCTATACAGCCCTGCTTGGACTGGGTGACGGCAAGGGAAGGATTGTCTGTCGGCTTGGAGAGCGGGGCTGTTTCCGTTATGCGTGCTAACGTGCTATCGGGATTACGATGGGGTTTTGATGGGGTTTTTTAGTATTTTTGCGGCGTGAAACTGATTGGTTATATAGGGATTGTTTTGATGGCGGTGCTTGCTGGGTGCGGGGAAGGACTCCCCCGGCCTGCGGCCACCCTTAATCCCCCTAACCCCCTTTCAAAGGGGGAAGGGCCTGCGCACACGACCTCACCCCGGCCCTCTCCTGGAGGAGAGGGAGTTGCCTCACTGATGCTGGAGGGAATTGATAGTTTGATGTGGGTGGAGGCGGATAGTGCGCTGAAGGTGATGCTGGAGTTTGCGGCAAGCCCTGATGCCGACAGCCTCGGTGAGTTTGAGGGGCATTACTGCCAGGTGCTGATTGCGGAGCTGCTGTTTAAGAATGACTATGGGCAGAGCAACCGCGAAGAGGTGCTGAAGGCGGTTCATTATTTTGATTCGATTGTGGGGATGGATGGAGCGGACACACACGATAAGGCGGACGCACGCTGTGCGTCCGTACAGGGGCGGAATGCGTTTTTGGCGGCGCGGGCGCATTATATGAATGGTGTGGGGTATTATGAACAAGGGGATTTGGTGAATGCCTTCGCAGAATACCTCAACACCTTGCGGATCATGGAAAGCCATTTCTCGGAAAAGGAGTTGGTGGATAAGAAGGCGCGGTTTATGGCCTTGACATACGGCCGTCTTCTTGATATGTTCAAAGACCAACTTA
>JAEEGH010026426.1_pt1 | contig 11566 bp, 9 predicted proteins | sample 9134181 | NCBI WGS metagenome assembly JAEEGH01 (sample SAMN16246544, study PRJNA631951) | gut metagenome | biome: gut microbiome; feature: rumen; material: DP-attached | host: Bos | place: Iran: Karaj | collected 2018-10 | reverse complement strand
CCAGTGTGAACATGTTATGAGCAGCAAGCCAAAGTTCTACCCTACGCTTCCAACTGAATTGCTTATATTTCCATATATAAGAATGGGTTTCAGGAAATAGATTCAGCCATTCTTTATTATAATCCTTATTCTTAAAATCTGTCACCAAGGCACATTTCATTGAGAACTTACGAAATAATATATCCCGTTCATATTTCTCATAATAACCTGTTTCTCGCATTAGCGTCTCTATTCTACGAGCCACTTCAATCACACTCTTGATACTTTTCTCCGTATGCTGGAAAGAGCCAGAATCCTCTGTATGTCTATAATGGTATGAAGGATTGTCAATGCCTACTACTTTATGGGCATATAGATAAAGGTTTAAATTAAACAGAAGGTCTTCCCCTGTATCCACCCCCTGCGGGAATGTAATATCATTCTCTCTAATGATACTTGTTCGTGTCAATGACGTACAAAGAGATGGGAATAATTTTCCATTAAGTAAGCGTCTGATATCTTCTTCCACATCACCTGAATAACTTTGTTTGAAAATACGCTGTCTTGTTCTATATTCATGAGTCACATTACATCCGACAATATCCGCATCAGTTTCTTTCGCTTTCGAATAGAGCAGTTCCAGCATATCAGAATCAACCCAGTCATCACTATCCACATGGATTACATATTCGCCTTTTACATGATTGATTCCCGTTTGACGCGCTACAGCTCTACCAGCATTCTTCTCTAAACAAATCAGATTTACCTGAGGTTTTCTGTCAGGATACTCCTCCAACACATTGTTTAATATTGCAAGGCTCGAATCGGTGGAGGCATCATCAACAACAACGATTTCTACATGATCCAATGTCTGCTCCAATAAGGACCGGATACATTTCTCTATATACTTCTCACGATTATAGATAGTTAATATTACAGAAACCTTAGGGAAATCCATCATAAATATAGTACTATTTTATTTTAACTTCTGGAAAGAATATACTTTTCAATATTGAAACTCTCATAGTTACCAACACAGCCAACCAAGCAAAAAACAATCTAAACGAAAGGATTACAAATGGACGTATCGGAGAGTTATCACTAAACGATGCAAGAACATGCCAATTGGGAAAAACATATTCTACCGCATGGAATGAAAATACTACGAACGAGAAATAGCCCCACCACACTAATATCGTCTTCAATTTAGTGGTATTCAAATCAATAAACTTGCTAACAGAGTAACATAAATAGGTACCCCCACATGCCCCCAGATAATCAATTATCCACAATTTAAAAATGCTATAATGAAGATCAACCGCCCCAAATATGCTTGTATTCAGCCATAACAGTATAGAAAGAGTCACAGCTATCGTTTTATGAGAGTCCAAGAATTCCAACACATGATACTGCTTCACATAATAACCGATAGCCACAAATATCACTCCACATATTGAAGAGAAGAATGACAACGTTGTTGACAATTCATCATATAATGCAATTGCAAATGGTATGCTTGATATAACTAGAGAAACTATCATATAATGATTAGGACATATACTCAAAACCCTATTAAAAATGGTCCGTGATCCAAACAAGCCCAATAGAAACCAAGCTGGAGTTCCACATTCGTATAATACATCTGTCACAATAGAAACATCATGATTAGCGCGACTCTCTTGTACAGATGCAATCAACATGATTACGATACATATAAACAAGTATGGAACAACAAGCCTCCTGAAATCCTTTTTCAAATGAACATTGAAAGGATTCTGCTTGTAGAAATATCCTGCAACAATAAAGAACAAGGGCATATGGAAAGCCGTAATATATGGCCCTATTTCTTTCATAAACGTATGGCATATGATAACTAATAGTATACCGATTCCCTTTAAAATATCAAGTTCAGTTAACCTCATGCCAATCTGCTATTATTTATTATCATACTCAAACAAAAAACACCAATTACATATAGGTGTCTGCGAATCTCTCAGATTACCACGAGGGCCTCGGTTTCTTCCGCCTTTGTGAAAATCACCATTGATACCATAACGTATTTTGCAATTAACAGGCGACTCTTTACACTTTAATACAATCGTATTCCCGTCAATACAAACAGACGATATAATGTCAGCGTTATCTTTTCGGATAATATTGAAACCATAGTTGTCAGCCTTATTGACATTAATAGTATCAAAGCACAACGGCAAGTATGGCACATTAAAATGAATTAGCACATCATTTCCTTGTACTTCATACGACAGAGGAACTAATCCTATACGTTTCTTCTCACCTCGAAGTATATCTAAAGCCGACAATGCAGCAAGCCTACCTATCTGTATCTGTCCTTTGGCGTCAATATGCAAATGTTCTCTCACAAAATCATAAGGATAGGTCGGGCCACTAGCCCATACAAATGAGTCGTCTCTCACCAACTCCATCTGAGCATTTGGTACCCGAGGTTCCAATGCTTCATAATTATTCAGTTTAAAATGATCGCCTTTGGTCAATGCAGTTGTCTGGTAACAAATGATTCTAATATCATCTTTCTGATGAGTCACTTTCTTAATATCAGTATTCATATCATGATACATCCTGTGAAAATACTCCTTATAATCATAGTCGGGATATTCTACAATATCCGATTCCCCTTGCATCCAACAGACAGCAGGAACGATGAACTCCCAACCTCGCTCTTGGGCAGTTTCACAAGCAGTGGCAATCTCCTCAATAAACTTAATATAAGGATCCGCAGGTTTCATCAATTCATGAATGGTATTCATACCATGCCCACCTGGAAAAATGCAGATTACCGTATCCTCACCCAATTCCTTAGCCAACACTTCTGCCATACTATAGACAGAAAGTTCAAAAGCTTTCTTGTCATAATGAAGAATTCTTTTCACCCATTGCTTAAATTGACTGCTATGATCAAAATAGCCAAATGTATAGTCCAGTTTTTCTGTCACAATTCGCCCATTGTATTTGATTCTCAAAGAATCGAAATCTGTAATCCTTGTAGCTTCTTCTCCCAAAGCATAGCTTTGACCGTATACGGGAATACAAACCACAACTTTATGACCATAGTTGTGTGGGTACGACTTATTATAAGTATAATAAGAAAAAACTGATAGGATAACAACAACTATCAGAATCAAAAAATATCTATGATTTATTCTTTTCATTTCTAAAACACCGCAAATATAGTGATTTTTAAACACAAATCCAAATATATGCCATAAAATTTGTTGTTCTGCTTATTATTTATTACTTTTGCATAAAATTATAGTTCTATGAATACAAATAATAAATATGACCTGTTGATTGTTGGTGCTGGTATCTATGGTGCCACTGCTGCTTATAAGGCAAAACAAGAAGGCAAACGTTGCCTCGTGATTGACGTCCGTCCACATTTAGGGGGAAATATCTATTGCGAAAGCATAGAAGGTATTAATGTGCACAAATATGGCGCACATATTTTCCATACCAATAATAAAAAAGTGTGGGAGTTTGTTAATAGCATTGTCGAGTTTAATCGCTATACTAACTCTCCTATCGCAAATTATAAAGGAAAGCAGTACAACCTACCTTTCAACATGAACACTTTCTATCAAATGTGGGGAGTGCTGACGCCTGAAGAAGCCCGTCAAAAGATAGACGAGCAGCGACAGGAGGCATTGGAACGAATGAAAGCAGATGGGGTTACTGAACCAAGAAATCTTGAAGAGCAGGCCTTATTATTAATAGGTAAGGATATCTATGAGATATTGATAAAGGGCTATACGGAGAAACAATGGGGTCGTAAGTGTACAGATTTGCCAGCTTTTATCATCAAACGACTCCCAGTTCGATTTGTTCATGACAACAATTATTTTAGCGACAGATTCCAAGGCATCCCGATGGGTGGTTTTAACAAACTGATTGATGGGTTACTGGATGGCATCGAGACACGAGTCAACACCAATTTCTTTGATGACCGTCAGTATTGGGAAAATATTGCCGAGCATATCCTGTATACTGGTAAAATCGATGAATACTTCGATTATCAATTTGGACAATTGGAATGGCGCAGTGTACGCTTTGAACAAGAAACGCTCGACATACCCAACTATCAGGGCAATGCTGTAATGAATTTCACGGATTCAGAGACGCCGTATACCCGTATTATCGAGCACAAGCATTTCGAAATGTTTGGCGACGATGTATACAAATGCCCAAAGACGGTCATTTCTCGTGAATATTCATCAGAGTGGCATCCAGGTATTGAACCTTTCTATACCGTTAACGATGAACGAAACAATAATCTTTATAAGAGATATAAAGAGCTGGCGGATCAGGAACAGCATGTTACCTTTGGTGGCCGACTAGCTGAATACAAGTATTATGACATTGCCCCAATTATAGAAAAAGTGATGGAATTATAAAAGATACTTGGTCCTATTTACTCCATTTACATTATCTTTGCGGCATGAAGCAATACATCCAACTCCTCCGTCCGCTGCAATGGATCAAAAACGGATTCGTATTTGCACCGGCTTTCTTTAGCACCAATCTGCTGAAGCCTGAATTCTTTTGGCCCACACTTGTAGTATTTGCTTCATTCTGCCTAATATCAAGTTCCATTTATTGCTTCAATGACCTGCAGGATGTGGAGGCAGATCGACAACATCCCAAGAAGTGTAAGCGTCCGATTGCCTCAGGAATTGTTTCCGTGAAAGCAGGTTACGCCATGATGGCACTTTGTATGGCAGGTGCTTTTGCACTGCTACCATTGACCCAAAGTGACAACACACCTTATTTATATATTATAATAGGTGGCTATTGGCTGATGAATATTGCCTACTGCCTGCGACTCAAGCAGATTGCCATCCTTGACGTCTCGATTATCGCCATCGGATTTGTAATGCGCGTGCTCGCTGGAGGTGTTGCTACTGATATCTGGATTTCGCATTGGTTGGTGCTGATGACTTTCCTTGTTACGCTCTTTCTGGCCTTTACGAAACGTAACGATGACTATCGACTTTATGAACAGACGGGCCAAAAGCCACGCATCTCCATTACGGGCTACAATAAGACTTTCATAAACGAGGCAACAGCCATCATTGCATCTGTAACAATGGTATGCTATATTATGTACACCATTTCGCCAGAAGTGATAGAGAGAATGGGGACCCGCTATGTTTACCTAACCAGCGGTTGGGTATTGGCAGGTTTGCTCCGCTATCTGCAGAACATGATTGTCTACGGCCTCAGCGGAAGTCCCACAAAATCATTGGTAAAGGATCATTTCATCCAGATTTGCATCATCGGCTGGATTGCCTCATTCTTCGCGATTATCTACCTCTGAGACTTCTTCGGTGAAATCGTACATAATGGAATAGCCTTCGAAAACGATGGTATTGGTATAGCCCAATTCATTGAAGAACCCTTGGATACTCGCTTGTTGCTCTGGCGTCAATAGTTTATCACCATGCATATAGCCATAACAGGCAACAGGACCTCCCAGATAATTGATGACCTTCGCCTTCAACACCTGCGCATCCGTCTTTTCCACATTCTTATAGAGATTACGGAATCCCCATGCACCATGAATAACACGCGTCTGCTTAAAAAACGGGCAGACACCATTCGTCATGGCATTTGGATAAACAGCCGGGCCGCTCATCATCGTCGCAGGCAAATGCTGACCAGCCAAGAAGCGGATACAATCATTCCGCCTTGGACAATGTCCGTTAAAACAGAGCCGATAGCCTGTAGGAACCTCGCGAAAGCTAAACTTTTTAGCCATGGTTGTTATATTTGCGGGCAAAGTTACGAAATAAAAACGAAAAAATGTAGTATCTGAAGGAAAAAATTAATATTTTGCGCCAAACAAATAATGTCCTAAGAATGGACTGAGGCGAATGATATAGCTAGTAATCAGGCAAAGAGCCAGTATGATTAGGGATAAAACCATGATAATCACAAATTCTAAAAGCCGACTATCGTAGGCCTGAAGTTGTGGCGCATATTCCATCAGAAAACGGGGCAAGAAGAAATAATGTAGCAGATAAATGTCGAGTGTTCTTTTACCAACATATTGCAAAATAAAAGAGGGAAGATGGAAGATGGAAGATGGAAGATGGATGACGGATGATGTATAGAGGAAACGGAAGAAAGTGAAGATCATGATCATACCTGTGACACCGCCACCATAGTATCTGAACATCTCAAACCACATATTATCTTTGTGGGATGTAGATGCTATGAGGCAAAATGCTACACATATCGGAAGAATCACTACAGGTTTGTTCGTCCATCGGATAAAAGCATCAAAATGGCTTCTTATCCAAGTTCCAAGATAGAAGAAGAGGAAAAGCCGCCATGTCGTAACGCTCAAGAAACCAAGCGCATTGATGATCAGCAGCTGATAACCTTCTGATGAAGTCTTTATACTATCGTAATATCGGGCATAGATGAACGAGGCTATTGTGATGGTTAAAGCCAGAATCGGTGTCCAATGCTTACCTGCCCGGACAATGAGCATATACAGTATAAAGAACTCAAAGAGCACAAACGTGAACCAATAGCCGCCTTTCAGCGCACCCAGTTGATGGAAAAACTCTGGCGGAGGCGCCAGGAGTAAGAGGAAAATGAAAGTTGGCACCAACTGGACCATTGCCTTATGCTTGGCAACAGTCTTGAAAGGCTTTCTGGATACTGGTTCGAACAGCCATCCACTTATCATAAAAAAACAAGGAAGACGAAAGAGAATAAAGATCGCATTATAACCCATTCTGGAGTCTCCAAAGCAGAAATGGCAGACATGTGCAAACACCACGAGAATCATGGTGAATCCTCGCATCGCATCGATATATTCTATCCGTTGTTGAGCCATTACGGATGCAAAATTACAGAAAAAAGCCCGAAACTTTGGTCATTCTCGCAGAAAATGTTAACTTTGCGCCATAAAAACCATCAGAATATGCAAGCAATCATCTTAGCAGCAGGCATGGGCCGACGACTGGGGGAATATACAAAGGACAACACCAAATGTATGTTGCCCGTAAATGGCGTGCGCCTGATAGACAGACTTCTGACACAGCTCTCGAAACTGAATCTGAAACGAGTGGTCATCGTTATTGGCTATCAAGGTCAGAATCTGAAAGACTATATTGGCGACAGATACAATGACCAGCTCAAGATAGAGTATGTCAACAATCCAGATTACGACAAGACGAATAACATTTATTCGTTAGCCTTGGCCAAGGAACAACTACAAGAGGACGACACACTATTGGTGGAGAGTGACCTGATTTTCGATGAAGGCATGTTCTCGCTCCTGTTGGAGAATCCCTACCCCAATCTCGCCTTGGTGGCCAAGTATGCCACATGGATGGATGGTACGATGGTGAAGCTCGACGATGATAATAACATTGTGAACTTTGTGCCCAAGGCAGCCTTCAATTATAATGAAACGGATTCGTATTATAAGACGGTAAATATCTACAAGTTCAGTCAAGCCTTTTCGAAGACGAAATATGTCCCCTTCCTCGAAGCCTACACCAAGGCCGTTGGCAACAATGAGTACTACGAGAACGTGCTACGTATCATTTCTTTTTTAAACAGCCACGACCTGAAGGCGCTGCCCATCACAAACGAGAAATGGTATGAAATCGACGACAAACAGGATTTGGATATCGCAGAGGCGCTCTTTGCAGACGAGAAAGATCTGCTGAGAAAATACTACGGCCGCTTTGGCGGATTCTGGCGTTTCCCAAAGATGCTCGATTTCTGCTATCTGGTGAATCCCTACTTCCCCACCCCACGCGTCATCGATGAGATGCAGGCCAACTTCAAGACATTGCTGATAGAATATCCCTCGGGCATGAAGGTCAATACGCTTATCGCCAGTAAGTGCTTTGGTGTCAGCGAAGATTATATCATTCCTGGCAATGGTGCTGCAGAACTTATCAAGGTTCTGATGTCGGACATCAAAGGCAAGGTCGGAGTCATCCGTCCTACCTTTGAGGAATATCCCAATCGTCTGCCTCAGGAGCAACTGGTGACTTTCGTTCCACGAAACGACAGTTATCGTTATACGGCTCAGGATCTGATGGATTTCTTTGGAGCTCATCCCGTCGACACCTTATTAATAATTAATCCGGATAATCCTTCAGGCAATTTTATCCCCAAAGCAGATTTGCTCAAACTGGCAGATTGGAGCAAGGCTAAAGGTATTCAGTTGATGATTGATGAGAGTTTTGTGGACTTTAGCGAGGATTACGAACATAATTCACTGCTCCATGACGAGCTCCTTGAGAGCTATCCGAATTTGATTGTAATGAAGAGTATTTCGAAGTCATTCGGTGTGCCTGGTCTCCGTTTGGGCATTCTCGCCTCAGCAAATAAGCAGTTGATTGCGCGGATGAAGAAAGAGGTTTCCATCTGGAATCTCAATTCATTTGCAGAGTTCTTCATGCAGATTTACAATAAATATGAGAAGGACTACAAGACGGCCTGTGGAAAGTTTGTTGCAGAACGGGCAGATTTCGAAAAGCAACTGCAAACGGTCAGTTATCTGCGGGTAATGCCATCACAGGCTAATTATTTCCTCTGCGAGGTATTGCCACCCTATACTGCCAACGAAGTGGTGCTCTATATGCTGAAGCGCCATAACATCCTGAACCGAGATTGCAGCAACAAGCCTGGACTCGATGGCAAGCAATATATGCGCATCGCTGTCAGAAACCACGATGACAACACCAGATTGGTAGAAGCTCTTAAACAATTAAAAAAGAAGTCATGATTACAGACAAGATAGCCATTATCAGCCAAGAAAAAATCGTATCTTTGAGTATATCTCCCTCAGATTGTGTCAAATGGGTGGAAGAAGGATTCCTGAAAAAAGATCTAGCACAGATGCCTGCAAAACTCAGTGTTCATCCCCAAGGCGAAGATTTCATGACTACTATGCCTTGTCTGTTGCCGGAGGAAAATGGGATCAAGAGGTTTGGTATTAAGGTTGTTAACAGGATTGAAAGCCAAAAACCGGCTCTTTCAAGCATCATCTATCTTTACGATGCACTGACGGGGCATCTGCTCGCCATAATGGATGGTGACTGGATCACCGCAATGAGAACCGGTGCCGTAGCAGCATTAGCAGCAAGACTATTCAAGAAAGATAAAACTGACACATATTCCATGATAGGACTTGGCAATATTGCAAGGGCTGTTGCAATGTGTCTGATTGCAGACAACAAGAATACCCCAATCACGATTCGACTGATGCGCTATAAAGACCAGGCAGAACAGTTTATGGAAAAATTCAAGGATGCAAATCATGTAACATTCAAGATTATTGACGATAAGGAGCAATTTATATCTGAGGCAGATGTAATAATTTCTTGCGTAACTGTTGCGACTGAATTACTATTCCCAAATGATTCACTTTTCAAGAAAGGCGTTACGCTTATACCTGTTCACGTAAGGGGGTTCCAAAACTGCGACCTATTCTTTGACAAGGTTTTTGGTGATGATACGGATCAGATTCGCAATTGGAAATATTTCTCACAGTTCCACCAATACGACGAGTTACATCATGTATTACAAGGTGCTAATCCTGGGCGTACCAGTCAGGAAGAACGTATATTAAGCTATAATTATGGCCTAGCACTGCATGACATCGTTTTTGCCAGCAAAATCTATGAACACATAAAGAATACAGACATCGACTCATTCTCCTATAGCCGACAAGACATCAAAACATGGATGTAAGATGCAGAGAATCAATTGGATAGATTGGGTGAAGGCATGGTGCATGGCAGTGGTTGTGTTCTGTCATTTGCCACAACAAGAAGACGCTTTCTATCTACAATATCTTTCATCCGTCATTCTCTCATCATTTTTCTTTGTTTCCGGATATCTAAAGAAACCTATAACATCACAAAAGGAGACCATAAAAAAATACGGTTATTCGCTCCTTATCCCATATCTCATCTATAACGTTCTTTACTATCCCTATTGGATGGCGAAATTCTATTATGAGCATGGAGGGATAGGTTTTGCAGATTGTCTAAAACCAATCTTTGGTACAATACTACTACAATTGAACTCTGATTTCTCATGTGAATTAAATGGCGTCACATGGTTTCTACCTGCCTTATTTCTGATGCATTGGATAACAGATGTATGCAATCGTCAAAAACATGGGATAATTATAATGCTCATACTTACCATTATCAGTATCATACTTTACGGTGCCAATAAATACTATCACTATGCCCCCTATATCACCTATCATGGGCTTATTCGTTGTCTCTGTTTCTTTTTCATGGGCAATCTGTTCCAACAAGCGGGCTATCTCAAGAATCTCAACCTTCAAAAGGATCTCCTTATTGGTATTCTTGCCCTAATCCTTAGTTTCGGCCTTTTTTACTGGCATATTTACGAAGACCATTTTGTAATTCATATCTTCCTTTATTACATTGTGAATTTCTTTTTTGTCCTTGGAATCATTTACCTTTGTCGTAGCCTTAATAGTTTACGTTTCCATTTTGTCACTCTTATATCCATCGGTACAATGCTTATTTTCGGGCTACACCGTATCCTTATCGGGCTTATAGACTTCAGCATAGAAAAAGCCTTCCATCTTTCAGACATCTCTTACGATTGGCATGAAGGTCTCATCATTGCTCTAACCATCGAAATTCTTCTTCTACCCCTTGTCCTATGGGCTCAAAAACATTATCCCATTCTACTTGGAAAAAAAACAATATATAGAAAATGAAGATAGTGTATGTTATAGCATCCCTGGAGACTTCTGGAGGTACAGAAAGAATCGTGTCAGAAAAAGCCAATTATTTGGCAGATGTATTCGGATATGATGTTACCATTATATGCTACGATCAACATGAGAATTCTTCAAATTTCTATTTTTTATCAGATAATGTGAAACAAAGACAACTTGGATTGCAAATGTATTCGCAATACCGATACGCTTATCCTAAACGCCTTTGGAAAAAATACGTTTTAAGAAGTCATTTAAAAAGAGCGTTATCGAAAGTAGTAAAAGAAATTAATCCTGATTTTCTAATTGGTATATCACACTTCAGAGCAGACATTGTGTGCACCATCGATTGTAAGACCAAGAAAATCATCGAAAGCCATGTCCCAAGATCTTTTATAGAGAACACAAATAATAAATATATTAATGATATCTATAAAAGATACTATGATATGAGGTATTTCCATGTAATCGAGAAAAAAGCCGATATGATTATTACGCTGACTGAAAGAGATCGCGAACTATGGAGCGAAGCAAAACGAGTTGAAACCATACCAAATTTCTCAAATATACATATCGATCAAGTATGTGATCACAAGAAGAAAAGAGTTATCACAGTTGGGCGCTTAAGTAAAGAAAAAGGATTTGATAGGCTTTTAGTCATTTGGGAATTAGTTGTTAATAAACATCCTGATTGGCATTTAGATATCTTTGGAGATGGTGACATGAAAAATAAATTGGAACAAAAAATCAAATTAGGAAATATAACGAATGTCACCCTATGTGGAACAACCAATCAAATTAGCAAAGAATTATCAA
>JAEEGH010026425.1_pt1 | contig 11566 bp, 10 predicted proteins | sample 9134181 | NCBI WGS metagenome assembly JAEEGH01 (sample SAMN16246544, study PRJNA631951) | gut metagenome | biome: gut microbiome; feature: rumen; material: DP-attached | host: Bos | place: Iran: Karaj | collected 2018-10 | reverse complement strand
CCCGAATCTTTTGCCGTTTCGGAAATTTTTAGTATCTTTGCGGCAGAAAGTAATACGATTATGGCAGACGATACGAAAGAGAGATTTATAATGCCTAAGTTCAATAAGACTGAAGACCAACTGGAGAACATGTTCGACAAGTGGCTCTTCGTGCTTCGCAACCTTTCCCGTCTGTTGGAGCGTCCTGCCGCACTGCAGGAGCGCGTGTTTGAAAAACTTTTCCGTCAGGCCGAGATTGCCAAGTTTACCCCAGAGGAACGTCAGGATTATGAGGAAAGCGTCAAAATTTACCGTGATTTAAAGAATTCTCTTGACACTGCTGCATGGAAAGAAAAAGTGAAGATAGCCCGTGAGATGAAGTCTGATGGTGTACCTACTTCTACAATTGTAAAATACACTAAACTCCCTACTGAGGAAATCGAAGCATTATAAATTCGAGAATCAATGGCACGGGTTGACGCTTGGACTCATGAGGAAATGATACTGGTGCTGAACTTGTATCTGAAACTGCCCTTCGGAAAGATGGACAGAAGAAATCCCTAACACAAAAGTGACGGTTCTCTCTTCGAGAGTGTGGCGTTGCAATCCGCTGTGTACTTAATTGCTTCGAAGGTTGAGTGAGTGCCACAGCCTGTCGTGTATGAATGCATCCCCGCAATTCCTTGGAGAGTTGCGGGGATGTTCTCTTGTGGCGTAAATGTACCATCACGGCTCCTTGTTGCTCGCATTGTTTTCGTGGAACTTTTTGGTGATGATGCGGACGTACTGGTCGAGGCCGAAGATGGAGCCTGCCAGGAGGAACGACTGGGCGACGTAGTAAAGGAGGCCAGAGGCGACGTCGTCGATGTCGACCACCTGGTACGCCACCAGCGCAATGCTGCTCACGATGAGCAGCACCGCGCAAGCATACTGTGACTGTTTGAAATGTGTGTTTTCCATGGTATCAGATTTCCTTATAATATCAGTACAAAGGTACGAAATAAATCTGAAATATGCAAGCATAAAAGAAAGTTTTTGCCTGAATAATTTGGAATATTCAAAAATACTCCGTATCTTTGCCATCGCATTTGCAGCAATCAAGCAGCAGTGTAAAACATTGTGGTAAAATCTTATAGCGTTAGCTATTCTCGGTTTGTCGTGAAACGTGAGAAATTTCAATTGACAACAGAAATCCGCAAAGATAGTACTAACGTCTACGCGATAGGCGTAGACTGGAGTTATCTGCGGATTTCGGGCGATTCTCACGGCCTCACGACACGGATAAAACCTTTCTGCGCTTTTTCCGTGTTTACAGAGGTTGTGACCTAAAGCCCGAACAAACTCCGCAGGGTGGCTCCGCTCTAAACTATCTGCGTAGTGTATATGGGCTACTCTATCTTCTCTTTTTTTTCGGGGAGCGGCTTCCTCGATTTAGGTTTTGAAATGAGCGGCTTCAGCATTGACCTCGTCAACGAATATTCGCGAGCATTTATAAACGCCTATAGGTATTCACGACAAAGGATGGGGATGGCTGAACCGAAGTATGGTTTCCAGAATATTGACGTGAACGAGTATCTTGGTGTTCGTTCCAAAGAACTTAGTGGATACATTCGGGCAGAACGGGAGGCTGGCAAGCTCGTTGGCTTCATCGGTGGGCCTCCATGTCCAGATTTCTCGGTTGCAGGCAAACAGCGTGGACGCAATGGTGACAACGGGAAACTGTCGTTGTCGTATGTCCAGCTTATTATTGCACAACATCCTGATTTCTTTTTGTTTGAGAACGTGAAGGGACTGTGGAAGACTGCAAAGCATCGGGCATTCTATGAAGAACTGAAACTGATGCTTGCCGATGCTGGTTACAGGATGTCGAACCGACTTACCAATAGCATCGAGTTTGGTGCGCCACAAGACCGAGACCGTATCTTGCTTTTTGGTGTCAGTCGAGAGCGTTTCCCAAACCTCCAGATGTTGGAGTTTCCATGGAAGAGACATGTCATTTACAACTGGAAGGACGTCAAGGGGCTTCATTGGCCGACGACGGATACCTTTTCAGAGAATGGTGAGCGGGACTGTCCACCAGACATACCAAGGGAATTGACAGTTCAATACTGGTTTGACAAGAACGATGTGACGCACCATCCCAATGCGAATGATAGTTTTGTGCCACGACAAGGACTGAAAAAAATGCTTGTTGTGGAAGAGGGAGATGTGTCGAAGAAATCACATAAGCGGTTACACCGCTGGCGGTATTCGCCGACAGTTGCTTATGGCAATAATGAGGTGCATCTGCATCCCTACCATGCCCGCCGCCTGACGGTAGCCGAGGCTCTTGCACTACAAACCTTACCCAAAGAGTTTGTCCTGCCGCCTGAAATGTCGTTGACTGACAAATTCAAAACTACAGGGAACGGTGTGCCATACTTGATGGCTAAAGTTATCGCTACTACAATTCGAGAATACTTAGACGAAATAGCAGAATGAAACAACAATATACGGCCTATAATTTAGTCAAGGCAATAGCGCAGTTGCCTCGCAACAGGCACTATAATTATGTCAACCCAAGTACCAAGGGGTTAATTCGGATAGAGCATGTGGAACAGCCTGCTGGCCCAATTCTGATACGACGATGGAATCCCACTAAGGGCGAGAGTTGGCAAAGGGCGAAGATAGAGAGCATCTCATCGGAAATGATCTGGCGCGTAACAAACGCCATTAATGAAGGCGAACCTATCAACCTTGACCGCATGCTCGGCGGCTCATATAACACTCGTTCCGTGCTTGAGGCGTTGATGGCTTTAACCTCTGAGTTCTATTTCTGTTATCCAGGACGTATCAAGGACATTGACGGTCATTCATCCATTGAGCACGGACACAAGCATTTGATTTGGTTGCCAAACGAACCACACCAATTAGGAAAACTCACAGAGAAAGAAGTTCCCAACATGGCTATATCGGAGATTCCAATGCAATCGGTTACCTACGACAACCTAATACTTCCTGACTCGATGAAAATAGGTGGGGATATAGATGTCGAAGTCCTGCGCAGACATACCCAAATACAGATTTTACTCTACCTGATAGGCCTACAACTAGGCTATCGGACATGGATTGCCCAAAACGACAAAGGAATTATCTATAAAGAGAAACCGCTGATAGAGCAGCCGGGCATCATTCCAAAGTTAAGCAATGAGACAATAATGTCCGCTTTCCCCGATGCCGAACCTTCAGCACGGTTTATTGACTGTATCTGGTTTCAAAACCACAAGTTCATGCCTGCCGTAATGGAAGTGGAGCATACTACTGGGGTTACGTCAGGACTTAGTCGCATGAAGGGATTGCAAGATGCTATCCCTGCTTTCAAGACACGCTATGTCATCGTTGCACCTGACAACGACAGGCAAAAGGTAGTTGACGAAGCCAACCGTCCGCAATTTCTTTCACTTGATGCCCGATATTTTTCCTATTCCTCTGTTGAAGAGCTATATTACATCTGCACCCATCGCAATCTACACGGAGTGAATCAGGATTTTCTTGACTGCTATATGGAAAAGGTTTGCAAAAACTAATATTTGCAAACTCAATCTGTTGTGCTCTCTTGTAATGAAAGGATAGTTTTTATGACATTTTGAAAGTTTACTTTAACCGTAACTACTCAGTCATCATTCGTTGGTCGGCCTCTCGGCCTCAAAATCTGACAAAATCTAAATAAAAATCCAACAAAAATAGGGAAAATGAAGATTTTTGTATGATTTTCAACAAGATTTTTGAAAGATTTTGAGCGTAGCGACCATATAATCAGCTATGACTGAGTAGTTACCTTTAACCGTGAAATTCCTTAAAAAAGTCTAAAACTGATAACTTCTTTGTTAATTGTCTATGGAAGTCATTAGTATTTCGTATTTTTGTAGTCTTAAATATAATAATATGGGATACAGGAAAAAGATAGATCCGACACTAGATGGCTTTCAGGAGCTATGGGATTCCACTCAGAATCCCAATATTGATCGTTTGATTGCTGGTATCCAGAAGAAAAAGGCAAAGAAAGAAGAAATACTAAAGTTGACTGGTGAATTACGCAATAGCCATACCTTGTTAGATACTGAGTTGTTGCGTCTGGGTGAGTTTTCCGAAAACTACAATTCTGCCTGGGCACCCAAAAAGGGCTATAACCTAACTACCACTGAACAGCTTCAAAACAGAACAAAGAGCCAGTTTAAGAGGTGGCTGGATTTGTTGCGTATCACAACTCCACGATATAAAAAGGGACCTAAGGACAACGAGAACCCCCAGAGCATATTCAGAGCCTCTTATCTTACCTATCGTCCTTATGAGCCTGATATATGGGGGCCAGCTTCCTATGGTACGCTTGTGACCGATCTTCATGAGCAATTAGAGATTATTGTTAGTCATTTGGACGAGGGTGAGCAGATGTGCAAGGACACGATAGCCAAAGAGGAAGAAATCAATAACGACCCAGAATGGAAGGAGAGCTTATATGACGAGCAATTTAAATCGGTTGTTGAAAGGAATCGAGACACTATCGAAAAGCGTTATCACTCTGGCCAAACGGACATGTCCAACCCGTTGTTGAAAGACATGTTGAAACATCCATCCGAGCAACATTATAAATGGTCTGACTTTCATAAGCGACACGATACCCAGTTTAATGATTTTGTCATCGATTTGTCAACATTAAGATTACTGGAGAATGAAATCACTCCCAAAGAGAATGAACTATGGGGCGACGATTTTCCGAAGATAAAGGAAGTGCGTTTTGCCATCGAGCATGCCGACGAACTTTTGGATGTAAAACCTTGTGGGAAGTTTGACAAGTTTAGCACTCTGGAAATGATAAAGTGGTGTAATGTCGTTCCAAGTAAGAAAAAGCACGAGGATGCAGAGCGGGTGCTTTACGATTATATCAAAGAAACCTATAAAGGAAAACATTCGTGGCAAGGCTGGCCTAACATATTTGAACTGAACAAGCAAGTCAAACAGTCACCCAAAGAATGTATGGACTATGCAACAAGTTTTGAGAGAAAGCTAAATAGACTGAAGGTTGAACTCTCAGAGAACGGATGATTGTCTATTTTTTGAATGTCAAATTGAATGGTTAGTTTTTTTTAACGCACATATTTTGAATGGGCTTCTTACGGAGTCCATTCATTTTTTTACTTCTTATCTATGATTTAGAGGTTTTATTCTGAATGGCAATCAAAATGTTTCAAACTACAGGTCATATCTATTCAAAAGTACCTTTTTCTATTCAAAAATCACAAATAGCTTCCATTCAATTCTTACTTTGTAGTTCTCTTAGCTATTTTCAGGAAAGCTGTTATACACTTGACGGTCTCGACCAAAGTGTGTAATTTTGTATACTGAAGAAGGCGCTTAGCCAGGCAACCTGTAGTTGTGGAGGCGAGGACAGCCCTTACCACATGATTCTAGATAGTGTGGTCAACATATTGTTAAACTTCTATTCTAATTAAGATTATGAAACAGAATATGAAGACCACCGCTGCCTTTGGCAGCAACAAGACGAGAGCGTTGAACATTGTAACGAACGACCAGACGGGCCGCTTCAGGCTGCACCCTGAGTGCTGCGCGAGACTGGCCGAGGGACTGCCGCTGTGGGTGCCGCCCGAGCTGTTCTTCCAGTTGACGGACGGTCTTCGGGGCTACCGCAAGGGACTGGCGAACGTGCTGGTGGAGAACATCCTTGTGTTCTGTACCGGGGGTGGCCGTCGGCTGACGGGTTTCCCGCATGTTGACAGCCATCTGCTGGCATTGTACAACAGCATCTACCAGTATGCACGGATGCACGGCGAGAAGCTTGAACCGCTCTTCTGACACAGTAAACCCCGGGGCATGTCTGCCGCTATATATAAAGAGGTGGGCATGAACCGGGGTTCAAACGAAAACGAAAAAAGAAAACGAAAAGGATTCAATTATGACAACGAACGATAATTATGAGATGAGTTTCTTCCGTGCGCCGATTTCAAACAAGGTGCCGGCGGGCAGGGTGACGCCGTTCTGGGTGTATCAGTATCTGCGGTCGCCGGAGGCTAAGCCCGAGACGCGGGAGTTGAGGGCTATCGCCAAGGTGCTGTGGCAGCAGCATGACGCTGAGACGCAGCAGAGGGTGAAGGACCAACAGCGGGCCTGCAAGGGGCAGCACATGGAGTATGTCACGCCAGGCGGTCTGTTCGGCTATTGCAACGACAACAGTCTGATTTCGCACTCCAGGTTGCTATGCATGGACCTTGACGATGTCTGTCCCGTTTGGGAGGTGAACCCCGTGTTCTATGACTTCGAGCCTGACTGCTACCGTGCGGAGACCAAGGAGACCGATGCCGTGGAACAGCTGAAGTGGCGGCTGATAGAGGACAAGAACTTCAACACCGTCCTGGCGTTCCGCTCGCCTCGCGGCAACGGTCTGAAGTGGTGGATAGAGATTGACCTGGAGAAATGCGACCACAGGACGTGGTTCCAGGCCGTGCGCAACTATCTGATGGCCACGTACGGCCTTGACAAGGACCAGGTTGACCCTCACGTGGGAAACCTGTCGAGGGCTTGCTGGCTCTGCCACGACCCGCTGGTGTATCTGAAAACTGAATTAATAGAAAACTTTTGTATATAATGACTATGGAAAACATGACTTTCAATCCGCTGGAGTGGGCTCAAAACGAGCCCTCCAGCAACACTTGTGGCAACCACGGTGCCGCCCCCTCCGGCACTTCTCAACCCTGTGGTGAGACTGTTGAGCTGCAGCGTGCCAAGGCCGTGGCCGATGAGCTGACAGGTCGCGGTGCCAACATCGCCGAGTCGTACGACGACTATCTGAAGCTGGGCTTCGCGCTGGCCGACGGCCTCGGCTCGGAGGGGCGCGACATCTATCATTCTCTGTGTGCGCAAAGCTCGAAGTACCGGCAGGCCGACTGCGAGCGGAAGTGGCGGGAGTGTCTGTCGAAACGTGACGGACGCACCACCATCGCCACCTTCTATAAGATGGCACAGGATGCCGGCGTCGATCTCTCGGCCATCTCGCGCCAGTTCCCCTCAACTGAGTTTACCTCAAAACCTCAGAAACCTCACTGCTGTGAGGAAAAAGGCAATCAGCAGCAGAAAGGGTGCTCTAAGATAGGACATGATGCTAACAGTCAGTCTGTTAACGGATTTTCAATGCATTCTCAGACACCCCGTTTGGCAGGAACGGACAGCGGTGAGGAAACTGAGGTTTTGAGGTTTTCGTTCAGCCAGACGTTCAGCCAGCTCATGTTCCGCAAGGACAGCCGCATACAGATACTGCTCACAGAAGGACAGCAGCAGGCGTTTAACACGCACTTCAAGCCGTTGCTGCCAGAGCAGGTGGGTCTCTAGTTCAACCAGACTGCAGAGGCCCTTGGCATTCCACTCAAGTCGGCACAACGCTATCTGGGCAATCTCATTAGCCGTTACCAGCTGATAGAGCGCACAGGCCAGGGGAACTATGCCAAGCTGAAACACAGGCAACCTGCTGAGTAGAGCACATACACAAAAGGTACACATGAGAAGTGGCACTTGGCGGCAGCCATGTGCCACTTCTCTGCAATAAAGAGGCAGTTGGCGGCGGTAATGTGGCACTTTACGGCAGTAAAGAGGCTGATTATTCAGGACGAAGTTTTAGCAGAAAATAAATGAAGGAAAACTTGAAAAAAAGTGCGGAAATATTTGGTAATATGGAAAATATTTCGTACCTTTGCCATTGCAATCAAGATGCAATGGCGACTGCGGGCTGCGGCTCAGCGAAGGCCAAGCGAGCTTGCCTCCGCGTTCACCTTGCACCGCAGTTGTAACCTAAAATCCGCATAATCCGCATATAAAAGACCAGAAAACTCAATTAGCTAGCTTTTGCACTCTGTTGGCACTTTTCTGCCCTCCAAGAGTATGTTTGTGGCGTGCGTCTCGGCCTGTGCGTCTCTGAGTGGGCATAAAGTCCCCTTACCCCATGAAGGCCGAAGGGCTTTGCCTGCACAGTCCCCGAAGGTGCCCGCTCTATCCGTAGTCCGCATAGAGTTTCTCATAGGCTTTGTTCGACGTGTACAATGTCAATATGTCGCGTCGTCCCCCCTTGGTCCATCTTGCCACGACGGTGACGACCTTGGTCGTGAAGGCCTTCATCCTCGTGGTACACCAGATGCCGAAAGCCCGGAGCGCGTTGTTCATTAGCAACAGGCGGTAGAAGTTCCTCAGCATGGCCGTAAGCAGCAGGAACACGGTGTTCTCCCTGAGTAGTCCCTTGGGCAGGTAGTGCCATCCGAAGTCGTTGTCCATCTGGTCGAACACCTTCTCCTTCGCCCCGCGCTGGTTGTAGAAGCGGATGACCTCCTCCTCGCTCATGTCCCATTCGTTGGTCAGTATGGCACGGTATACATAGACGTCATCTCCGCCCTCCTCGAAGCAGTCAAGCTGTGCGCCGACGCCCTTGTGCTGGCGCTGGACGACGAGGCGGCACCCGTTGATCTCTCCGTCAAGGCCGTCGAATGGCAGTGACGTGACCTCTATCTGCTGGCAGTTGACTTCCACCTCCCGCCACTGGGTATCGGCAGACTGGAGCTTGCCGCGCAGCGCCTTGGTCATCCCGGCACGGACGAATATTCTCTCGCTGTGCTCCAGCAGCAGGCGGACAACCTCTTTCGAGTAGGACCCGCAGTCGACGCGTGCATAGCGGATGCGAATGCCCTGCTCGATGATGTTCAGCAGGATGCGCGTCAGCGTGTCCTCCTGGTGGAACTTCACCGTGGCATTGCCGTCGCGGTTCTCTATGCCGGCGATGACGTCGAGATTCTCCTTGAGGCTCGTGAGCACGGCGCAGGCTGGACTGTAACCGTCATGCCCCTTGTAGGTGGGCAGTGCGTCCCACGTCTCAGAGGCCAGGAACTCATGGTCAAAGTCAAAGTCGTACTGTTCGCCAGGATGCAGCATCCCGCTCATGACGGCGGCATACACCAGGAGGCCGTTCAGGCGCTCCGCCGTGTTGAAGCGGTACTGCTTGCCGCTGTCAGCCGTGTACACGAGATCCTCCACGGACAGCTCGGTCATTGCACGCAGTACAGTGTCCGGGCTGCAGATGCGCAGGCCGGGCTTCTGCTCAATCATGTCGTGCACACGGTAGGTATCCTCCGTGCGGTCACCGCCACAGCAGAAATTGCAAAGCATCGCAAGGGAAATCTCACTGTACTGGTAGCCTATCCATTTGCTGCGAAGGCCAAGATACCCGTCTATGATGGGAGACATCTTCAAAAGAAATTCACGAATCACAAAATAAATACCGCCATAAGGCATGTATTTCTCATTTTTTATTTGTACTTTTGCAGCCATAATGTCAGTTTCACATTTTTGTTGTTAAGCGCTCACAAAGATAAGTGAATAATCTGACATACGCAAGTGTCTGCTATATTTTTATATTCAGACACTTGCAATTTTGATGAAATTTTTAACTGCGGATATTAGGTTTTTCATGACGATTTGTTAATTTCTTGGGGGTAATGGAATTTATTTACGAAATATTTGCTATCTTTGCACCGTATTTTCTAACATGACGAGTATGAGTTACACTGAAATGGCACAACTGGAACTGATGAACGCTGCCGCTAACGTCACTTCCTGTTTTCCGCAATGGGGTGACCCAAATCGGGGGTTAGAGCTTCAGGCCGATGGCATCCAGTAGCTTCATGACCTCATCGTCGTAGTCCGTGCGGAGCATAACAGACATCTTCTTGTCGTTGTATGGGTTCACATATTCTATCTCATACAGGCTCTCGGCAAGAAACTTTGCTCGGTAAATAGTGATGCCAGGCTTCTTGTTCTTCTTATCAGCCGTTTTCCTGAGAGCCCGTTCCAGTTCCAGCATGATAGTGTAGGCGGTGAAGCAGATGCAGACATGAGCCTCGATGCGGTTGAACAGCCGATGATAGATAGGCCGTATGGCGAGGTCGGTCTTGTTCATGCGAAACGCTCTTTCGATAAAGTAAAGGTTCCGGTAGTTCTCAACAATTGCCTTGTTCCTGATCTTGCTATTGGTCACGTATCCCTTCAGCCCGTCCAGCCGTGCGTCATCGGCTATCTTGTCCTGGTCTATGCTAACGGTGGTCTCCCCTTGCAAGGTGAGGAATCTGTTGTAGCCCCTGTTGTTGACGGAAGCCTTCGTGATTTTTCCGCTGGCAAAGCGCTTCTCAAGCCGTTTGATGCCTTTCTCCCTGTCCCTGGCATCCTTCTTGGCACGGTCGTCGCTCATTGATATCACATACCGCTTGCCCTTGATGGTGATGGATTTCAACCAGCCGTCCTTCAGGCCGAGCTTCAGCACAGCTTCCTTGTCTACCTTTGACAAAGACCTGGTTCTTGCGCCAATGATGTATTCGTAGCCTTCCTTGTCAAGCTGCTCGATATTCTTGTCACTGAGCAGCCCCGCGTCGGCCACGATCATCGGACGGGACAGGCTGAAGCGTTTCTCCAGCTTCTTGACTATCGGCAGCAGCGTCGTGCCTTCATACTGGTTCCCCTTGTGAAGTTCATATCCAATGGGATACCCGCCCGCTGCGACGAGCAGGCCAAGTACAACCTGCGGATTCTCGTTCTTGCCGTCCTTGGAGTAGCCGGGAACACGGACATCGTCCTCATGAGACTCGAAATAGAGCGTGCTCGTGTCGTAGAACGCCACCGTTACCTGTCCGCCCATGACAGCCTTCGTGTGATCAAATGCCACTTGCTCCACCTGCCATTTCACGCCGATACTCTCATCGGTAGCCTCGCGCACCTGCTCCGCAGTCCTGTCCCTGACACACAGCTCGTCAAGAAAACGGTAGATGGTGTCAGGTGAATAGGACTTGTGCATGAAGCGCTCCATGTACTCTGCCGTTCTGAGCTTGCTTCCTGGATGATAGAGCCGGGTCACGACCAAGGCACGGAATAGGGCGTTGTTGGCAGTTGTTACCTTGCTATAGCCGATACGGTCGAACAATGTGCCGTAGATGAGTTCCGGCCCAACCAGCCTGAGCTGACTCTGGCGCAAGCCCGCAAGCACATTGTCGTATGCTGTGGCTTCATCGGATTCGAAAAGGGGAAGGCCAGTCTGGTGATCCGCTATCCATCTGTCACCTCGTTTGATAAGCAGATCAATCTCTCCGTCATCACTGCTACAGCCAATCACCTTGACGCACTTACGTTTTCCGTGCACTTTCTGCATGATGCGCACGGAGGTACTGCCAGATTTGTTCCGCTTCTTTTCGACAAACATGCCACAAAGATAGCAATTTTTCTCCACATGGTGTCCGGCTGGGGTAGATTTTCTTGTGGATACCCACCCAAAATCGGCCTCAATCACAAAACGAGGTGACCCAAAACGCCCTTTTATAGAATCGCAACTAACTCATTTACAGATAGATGACTTTTTTAGAACAAAATCTTGCGGAAAACAGGAGGACGGGATGTCGATGCCAGCGAACTTGATGCCGCAAAGGCTATGGTAAACGGCGAAAGCGGCAAGATGACGTTTCGTAGAGACCATTGCAACTGGTGGGTATTTTACAAGCCCTTTGAGACCGTT
>JAEEGH010026424.1_pt1 | contig 11566 bp, 10 predicted proteins | sample 9134181 | NCBI WGS metagenome assembly JAEEGH01 (sample SAMN16246544, study PRJNA631951) | gut metagenome | biome: gut microbiome; feature: rumen; material: DP-attached | host: Bos | place: Iran: Karaj | collected 2018-10 | reverse complement strand
CCGCTACGATGCGACGGTCAATGCCGTCATCATCATACGTACCAAGCGTGCAGCTGGTGAAGGCCTGGGTGTAGAACTGACATCATGGAGCCGTAAAGACCGTGGATACGCTAACAACGAGCGGATAAATCTGACTTATCGTGGGGGTGGATTAGAACTGTTCGCCAACCTTTTCGGAGCTTATAACAATAAGTGGAATCGCAGTGAGTTTGAGCAGACCGTCTTTGCCGATACGCTGTGGGTAATTACCAACAGAAAGGAAGGGCATGCGCGCAATCCATTCCTTGAGGGCCGCTTCGGCTTCAACTACCAGCTGAACGACCGCAACTCCTTCGGTGGCTTCTATCAGAATACCTACGACTATGTGAAAACGTGGCGTGAAGATGATGATAACCTGCAAGCCGACGGTTCCCCTTATGACCACTTACAGAACTGTAGCGTCAAAAGAGCCAAAGGCACACCCAAACACCAAGTGAATATATACTACACGGGTAAGATTGGAAAGCTCAGCATCGACTTCAATGCCGACTATACCTATCGTGACCAGCGCAACCGCAACCAGCAGCAGGAGCTGAGCGACGAGTATGACGATCGCGACGTGAACACCTATGCCCTGACGCGCAGCCGACTGATGGCCGAGAAACTCTTTGTGACCCATCCATTAGGGAAAGGGCAGATAGAAGTGGGCGAGGAATATACCAACACCCGCTGGAACAGCAGTTTCGAGAACGTGGAGGGCTACATCGCCAACAGCAACAACGAGCAGCATGAGCAGGCCATCGCGCCCTTCTTGGAACTACGCCAGCAGATTGGCCGTCTCCAGTTGTCGGCAGGGCTGCGCTATGAGCACGTTGCGTCGGAGTACTACGTTGGTGGCATCCGTCGTGACGACCAAAGCCGCACTTACGATGACTTCTTTCCTTCGGTATCCTTATCAACGTCAGTGAAGAATCTGCAACTATCATTCAGCTATGCCAAGCGCACTACGCGTCCGTCTTACTGGCAGTTGAGCAGTGATGTCATTTATGAGAACCGCCTGAACTTGCAGACGGGTAATCCCTATCTGAAGCCTGTCAAATACCATAACGTGAACACAATGGCTATGTGGAAGTGGCTCTATCTCAACGTCAACTTCTCCCATTGTGTAGACCCCATCCTTAACACGGCAGAGAGCCTGGAGAACGACAGCAAGGTAAACCTTGTGACCCGCAAGAACTACGACCATGCCGATTGGATCACGATCACGCTGGGGGCACAGAAGAACGTCAAATTGGCTCATGAGGTCACGTGGATTCCGCAATACAACATATCACTGATGAAGCCGTGGCTCAAAGCGGAGTTCCTGGGTGAGCAGAAGAGTTTCAGTCAGCCTATGCTGTCCCTACAATTGGGCAACATAGTCACCCTGTCTCACGACTGGCTCGTGCAGGCCGACTTCAACGTTCACACCCACGGCAACAGCGGCTCGAATGCCAATTTCGACTGTACTAATCCTATCCTTTCGCTTAGTGTCAGCAAGGACTTCTTCAAGCGTCGCCTTAACATCAAGCTCTCAGGCAATGACCTTTTCAACGGAGCCATCAATCGCTTCACGCTCTACAGCAATCGCATGATGTTCCGTAAGATGGAGGACAACGACTCGCGCTGTGTTACCCTCTCCCTGCGCTATCGCTTCAACGTTACCCCGTCGAAGTACAAGGGTACTGGTGCCGGTAATGCCGAAAAGAACAGACTCTGAATCTCACGAGGTGCTCCTATGGCAAAACCTTTACCTGCTTCATCATTACATGCGCATCGAGAATGCCGTCGTCGGCAAAACAAATTGCCGAACGCTTAATGTCCCTGTCCCTTTGTCCCCATTTTCCGTCAAAGACATAAAAAGAAAAGCGCCGCCACCCGTAAGGGGTAACGACGCTTTTCAATCTAGGGAGAAAGGTGTCAAATCATGCCAGCGAAGCCCATACACGAGGTCGTTCCCAGTGCCGTCAGGGCGGCAGTGGCGGCTGCGATGAGGATGCGCAGCGCGACCTCCCAGAGCGAAGCGTTTTTCATCTTCATGTCTCGGTCCTCCTCACGGTTTAGGGCTCGGGCGTGGTGCCGTGCTCCTCGTTCCACTTGTCGATGACCGACTGGGTCAGCGAGGTGAACTTGAAGCGGGCGTCCTTGTTCAGCTCGGCGCGGGTGAACTCTCCGGTCGACTGTGCCAGGAGCTTGACGTTCTTCACCAGGCCGCCGTTCTCAAAGAGTGCGGCCTTGAGCGAGCCGGGGTTGAGTGCACCGTACGACTCGATGGAGCACGAGAAGAGTGCCAGGTCGGGAATCTTGATGGTGATGCCGTTGAGCGCAAGCTCGCGGATACACTTCACCATGTCGGTGAGGATGCCCTGGATGGTTCCCTTCGAGAAGGGCGTGTTGTGTTCCGACATAGGTTTTCACCATATTTTCACCCCAACCGACTGTTATTTGCTTGTTCGTTGGGCAAATTGTAATATGTAGATAGCAAAATAATACGTTATAAGGGCTTATAAAGCGTTTATTTGCTATTGACTGATAACTACAAAGGGAATAGTAATATAATGGCTCTAAATGGCTTAATTATAGCTATAAATTGAATTGAAGTAATTGTTATATAATAGATAAAAAAATAATTGTTAGAAATTAGTTATTTAACCATAATACGATATATTTATAATTGTAGCTACATAATAATAATAAGAATAAACAATTTAGGCTTATGGATATAGAAAAAGACATTGGAATATATAACGATATATGGTACACCTAAACGATAATAAGGTAATGAAATAAAATTGGGATAGAGCGTTAATTCGCTCTATCCCTTTTTGATTTAATGAAAAAAAAATTCAGATAATTGATTTAAATGATATGATAAAAGAATTAAACTATAAATTTGCCGACACTGATAAACTTTTCATTTGCCAATGAATAATCAAAATAGCCCTCGACAATTACGTCAGTGTAGCCATCTTTGGCGTGTGTATAAGCGTCAACACTTACACCCATTAGCCCAAATTGGGTAACGCAAACTTTTGATAAATCAATATAAAGTAAATATCCATCCTCTGCCAAATTAGTGCAAATGTAAGGACTATTTAGTAACTGATTATTATAAAAGATTGGCGTTGAAAGATTAAGTGTATTTAATTGCTTTTTTGCCGTTGGTGAAATAACCCAAATACCTTTGTCTGTTACTTTGTCAACATCCCCCTGAAGGTCTATTAAGTCAGTAACGCCACTAATTGTAATTACATCGTTTTCGTCTATTAAACCTTTTGGGCTTTCTTCATTTTCAGTGGTTATTTCTTCGGCGGTTGAAAACATCGTACTAAATAACTTTTGATATAGGGCGTTAATTGCCATTTGTTCCATATTTAACTGAAAGTCAGGCTGACTTAAAAGAAGTAATTTGCTAATTGAAAGACGTTCTGCAAGCCTATTGGCTTTATGTATCTTTTCATTTTCTATTAAGCCGTTATTTGTAGGCGTTCCCCATTTAATATTTTCAAATTCAATGTATGGGAATTTAATGCTATTTCTAACATTTTGAATATATGTGCAACGGCTTATAAGTTCTTTAATATCATTATCGCTACTGATATACTTGTTTTCAGTTTTTAGCCAATTTGGTTTTACTATATCACGCAATTCAAAATTATAATGGGATGTTGGCGCAATACCAAATTCTTTTGCCCTTTTGATGGCGTTATCGTTAATCCTTTGCTCGATGATAGATAGTTTTTCTTTGCTTGCCAATTTATTGACAACTTGAAATAAATTTAATGTATCGTTATTCATATTATAATATGTTTTTATATAATTATTCTTTTAATTTATCAGACTTTCAATAAAGTCTTTGGCGTTTTCTGTATCTGCATTTGTCGGTATGATTTCAGATATTAGTTTTCGTATCTGCTTTATGCTATCGTACTTTAATTTTAATAGTGGGGATAGCCCGATACTTGTACCTTTGTTAAATTGCTGAATATAGCCGTTTGTAGTAATATATTCGTTCGCGTTATAATAGTCAATTAAAAGGCTTTCAAGTAAGTTTAACTGCATTTCTATTGGGGGCGTAATTTCAGTATCGTTTCTTATAAGATACGCCCTAATTTCATTTGTTATCCGTTGTGCTTTCGTTTGAAATTTCATTCTTTACTATCGCTGTTATAATGTTATTTTCCGCTTTTTTGATTAGAGAACGTATTTCGGCAAACTCTATCCATATATAGCCCAATAAAGCCGCCATCTGAAGTCCGAAAAGTATGACCGTTTCCATCTTTTGTCTGTGTTTTAATATGTTATTTCCGTGTCTTACAATTATAAATATATCGTACTTTTGAAAAAGTACTGATTTTCTGAAAAATATTTGATTTTCTGACGTAAAAGGCTGATTTTTAGCCATTTTCTAAAATGAAGAAAAAAAAGTTTGTCTATTTCCAAACTTTTTTGAAAGTAACTGCCTATTTATAAATAAAACGATACAAATATATGAAAAGAACAACGGAACACAATATAAAAATAGGTCAGGGCGTAAAAAGGTATTACGCCAATGAAAGCGAACAAAAGAAGAAAGAACGCTTTAAGGCCATTGAAGAAAGAAAGAATCTCGAAAGACAATTTAAGGATAAACTAAGGGAAATTTTTTTAATATATGAAAAATTGAATATGTAAAATTTTGTTATTATAATTATTTGAACTATATTTGTAAAGCGGCAACGTAGCGCAAACGGTTAATCAGTGGTTTTGTCGTAAAAGTTTACACTGTTTATTTATGCCGCTTTTCCTTTTAATAAACCAAACTACGACCTTATAATAATGTTTAAAAACTTTTACAAATATGGATTTTTTAAATGGAAAATTTTACGTTAGTATTTCCTCGGAAAGAATAGCTGATAAAAACGCTAATATATGGGGAAGTATAACATATCAAAAACAACTTATTAGACTATCAGATTTACGTAATTATATTGCAGATAATTACGCTTTTTGTGGTGTCTTTAATAAAGATAGCTTTTCAATATCTGACAAAAAAGAAAGTAATTGGTTACAGACAAATATAATATGTGTTGACTTGGATGATAGAAAGTTGGACTATAAAGATTTTATGGCGCTAATTAAAGATACTGACATTTGCCCAAATATTGCATATCGTACCGCTAACGATGGAATAAAAGGTAATAGGTATCGTCTAATATATGCCCTCGAAGATTCGATAATAAATTCTAATCTATATAACGAAATATATTGGGGAATAATTGGAAAGATTGAAGAACTGACAACCGACAAAAATAGTGATAACTGTTGCCAATCTGTTGCACAACAAATTTGCGGGACGATACACACAAACGACATATATTATAATGACTTATATTATAGCGTTAACTATTTCAGACAGATGTTTGAAATTAAGACATTGAATATATCAGACCTACACGAAAGACAGCAGGAAAAGGGCAAAAAGCCCAAAAAGAAAAACACAGAAAATCAAGAAAAACAAATTGAAGGTAGTTTCGACTTTTCCGATTTTTATTTAATGTATGCTGAATTTGCCGACGATTTTTTAAATTTACCTTTTGCCGATATTATAAACAAATATAATGGAAAATATTATAATATGGAACGTTCGCTATTGCAAGACGTTCCAGACGATACGGCTTATATTGATATTCCATCAAATTACACTGAAATAAAAAGATATTGGTATCAGACAGAAAACGCAATAACACACAACAAATGCAGTAATATACGCAAAATAAAAGATGGTCAACAAAGAAGAAAAAAGCTATATGTTAACGCCATCATTCGACGTTTGATATTTAATGAAATAACGTTTGACAATTTGCTTTATAACTTGGTATTTGAACTATACTATTATATGATAAATGACGGAAACCAAATAACTAAATATGACTTATATGAAATATGTAAAAGGGCTTTTAATGCTGATTTATCATTACCCAAATTTCAAAAATATATAATAGGGAATAAGGAAAAAGAATATATCGTTAACCCATCCTATTGCGAAAGTCACAACATCAGCAAAAAACAAGCCGTTAAAATAGCTGACAAACAAAGAAACTATAACATTATTGGGGAATATTACGACCTAAATTTGACAGACAAAGAAAACGTCGAACAAATGAAAAGTTATGGTATAAAGGTTTCGATTGCGACACTTAAAAGATGGAAGGTTGAAAACGGTTTATCGAATAAGCGGGACAAAGTATCATATCAAATGTATATATTAGAAGAAGAAAAAAGAAACATATACGATTGTTATGATACTTTCGGGACAGATAAAGAAACCGAAATAATGCACTATTACGAAAAGGGCTGCACTTATAGACAAATTGCTGAAATATTAGGTATAAGTAAATCAAAAGTGTATCGTACAATAAAAAAGACAGCGGAAAACAACCAAACAAACACAATAGAAATAGAAATTGTTCCGAAAAATAACGCCGCAAATGACATTGAAACCAAAATAAATGCACTAAAAAACACCTATAACGATGACTTGTATTTCGACGTATACCGTACCGTAAAAGAACGGCTGAACACGGAAACAAATTTGGACTTGTTACGTTGTTGGATGGTAGCTTTATTGACAATAATGCAGGCACACGACAAAGGCAGATTTTCTGCAATAGTTAGGGATTTGGAAACGGATATATGCGATATAACAGATATGGAAAGATGGCAGTACTTAAAGGATGTCCCGTATATCGTCAAATAAGGTAGCGGGACAAAGTGCAAAATCAAATGTATATATATGGAAAAAGAAGAAAACATATACAGTTGTAATTGCACTTTCGGGACAGAAACAAATGTGGCTTTATATGATAGCGGGACAAAGTATCATAACAAATGTATATATATAGAAAGAGAAAAGAAAGAAACATATACGATTGTTATGATACTTTCGGGACAGATACGAAAACACTTGTAATTGAAGAAAACAAACGAAAACGCTTGTAACAACACTTGAAATAATGCCTTATTTTGCCCCTGTTGCATTTGTTTTCAGATAGCGGATAATTGCACGGGTAAGGGGCTGAAACGCTTTTAACGGCTTTATTTGGGCTTTATTTGGTAACTATTGCCCTACCCATAGGAAAAAGATGCCGTGTGTGTGAAGAAGGGTTATGGCGTTGGGGTCTTCTCTTGATATGGGGCGTATGGGGTAAGGGGGGGGATATGTAACAACAAAAAACGCCATACCTAAAAGATATGACGTGACACAGAAATAAATCCGCTATATATAGAGACTAATATGAACAAATAAAAAGGATATATAACGGCAATAATCCGCCTATATCCTATAAAGATTGACTGCCTTATTTGTGGCAATTTGTACCCTTAGAAATGTTTAGATAAACCTTTTACTTTAATTGTACTTATATAAATATTCAGGAATGTATGGAAAAACCAAATAATAATACCTTCTACATAAACTATTTTATTTAACGTTTTAGTTTCCACAACGTTATGAAATGGGAAAAGTATTTGGTTTTTTATTCCCCTTTTGTTGTGTCGCTGTCTGATAGTTGTCTGAAGGGTTGTTTAAGGCTGTTTTAAGTGTTTGTTTGCTGATAGTGGATAACTTAAAAGGTAAACAAATAAAACGCTGTTGTTTGGCTTTATCTGATATAGCAAAATACATAAAAAACTAATTGATATTTCTTTCAAATGGAATCACTGAAATGCCTTAAAAACTAATTGATATTTCTTTTTTGGAATCATAAAAAAAGCCCCTTAAAACTAATTTGCTTTAAGGGGGGATATCCTTTTACATTACATACGGTTATTTCTTCAAGATGTGGTAATTACTATCGACTGCCAAATTGAATTTTTCCAAACGTGCATTTATAACGTCGATTATTGTTGCGCCCTTCCAAATGAAATTCAATTCGTCATTTGTTGGAAAACTTTGTAACAATTCTTTATCAAAATCAATATTATTCCTAAATATTTTTGTTTTCACAATATCCACGTCGCGCTTTTTTAAATATTGGTTTTCGTAAATTGAAACATTGATTTTGGCGGTTCCCGCTGTCATTTCGGTATTATTGGGCGTTACATTATTGGGCGTTACATTATTGGCGTTTGTAATACGTTCTATAGCTCTAAAAGCGTTATTTGCTTTATCTGCTTTCGTTTCGCTGAAATAGATTTCGTTAATCATTGTATCGTCGGCGTGTCCTGTAAAGTCTTTAAGTTCATTTGATGTAAAACCTAAATCCTTGCCATTTCTGATAAATGTATAGCGTGCAAAATGACTGCCAATAATTTCGCATAAGGGCTTGGTAACTGTTTCGCCCTTTGCATTGATATAACTTTCTTGGCTATTTAAACCGCTTTTCTTCGCTATATTCTTTAATTGCCTATTATAGCGTTGTGTAAAGTTAGACATAAAATTTACATATTTAAAGCCGTTTTCATATCTGTCTAATATTTCTTTAACCTTGGGCGTTACCCAAATAACGGCATCAATATTCTCTTTTTGCGTGTTAATTACCATCAGTTCAACACCGTTTTTATTGAAATGCTTTTGTTGGCTTTTGTCGAATAACTTGGGCGTATCTGAAACGCGATAACTGCAATTACATTCCAATATAAATAGGTCTCTATATTCTTTTTCTTTATCTGTTAGGGTGTCGCAATTTTCCAACTTATTTAATTCTTCTTTCGTTAGTGGTCTACGTTTTTTATCGTCACCTTTTTGGTTAATTTCTTGCATCTTAATATAATCGACTTTTGCTAATTTGTAGCGCAGGAAATCGTTATGCACGGCAATAACATTATTTATCAGCATAACAATAACACCAACTTTACTATTAACATTTTGTGGGCTATTACCATTTTTTATTAAATAACTTTTGTAGTCATTTATACCTTTCTGTGATAACATTTTTACGCTATCTCTGCCAATTTCTTCGCAATACTTACAATATTGCATCATTATTCTTTTTTGCACATCTTTACTACTTTCCTTGGCTCTTGGGTTAACTTCACTATAATATACATCAAAAGCCTTTTTCACTACATTTGTAGCCTTGGACGGTCTGCCGTTTCTTGATAGATTTTCTACGTTTGCCATATCGTTTTTTATTATTTCATTTATTATGTTCGTAATACTTTCTTTTATTTCCTTTTCCTCGGTGTCGTTACAAATGTAGGTCAAATAATTCATATAGCCAAATTTAATTTGGTTTATAATGTTTGCCACCTTAATATTATTCTGCATATCGTCGGCTGTCATATTTGCAGATACGATGGGCATTTGTTGGCGTTTGTTCCACTGATAGCTGTTAACCTTGCACCCGATGGCTATTTTATTTTGCACTTTGCCGACTTTAAGGACACAGTACACATTGGTACATTTGTTTCCCTTGGGTTGACGTAGATTGAAATTCAAGCTAACGTCGTTAATGTTAATTAACTTTTCCATATTCCGATGTGTTTAAAATATTTGTAAAATTTGGTTCTTTTTTGTCGTTCTTTTCGTTCGCAAACGGAAGTCCTAAATTTTACTAACTATCAGAATATCAGTGTATTTGCAATTTTTACCCAAAAAGCGGCGGGTTACAAGCAAAAGGCGGCGGGTTTTGCTCGTAATCCGCCGCCTTTTTTACTCATTCATGTCAGTCTACATATTCTTGATAATCTCAATCAGCGCCGCCACGTCCTTAATGTCAACCTTCGTGTCGCCGTTAACATCAGCAGCTGCCTCATTGGCCAGCGTGCCGTTGCCAAGACACTTCACCCGGGATGTCGATATCTCCAGAATAAGCAGAACTATTTCTTGGACTTTTACGCAGGTAAGTCACCTCCGCAGTATTGTTGGCCGTATCAAAATTGTAGTAAATGCCGTCTATCTGAGCATCATACGCGTTTGCCACTATCGGTAGTAACAGGGTAAGGATTGTGAAAAAATCTTTTTCATTGTCATTATAGTCTTTTCAAATCTTTTTCTTTGCCTCTCAAACACCCCAAAATCGGCAATCAATCCAAAGTTTCTTGTTCCAGCAGATATACAAAAAAAGGCGCAGGTGTCTTTCTGCCTATCCTTAACGGCAAACGCTCTTGACAGTCAAGCGAACTTGTGTTCGAGCGCGAAAACGTCTTTCTCATATATAAGACCGCCCGCCGCCCATGAGTGGACAGACTAAGCGACGGTGTAAAGATAAACAAAAATCTCCGAACCGCCAAGCGATTCGGAGAAAAAACTTTATCGTATCCTTCGTTTCAATGTTTCTGGATTCATTCGGGTGTCCCAAATGTCCCTAATGTAAACTATATCAGATGATTCTACGTAATAATATACGATCTTAAACCTACGCATTATGTGACAGCTACGATACTTGTGTCTCTTTTCAGATAAAAGGATTTCCGGTGTGTATGACAAAGGATGTTTTTGCAATCTGTCGTAAATAATGGCAGCTTCCGTTAACCATTTCCTAGCAGTCTTCTCGCCGTACTCTATTCTGGCATGTTCCACATAACTATTGAAGAGACGCCAAGCCTGTCTGCGCCATTTTACTACAGCCATGGATGCTCCTTTCTCATGGCAGCCCAGAAGTCGTCAACTTGAATCCACTTCTCAGGGTCTTCGATGCCGGCATCCAGCTCGTCCATGTCGGCCTCGATTTCTGCCACCCGTTGCTCGAACACATCCGGGTCGTCGGTATAGAACCCGAACGCCCCAAGGGGAATCTGCTCTATCTTCTCGGCTTCTTCACCCATATAGGTAATGCCGGAATGCCCATACTCCCGTGTGGCGTATGCAGTGACTGGTTCGGCTGCGGTAAGGCTGCCATCCTCCTCTTCTATCTTCGGATATCTCTTTTCTTCCATCGTTCCAAGTGTTTAAGCGACGGTGCAAAGATAAACAAAAATCTCCGAACCGCCAAGCGATTCGGAGAAAACCTTTATCGTATCCTTCGTTTCATTCTTTAGCACACAAACGCACAATCGTCACCATTATTTTTTGCGGAACGGAGAAAAAAGCGTAACTTTGCAGGCGAGTTATGAATAAAGACGAGAAATACCAATTGCTCACCGAGCAAATCAAGGCCCTCGTTGAGGGCGAGACCGACGTGGTGGCGGTGATGGCGAACGTTGCCGCCGCCATTCACGAGACGATGGAGTTCTTCTGGACGGGGTTCTACCGGGTCATCGGCCGCGAGCTGGTGCTCGGACCTTTCCAGGGGCCTGTCGCCTGCATGCACATTCCGTTCGGGCGCGGCGTCTGCGGCACGGCCTGGCAACGCGAGGAAACGATTGTGGTGCCCGACGTCGAGCAGTTTCCCGGCCACATCGCCTGCAGCAGCCTCTCACGCTCCGAGATTGTCGTACCCGTCCTGTCGGCGGCAGGCGACGTCATGGCTGTGCTCGACATCGACAGCCGCGAGCTGGCCACCTTCGACGACACCGACCGCCGGCACCTTGAGCAGATATGCAAACTGATAACGCCTTTGCTATTCAGCCCTCCTGACGATAACAAATAGGCCGCCCCACTCCTGTTAACATTATTCGGAGAAGA
>JAEEGH010026423.1_pt1 | contig 11567 bp, 6 predicted proteins | sample 9134181 | NCBI WGS metagenome assembly JAEEGH01 (sample SAMN16246544, study PRJNA631951) | gut metagenome | biome: gut microbiome; feature: rumen; material: DP-attached | host: Bos | place: Iran: Karaj | collected 2018-10 | reverse complement strand
GGGGATCCCGATTTCCGTCAGGTCGTGGCAGTAGGCGAACGCGATGTCGCCGATACTCGTCACGCCCCGGGGGATCGTCATTTCCGTCAGGCCGCTGCAGCTGGCAAACGCGCCGAAGCCGATGGCCGTCACGCTCTGCGGGATCGAATAAGCTCCACCTCTGCCGCAGGGATACTGAACAAGCTCAGTGAGCGCTTTGTTGAAAAGGACGCCGTCCACCGCGGTGTACGCGGGATTCCCTTCGCTGACGGTAAAACCGGTCAGGCCGATGCAGGAAGCAAACGCAGCGTCTCCGATGTGCGTCAGGCTCTCGGGGATCGTCACTTCCGTCAGGCTGTAGCATGATCCAAATGCGTCATTGCCGATGCTCGTGACGCTGTCCGGGATCGTTACGTCCGTCAGGCTGATGCATGCTCCGAATGCGTAATAGCCGATGCTCGTCACGCTGTTCGGGATCGCTGCGCTTGTCAGGCTGCCGCAGCGGGCGAACGCGGAGCGGCCGATGCTGGTCGCGCCGGGTTCGATCACGACGGTGCGGATATCGTCGCGGTAACTGCTGAACTCCGGATCGTCCCACATATCCCCGGCGCCGCTGACGGTGAGCCGGCCGGCGCTGTCCAGGGTCCAGGTGAGGCCGTCGCCGCATGCGCCGGAGGCGACGGTCTCCGCGATCGTCATGGACACTGTGTTCGTCTGGGCGGTGTTCCCGTCGGCGTCGGTGACGACGCAGTAGAGCTGCCGCCCGGAATTGGCCTCGGTGAGGGTCACGCTGTAGGTGGGGGAAGTCACGCTGGATTTGGTGAACCTGGTAGCGGTGAGGTTCTTTACGTACCACTGGTAGGTGAGGCCTTCGCCCTCGGCTTCCACGGTGAAGATCGCCGTGGTGCCGGCGTGTCCCACGTAATCCGTGAGATCGGCGGTGATGGCGAGGGAGGAAGCGAAGCAGATGCCCGCGTTCAGCAGATAGTCGTTGTCGCTTCCGATCGTGATGGCGTTCCAGGCATACCGGCTGCCGCCGTAATACACGTCGGTGAGGGCGCTGCAGCCGGAAAACGCATAGTCTCCGATGCTCGTCACGCTGCCCGGGATCGTTATGCTCGTCAGGCCGCCGCAACGGCAAAACGCGCCTTCTCCGATGCTCGTCACACCCTCAGGGATCGTCACGCCCGTCAGGCTGTAGCAGTCTCTGAACGCATAGTCTCCGATGCTCGTCACGCCCTGCGGGATCGTGACTTCCGTAAGGTCTCTGCAGTCGGCAAACGCGCCGCAGCCAATGGCCGTCACGCCCTGCGGGATCGAATAAGCTCCGCTTCTGCCGCAGGGATACTGAACAAGCAGCATGGCCGCTTTATTGAAAAGCACGCCGTCCACCGCTGTGTACGCAGGATTCCCTCCGCTTACGGTAAAATCGGTCAGGCTGCCGCAATCGGAGAATGCATAGTCGCCGATGTACGTCACGCTGTCGGGGATAGTCAAGTCCGTCAGAGCATCGCACCATTCAAACGCGCTTTCGCCGATGTACGTCACGCTCTGGGGGATCGTTGCGTCCGTCAGATCGGTGCAGGAGCGAAATGCACAACTGCCGATGCTTGTCACACTGTCCGGGATTGTCACGCTTGTCAGCGAAATGCACGTTGAGAACGCCCGGTTGCCGATGCTCGTCGCGCCGGGTTCGATCACGACGGTGCGGATATCGTCGCGATAACTGTTGAACTCCGGATTGTCCCACATGTCCCCCGTGCCGCTGACGGTGAGCAAACCGTCGCTGTCCAGCGTCCAGGTGAGGCCGTCGCCGCATACGCCGGAGATTTCGGAGATGCTTCCGAAAGTGATCGAAGCGTTCAGCAGATAATCGTTGGCGCTGCCGATCTGAATGGCGGCCCAGTCCTCCGGGCTGCCGCCGTAACACACGCTGCTCAGAGAGAAGCAGTAGGCAAACGCGTTGCTGAAGATGCTCGTCACGCTGACCGGGACCGTCACGCTGCTCAGAGAGAAGCAATAGCCAAACGCGTAGCTTCCGATGCTCACAACGCCGTCGGGGATCGTGAGGCTGCGCAGTCCGGTTACAGAGAAGGCCCAGCCCCCGATGTCGGTCACGCTGTCGGGGATGGTCACGTCCGTAAGGGCGCTGCAGCCCATGAACACGCCGTATCCGATGGAGGTTATCCCGTCCGGTATCGCAATACCCGTCAGCGCCGTGCAGTTGCTGAACGCACTCATTCCGATGCTCGTCAGGCTGTCCGGGAGCTCCACGGTCGTCAGCGCCGCGCAGCTGCTGAACGCACTGTCCCCGATGACCGTCACCCCGTCGGGGATCGCCGCGTTCGTCAGCCCGGCGCAGCCGTAAAACGCTGCGGTTCCGACGCGGGTGACGCCGTCCGGGAACGAAAACGCGCCGATTTTGCTTCCGGGGCACTGCAGGAGCACCGTGCCGCTCTTGTCGAAGAGCACGCCGTCGATATCCTTATAGTTCGGATTGGCCTCGCTGACGACGATGTCCGTCAGCGAGCTGCATTTGGCAAAGGAATAATTTGCGATCCCGGATACGCCGCCGCGGATGGTCACGTCCGTCAGCCCGGTGGAGCCGAAAAACGCGTAAGCCGCGATATCCGTTACGCTGTCGGGGATCGAATACGAGCCGCTCCTCCCTCCCGGGTACTGCAGGAGCGTCGTTCCGGCTTTGTCAAAAAGCACGCCGCCGACGTCCATATAATTCGGGTTGGCTGCATCGACGCTGATTTGCGTCAGCTCGCCGCAGTCGGCGAACGGGCCGGCCCCGATGCTGGTCACGCTCTCGGGAATGGTCGCCGATTCAAGACGGGAGCAGCTGTAAAAGGCGTAATCGCCGATGGTCGTTACCCCGGCGGGGATCGCTGCGGCGTCGACGCCGCTGGAATAAAAGGCGTAATTGCCGATCCTCGTCAGAGTCGACGGAAGCGCGGACGGCGCAGTCTGCATACCGTAGAACGCAGAGTCGCCGATGCTTGTCACGCCTTCGGCGATCCGGATCTCCAGGATCTCACTGCTGTGGGAGTACCACGGCGCGGCCTGCATGGAGTAGTCGTACATATCCCCGGTGCCGGAGATCGTAAGCGTATCCCCGTCGAGCAGCGCCCAGGTGAGGTTGTCCCCGCAGCTGCCGCCGGCTCCAACGCATTGAAGCGCCGCATCCAGAAGCGGGCCGTTGTTGGAGCCGATCGAGATGGCGTTCCACTCGTCGGCGCTGCCGCCGTAATCGACGGTCGTCAGAGCGGTGCAGCCCTCGAAGGCATAAGCCGCGATGCTCGTCACGCTCGACGGGATATACACGTATTCCAGCGAGGAGCAGTATGCAAACGCGGAATAGGTGATGCTCGTCACCCCCACCGGGATCGAGATCCTCTTAAGCGCGAGGCAGGCGAAAAACGGGCTGTTTGCGAAGCTCGTCACGCTGGCCGGGATCAGAACGTCCGTAAGATAATAACAGTTGCCGAAGGCGCAGTACCCGATGCCCGTCACGCCGTCCGGGATCTCATAACTGCCGCTTCTGCGGCAGGGAAACTGCACGAGGGTGGATGCGCTTTTGTCGAAGAGCACCCCGTCGATATCCCGGTAGGCAGGGTTCGCGCCGTCCACCGAAAAGTCGGTCGTCATGCAGCCCCTGAACGCGCCGTCGCCGATTTGCGTCACGCTGGCCGGGATCGTCACCGAGGTGATGCTCGAGCAGCCCAGGAACGCGTCTGCGTCGATCACCGTCACGCCGGCGGGGACCTCGAAAGCGCCCTCCTTCCGGGCCGGGCAGGTGATCAGCCGCGTTATGGCGCTGTCGAAAAGGACGCCGTCCGCGCTGCAGAAGGCGGAATTGCTCGCCGCCACGGTGATTTCCGCCATGCTGCTGCAGCTGGAGAAGGCGCCGTCGCCGATGGACGCGACCCCCGCGGGGATCGTCACCCGGGAAAGCGCCGTACTGGCGAACGCTTTTGCGCCGATGATCGTCACGCTGTCGGGGATCGTGATCTCCGCCAGGGCGAGGCACATGTAAAAGGCGTTGCTGCCGATGCGCGTCAGGCCCGCGGGAAGCTGCACGCTCACGATGGAACGGCAGTTGTAGAAGGCATAATCACAGATGCTCGTCACGCCCCCGGTGACCCGGACCTGGGTGATCTGCGAGCTGTAGCTTGCCCAGGGCGTGTTTGTGTAGTATTCGTACATGTTCCCGGCGCCCTCGATCGTCAGCACCCCGTCGCTGTCCAGGGTCCAGGTGAGATTGTCCCCGCAGTCTCCGGAGGCGACGGTCGTTGCCGCCAGGGCGCCGCCGGGCAGCAGCGCCAGCAGGAAGACCAGCCCCAGAACCAGGGCCCCCGCCCGTTTCAAGGCTCTTTTCATAAACTCTGCTCCTTTTCCGCTTTTTTATTCCATATCCGAATTATAAAGCGCCGTGTCCGGAAGCGCAAGCGTTTTCTTGATATTGGAAGGAAAGAATGGCGGCAGACGCAGGGACCCGCCCGGGGGCGGCGGCATAGAATGGGCCGGAGTGGTATCGCTATGTTGTTTGCGCTGAGACTGCCCGCGTCGGCGCTGGCGCTGCTGGCCGGGTGCTTCACCTGGCTGGCGACGGCCCTGGGCGCCGCCGCGGTGTTCTTTTTTTCAAAAGAAAAGGAGCGGCTCCTCGCCGCTCTCCTGGGCTTTGCCGCCGGGGTGATGCTGGCGGCGTCCTACTGGTCCCGCCTGGCCCCCGCCGTCGAGCTCGCCGGGGAGGAGGGGCTTCCGCCCTGGCTGCCCACCGTCGCGGGCTTCCTCGGCGGCGCGGCTTTCCTCTGGGGCACGGACCGTCTCCTGGGCCGTCTGCGTCCGGGGGAGGGGGAAAGGCGGGCGGGGCTGCTGCTGCTCTCCATCACCCTGCACAACGTCCCCGAGGGGCTGGCGGTGGGCGTGGCCTTTGGGGCCCTGCGGGGGGAACCCTCCCCGGAGCGCCTCCTGGCAGCCTTTGCCGTGGCCCTGGGCATCGGGATACAGAACGTCCCGGAGGGAGCGGCGGTCTCCCTGCCCCTGCTCCGGGAGGGACGGGGGAAGCTCCGAAGTTTCCTCCTGGGCCAGGCCTCCGGCCTGGTGGAGCCCGCGGCGGCCCTCCTGGGGGCCTGGCTGGTGACCCTGGTGCGGCCCCTGCTGCCCTGGGCCCTCTCCTTCGCGGCGGGGGCCATGGTGCTGGTGGCGGCCCACGAGCTGATCCCCGCCTGCCGCCGGGGGAGGTTCGAGGATTCCTATCTGGGGACCCTGGGCCTGATCGCGGGCTTTGCCCTGATGATGCTCCTGGACGTGGCCCTGGGCTGAAGGGAGAGCAGAGACAAAGGACCCGGCGCGGAGTGCGCCGGGCCCTTTGCCGTTCAACTGATGCGGGCGGGAAGGGGGTCCCGCCCGGGAAGAGGGGAAGCGGGTTTCAGCCTGCGGAGGCCATTTTCCGGGCCTCCTGCTCCGGCAGCAGGCAGGGGATCACCGCCCTGCTGAGCTGCTCCGGGTCGGCGTCGGTGGTGTTGACCGAGGCGGCATACCAGCGGGCATAGCCCCAGTCCCGGTTGCCGGTCCGGTAGAAGCGGCTGCGGATCCGGTCCAGCCGCCGGAGCTGCCGCCGGGCGGCGGCGGGGCCAAGCCCCCGGTCCTCGGCCAGAGAGGCGGCGCGCAGCTCCGGGTCCCTGTGGACGAAGAGCCGGATGCAGCCCCGGTCCGCCAGCGCCCGGGAGGCGAAGCGGTCCACCAGCACGCAGGGGCCCGCCTCCGCCAGCTCCCGGCAGGCGGCCATCAGCGCGGAGACCATGACGCCGGTGCTGGGCAGCCGCAGCTCCGCGTCGCTTTCGGCGCTGAGGTCGTAGGCCGCCGCAATGCTGCGGCCGTCGTAGCGGCGGAAGAGGTTCACGGGGATCCCGCTGAGCTGGGAGGCCTTCTGAAGGATCTCCTCGTCGTAGCAGGGGATGCCCAGCTCCTTCGCCAGGGCCCCGGCCAGGGAAGCGCCCCCGGCGTAGAGCTCGCTGTCCACGGTGATGAGGGGCGAGGCGACGGCCTCCGGCCGCTTGTGGACCAGCCGGATGGAGCGGACCCTGGTCCCCACGAGCAGCCCGGCCGCGCAGCAGAGGAGCGAGGCGGCCACGCCGGCGAAGAGCGGGTCGATGCCCCAGGGAAGGGTCACGACCGTGCCGAAGAGGAGGACGGCCAGCGGCCCGGCGACGACGCCCGCCAGAGCGCAGAGGCGGTTGACCCGCCCCGGCAGCCAAAGGGCGCAGAGCATGGGGACGAAGACCACCGCGCCCCGGAGCCCCATGGACATGAAGGCGAAGCTGAGGATGGTGTCCCCCAGGGAGCCGCAGGAGAGGGCGACGCCCCCGGCCAGGATCAGTACGATGATCAGCTTTTCCAGCAGCTTGCCGACGCCGGCCTCCCCGGCCTTGTCGGAGAAGCGCTGGAGGATATCCCGCCGGATGATGGTGGAGATGCCCATGGCCAGGCCCGCGCCGGTGCCCACCACCGCGATGAAGAGGGTCCCCAGGAGGAGCCCGCTGAGCACCGGGGGAAGGTATTCCGTGGCGAAGGCGGTGAGGGCGGTCTTGGCGGCGATCTCCGGGTGATGGGCGCGCATGAACAGGCCCACCAGGATGCCCCCCGCCCCGATGGGCGGGATGAGGAAGGCGCTGATCAGGGTCCCCCGGCGGGCGGCGGCGTCGCTGCGGCCGGAGAGCACGGCCTGGGCATAGGTCTGGGTGGTGAGGACGCCCAGGATCAGGGAGAGCCCCGCGCCGCCGTCCTTGCCCACGCCTCTGGCGAAGAGGCTGCCGAAATGCACCCCCGCGGGGTTGTCGATGCCGGAGACCATGTCCCGGAAGCCCTCCAGGCCCCCGGTGAGGACCAGGACCATGACGCCGCAGCCGATCATGGAGAGGTAGAGCAGCCCCAGCTTGAGGAGCCCCACGATCCCGGCGCCCCGGGTGCCTCCGCAGAGCACGTACAGGGCCATGAAGGCCGCCGTGACCGCCAGGGAGGGGAGCAGCCCCAGGGAGGGCGCCGCAACGGCGATGACGGCGGTGCCCGCGATGAGCTGGGAGAGGATGTTGATGAAGGTGCCCACGCAGCTCAGCAGGGAGGCGGTGAGCCCTGCCCGGGGGCCGAATTCCCCGGAGATGATGCCGATCAGGGTCGCGCTGCCCGAATGCCGCCAGGGTCCGACGAAGCCCAGGGCCAGGACCAGGCAGGCCAGCCCCCCGCCCAGGGTGAACCACCAGGCGGACATCCCGTAGCTGTAGGACAGCTGGGCGGTGCCCACCGTGGCGGAGCCGCCCACCAGCGTGCCCATGATGATCCCCGCGACGACGACGCTTCCGTTTTTGCCGCCGCCGGAGGAGCGCTTGGCCCCGGAGCAGACGGCCAGGACGGCGATGCCCAGGATGCCTGCCAGGAAACCGATGAGCTGAGGCGTGCTGAGGTTCATGGTGAATACATCTCGATTCTGCATGAAATGGGGGAGGCTTGGGGGTCAGACGGCCTTGCGCTCCTGCTGCAGGGCGGTCTCGGTGCCGGTCACGGTGTTCAGGAAGCCCAGGATGGTGCCGGCCAGGGTGGGCACGTCGGCGTCGGAGGCGTTGATGCTGAGATCGTAGCTGTCCGCCTCGCCCCAGCCCTTGTGGCTGCCCCGGTAGCAGCTGCGCCAGGCCCGGTCGGCCCTGCGGAGGCTGCGGCGGGTCTCCTCCAGATCGGCGCCCTTCTCCTTGGACAGGCGGGCGGCCCGGTCCTCAAAATCGGCGTGGATGTAGATGCGGACCAGGTCCTCCCGGCCCTCCAGCGCCTTGGAGGCGTGCCGGTCCACCAGGATGCAGGGGCCCTGCTCGGCCAGGCTGCGGCAGGCGGCCATCTGGGCGGCCACGAAGTCCGCGGCGGGCCGCAGCTTCAGGGGGGTGTCGTCGTCGGCCAGCAGGTCGTAGGCGGCGCGGACGGTCCGGCCGTCGTAGCGGTGCAGCTGCTTGGCGGGGATGCCGCTGAGCTCGGCGGCCTTGTCCAGGATCTCTTCCCCGTAGCAGGGGATGTGCAGCATTTCCGCCAGGGCGCGGGCAATGGCCTCGCCGTCCGCGCCGATCTCGGTGTCCGCCGTGATGATCATGTTATCCTTGTTGAGCTTCATTTTCTTTTCCTGACCTTTCTTTCAGATGGTTTTATGTTTGATGTGATTTGAAATGGATCTCTCTTTTGCGTTCCTGCCGGGGGGCGTTCCGCCGCCCCGTTCCCCGGAGCCCCGTCGGGCTTCATTTCCGCTGCCGCAGGGGCAGCGGGATCGGCGTGCGGTCCCCGTCGGGAGCCGCGGGAGGCGGCGCCTTGCTCTCCTCCCGGCGCCGGAAGGCGTCCAGGTATACGATCTCAGCGCGTTTTATTAGGCGCTGCGCTTTTGCGCCGGGGTAGGGTGGACCAGCGTCTCCCGGCTCACCGACTCCAGATAGCGCACGACGTGGTCCGCCAGGACCTCCGGGGAGGCCGCCGCGGCGTTCACCGACAGGTCGTAGTTGCCGCTCTTGCCCCAGCGGGGCGCCACGTTCCGGAAGTAGCGGCTCCGCGCCCGGTCCTCCCGGGCAAAGGCCCGGGCCGCCTTCTCCGGGAGAAGGCCCCAGCGCCTGGCAAATTCCCGGAGCCGGTCCTCCCGGGGGGCGTGGACGAAAATGCGGACGTGGTCCTCCCGGTCCGACAGGGCCGCGTTGGCGTGGTGCTCCGCCAGAACGCAGGGGCCCTGCTCGGCCAGGCTGCGGCAGGCGGCGATCTGGGCCGCCAGGAACTCCCGGGCGGGCGGGATCCGCAGCTCCTCCACGCTCTCCGCCGTGAGGTCGTAGGCGTGGCGCACCTGCTTTTCCTCGTAGCGCCGGAGCAGCTTGAGGGAGATGCCGCTGAGAATGGAGGCCGCCGGGAGGATCTCCCTCGTGCGGCAGCGCAGACCCAGCTTTTTGGCCACCGCCTCCGCCACGGCGTCGCCGCCGGCGCAGAGCTCGCTCTCCACCGAGAGCACCAGCCGATCCTTGTTGATCTTCATTGTCTTCTTCCTTTCCCGGCTGACGCCGTTTTCTGCAAAAGAAAAAGCCGGCATACCGAAAGGGGACCTGGGTCCCGCTCCGATATACCGGCTTGTGGGCTGGTTTCCGCGTCCTTTCGGGACGCCCTCAGCCACAACGGTGTTTTTCTGCGTTTTTTCTGGGTTCAGTTTGCTTTTTTCTCCTGCTCCGCCATGTAATCCTGGTATTTTCCGAAGACCATCCGCATGGCGGTCTCCAGGGCCTTTTTGGCGTTGCCGTGGTAGTATTCCTCGAAGGTCTCCATCAGGGGCTCCGGCCCGTCGTTGAGGTTGTAGCCCTCCAGCAGCTGGGAGATGAACCGCCTTGCGATGCTGGTGACCATGGAGGCCTCCGCCTCCAGAATGATGCCGCTGCGCTTGTCGAACAGGACCGCCACCGCCAGCAGCTGGTATACGGTCTCCGCCGTAGTGTTCGTCGGCAGCTTCGCGTAACCGGACAGGAGGACCACATTCCGATCCTGCGTAGAACCAACCCCTCTCTTGTTTCTTCCTGCAAATGGGCGAAAAAAAAGGTAAAAGACTTCGGGAGCGCCTGCTCCTTCTGCTTTTACCGGCTTCCCCGCGGATCATCGACTCGCTTGTGGCGGCCGCTCCGGGAGGAACGATTTCTCATTGCGCAGATATCATGCGCCTTTCCCGGAGAAAAGTCAACGGGCAGATCGCACAAAAGAAGGCGCGAAAACGCCAAAAAGACAGGACAAAATATACAAAAGGGAGGCCCGACAGTGCGCCGGGCCTCCCGAACCGGAGGCCTGCTACCGGGCCTTCTCCGGGAACATATCCTTCACCGGCAGGAAGGGGGAGAGGACCACGGGGATCAGAGGGATGGCCCCCAGCAGGAGAAAGATCAGCCGGTAGTCGTCTCCGGCGATGGGGGCGATAACGTAGCTGGGCAGCACCACGGAGGCCGCCAGCTGCACCGTGATGATGAGGCCCGTGGCGGTGCCGGAATAGCGGCTGCCCACGCCCCGGAGGTAGAGGGGGATGGTCTGGTAAAAGGCCAGAAAGCCCATGGCGCAGAAGCCGGAGAGGAAGAGCGCCGTCGGCAGCAGGAACCCGGAGGCCCGCCAGCCCAGGGCCACGAAGACCGCCTCTCCCAGGCTGTAGAGACAGACCATGCGGCTGAGGCGCTTTTTGCCGGTCCCGAAGCGGCGGATGATGGCGGGGGATACGAAATTCGTCACCGCGTTGCCCAGGGTGACGGCCATGCTGTACCAGCCTGCCTGCACGTCCGTCATGCCGCGGGACATGAGGGCCTGGGGCATAAAGACGCTGACAGAGCCGATGGCGGCCACGCTGCCGATGCAGAAGAGGCTCACCAGCCAGACGCCCCCGTTCTTTCCCACGACCCGGATGCTCTCCGGGATCGGCGCCGCCTCCGCCGCCCCGGCGCCCTGCCCCCGCTTCTCCGTGATGAAGAGGCACCAGATCAGCAGCACCGCCGCCGCCAGGACCGCGGAGAAGCGAAAGGCGGCGGACACGCCGCTGAACAGGGCGGCGGTGCCGGTGCCCAGGGCCATGGAGAGGTTGGCCACCGCCAGCACCACCCCCATGAACTGGGTGGTCTTTTCCCGGGGGAACCAGGCCCCGATGATCTTGGGCGCGGTGGTGTTGATGAAGGTGGCGGCCGTGCCGATGAGGATGCCGGAGATATAGAGAACGGCAAAGCTCCCCATGGGCACCCGCATCACCAGGCCCACGGAGGTCAGCACGATGGAGGCGGTGACCACCCGGATGCCGAAGCGGTCCATCAGCACCCCGGCCAGGAAGCCGAAGAGAATGCCCGCCAGCAGCGGGGCGGTGGCGATGGTGGAGTATTCGCTCTGGCTCAGGTCCATGGCGGCGCGCAGCTTGTCCGCCAGGGAGCTGACCTGGAACTGGCCGAAGTCCGGCAGGGCGATGCCCAGGCAGAGCATGACCAGGATGACGTATCCGTATTTCGGGTCCGTTTTCAGCTTTTTGAACATTCCGCTTCCGTCCGCTCCTTCAGGAATCGATCTCCAGGCACACCCGCCAGGCGTCGTTCGTAGCGTCGCCGATGACGCCCACCCGCCGGGCGTCGCCGATGACGTAGGTCTCCGGCACCAGGTCCTTCAGGGCTTCCAGCTCCGCCGCGTCCGCCCGGAGGCCCAGGGCGATCACCACCGTGTCGCAGGGGGCGAGCCATTCCTTTCCGCTTTTGTCCCGCAAAAGCACGCCCTGGGGCCTGATCTCTCGCACGCTGGTCTCATAGAGCGTTTCCACCCGGCTCTCCCGCAGCCGCTTTAGAAAAATGGGCAGGGTGAAGTCCTTCATATTCCGGTAAAGCTCCTCTCGGGAGAGGGCGTCCGCCACCAGGACCCGCTTCCCATCCCGTCCCAGGGCCATGGCGCACTCGGCCCCGGAGAGGCCCCCGCCGCAGATCACCACGGTCTCGCCCACCTTCGCCTTCCCCCGGTCCACGTCCACCACGCTCACCACGTTGGGGCCGTCGATGCCGGGGATGGCGGGCCTG
>JAEEGH010026422.1_pt1 | contig 11567 bp, 10 predicted proteins | sample 9134181 | NCBI WGS metagenome assembly JAEEGH01 (sample SAMN16246544, study PRJNA631951) | gut metagenome | biome: gut microbiome; feature: rumen; material: DP-attached | host: Bos | place: Iran: Karaj | collected 2018-10 | reverse complement strand
AGCATATACTGATTTCGCCGATGATGTCACGGTTTCAGGTGATTTATCCTTAAATAAATCTAATTCTGGTAAAAACGGCTATACAGTGAAAGCTGAATTAAGTGGTGGAAATCGCGCCAAATATAATTATGGTCTCATCTTAAAACTCACATACGATAGCAATGATTTTTATATTGAAGTTGATGAATTCGAAGATTTTAGATTTGATAACGTTGACGAATTCGATGTTAGCAAAGTGAGCAAAGTCGAAGTCGTAGAAGTTACAAGAAGCGTTGTTTATGGTTATAAAGAAAATAATGGCGGTAATGCCTATGCCGCAGTGCTTTTAGGCACCTTAGTCGTACCATTTGTTATTATCTTAGGTGCGGTCTGCGCCATTATTATTGTGGCAATTATCTGTGTCGTTTGTGTTTCCGCTAAACGAAGAAAAAAACAAAGTGCTGAAGCTAATCAAGAAAACGATTCTTTGAATAACGATAAGTAGTTAATCCAAAGCCCACCAAATAAATAATTCCAAAGACGATAAGTAGGATGATTTTTGTCATATCTTGAATGACCCACCTATTCACTAATAAACCCATCAGCAATGAAGAGGCGTTAGCGATAAAGGCAAACAAGAAACATTTCCATAATTTGTACTTAAAAATCAAAAACAAGATTAAAGATTCAACGATAAAAGTTCCGATTTCAAAACAAATAAGATAAATTACCTGCCCATATTCACTAGTCACTAAATAAATGAGCAAATTCATCGAGACATTTAAAACGATGTTCATAATTGTAGAAGTGAGCCATAAGAAGATATTTTTCTTATCTAAGAAGATATAGATATTAACTTCAATCGCGAGAGTAATCATTAAAGCGAGAACAATTTCCATATAATAATTATACCTTTATTTAAAAAAGGTATTAACATTTTGAAAAATGCTCCTATAATCAATGCGGGAGAATAAAAATGAAAGTTGAATTAACTCTAGTCCTTAAAACAACGGAAAAAGCCTATGGTGCGCTTGAAGAAATCAAGAAAGCTGGCTTCAATGCCACTGTCATGAGCAGTGAATCATTAAGTCACGCTATTGATTATTATCCTGGTGAACATCATTTCATTAATTTAAGACATATTGAAAATAGAGAATCTCTCGCTAGTGTTCTCTGTGTCTTCTTAGTGGAATCTGAACATTTGGAAGAACTTAAGCAAGTCATTAGAAAATGCACTAAAAACTTCCAAGAATTAAAAGGCTTTATGTATTCTCGTCCAATCGATGACTACGAAGGCTCAATCTAACTAGGAGGCAAAATGGACTTCTCTATTTTCGCTTATGTTGCAGTTCTTTTATTTGCGGCCCTTTTATCTACTAGACTGGTCCGTATTTTAAAATTACCTAATGTGACTGGTTACATTGTGACTGGTATCATCATGGGTCCTTTTGTCTTTGGCTTATTATTTAATAACTTTACTTATGAAAATATTAAAGAAGGCTCTATCTATCAATTTGTTCAACAAATTAACTGGGTCTCGACAGTAGCCTTAGGATTTATTGCCTTTTCTATTGGTACATCCTTTAGATTATCCACACTTAAAGCAGTGGGCAAGAAAGTCATGATCATCACTGCTTTGGAAGCAGTAGGTGGTTCATTATTTGTGATTTTAGCTTTGCTAATTGCTCACTTTATCGTTCCAGAATATGTGACTTGGGAATTAGTGTTAACATTAGGCGCAATTGCTAGTGCTACCGCTCCGGCAGCGACATTAATGGTCATTAAACAATATCAAGCTAAAGGTCCATTAGTGGACACTCTTCTTCCTGTTGTAGCGTTAGATGACGCCGCTGCTTTAATTATGTTTGCGGTTTTATTCCAAATTGCTTCTGCTTTAGCGAGTGGTGTTTCAATTTCCGTTTATTCCATTTTGATTAAACCTTTATTAGAAATCCTTATCTCTTTAGTGATAGGGGCAGCCTTAGGTTTCTTAATTAGTTTTATGAATCGTTTCTTCTTATCAAGAAACAATCGATTGATATGGTGCATCTTCTCCATCTTTGCCGCTTTAGGCTTCTACTATTTATTTAAGAGCCCAATGATGGGTGGATTCGAGCTGAGTTCACTTCTCGTTTGTATGATGAGTGGGGCGATATACACTAATATGTGTCCTGATTCAGGCAAAACACTCGATGTCATGGATCGCTTTACTTCCCCAATTTATATGATGTTCTTTGTCATCTCTGGTGCCTCATTAGATTTAAGCATCTTCTTTGATAGAGATGGTTTATTAGTGTTAGCGATTGCCGCTATATATATCGTCTTCCGTGTCGTTGGCAAATGGTTTGGCGCCTTTACTGGTGCGGCTATTTCTCATAGTGAACCACAAATTAAAAAGTATTTAGGCTTTGCCCTTGTTCCTCAAGCGGGTGTCGCTATTGGTTTATCTACAACAGCCTATCGTTTGTTCTCTGAGAATCCCGCCACTCAACGAGCGGGCGCTTTGATTCTCGCTATTATATTAACTTCCACATTAGTCTATGAACTCGTGGGTCCATTATGCGCGAAGTTTGCCCTTAAGAAAGCAAAAGAAATCCCAGATGATATCTAGGATGCTTTTTTCTTTTCGGGCTTAATTAAGTTTCTCGCTAGTTTAATCATGACATGATTAACGAGTTTTCTATCCTCTTTGTTGAGTTTGATATAGGCTTTAGTGACTGGTTTTACCTGTTTAAAGATATTAAAGAAGAAGGTCACAAAGTCTTGGGCTTCTAATTTATCTAATTCCCCAAAGACAATTTGTGTAAATCTTTCTCTTGTTCCTTCGTCTAATGAATTAATCCAAGCGTTCACCGATTTATCTAAGTATCTTGAAGATAAGGTTCTTTTCTTCATGTAGACAAAGTCATTATCTTTCACTACCCATTCTAAACAGTTGTGCTGTAGCATCATAACGCTTCTACTTTTGATAATATCCATATCGGTTTCATTCATGAAAAGCACGCCCACTAAAGAGGATTGAGGCACGATTTTCAGATATCTATTCAATCTATCTTCTTTACCTTTAAAGATGTCAATATCTCTAAAACCAGGTCCATCGAAGTTATATGTATATTTGATTCTAGAATCATCTTCCATTGTGCTTAATAAGTAAGTTACGATATTACCACCTTTGCTATAGCCACATAAAATGATGTCTTCGTCATATTTTTTCATCACTTCATTTAAAAAATCCATTGCAAGGTCATAGGAATAGATGCCTTTTTTATAAGATAGGGTAAAATCTTCTTTCCAACCAGTAAAGGATGGATCTGTTCCTCTAAAAGAAATGATAATCTTATCGTCTATAGCAATCGCGATAGCGCCGAATTGAACATCTAACTTCTTATCCAAGACTTGTTTGAACGCTAAAATGCGAGCGTCTTTGAATCTATTCGATGTGACCATGTAGTTCATCATCTTTCTAGCTTGTTTAGTTAAGAAGGCAGCTTTATATGGATCTAACTTATGATAATAAGCAATCTTACCAATCTCTTTAATTTCGATGGGCAGTCTATCAAGGATTGGATCAAAATCATAAAATGAGAACCAGCAAAAGACTAAAGCATCTACAGGGGAGAACTCTAGTTCATTGAATGATAGTTGATTTGCTTTCGTGTATCCGACAATATTCATAGGACAATAATTTGAATTTTTGTTGCAACATTATGTTGCTGTAATTATTTTATCCTATAAAAACCCCAATCTAAAGAAAGGATATAACATTTATGAAAATACTTCTAAATTGATGTAGAGAATTGGCAACATCATGAACATTGTTTATCTTGTATTGCGTGCTTGTTATTCGCCCTTTATCGTAACCTCAAAGAAGACCTCCCATCTTCTATAAGCGGGGTAGGAAGTCACTAATTCTTCCTCCTCATAAAGAAAAAGAGATTTAAAATGATCAATTGAGTGGCGTGAAAGCTACTCTTTTTTGCTTGAGGCTTTTCGAAAGAGAGAATAGATGAGCAAAGACGCCCCGACAAACAATCCGACAAATCCAACAAAAACGTATAAAAGCTCAAATGAAATAATACGCACCATTAAGTAAAAAACAATGTTACCGATTAAGAACAAACCGCTTGAAAATATTAGAAAGATGCTTCCATGAAATAGAGCACTAGCAAATTCATTCTTTGAGTCGAAGTGGGATTTAGCTATTGAAAATAAAACAAATGCCACTAAATAGCAAATAAGACAAAAATAATAGACGACAATCTCCATAATATCGATATTGTTAAAAGAATAGTCGTTGGGATAAAACATTACGCGGTAAATGCCGGTTTGAACAGGAATAAAGATGAAACATTCTGCTAAACCAAGCAGTATGAAAGATATGATGCCGATGTTAATAAAGGTGTTTAATAGTTTTTTCATAATTATTCATCTCCCCAAGCTATGTTCAAAGATAAGCGATATGAAACATTCTGATTGTATCTTAATCTACCGCTTGTATATATCCTGTGTTTACCATCGTCAGGTCGTTGCATATAGCCAATATAATCCAATGAAACAACTATGCTAACTGGATAGCCGTATTCATCGAAGATATAGGAGCCATAAATGTCGTAGTAGCCATAGTCGCTATCTATATCATCTACATAATTAATCCCTAGTGCGTAACCTTTAAATTTAAATATTATTCGTGTCGGGTCTTTTTTAAGAGTCCTATTATTTCCAAAGAAATGCTTTATAACAGAACTAAGGTTTTCAAAGCCACCAAACATGTCTTCTTGCCAACTATATACACCTCTCGCGTTTGTTAAAAAAGCATTATAAGAAGCTGGGGAATCATCGCATTCGACAGTCTCATATTTATTCTTTATTTCGTATTTCCCTTTTATCTCTTTATCTTTATTGATTTTTTCAGATTCGAGTTTTTCAGGGTATGATTTGACATTTTCATATTTTGAATAGCCTTCAATGTGAGCGTATTTATAGGTTGGTGATTCAAGTTTTTCTAAATAGTTTAAAAAGTCAGTGTCAGTCACTGAATTGTTATTTGAACACATTGCCAGAGATGTGGCGGAACATATTAAAATAGGTGTCACAATAATTTGTAGTATTTTCTTTATCTTGGATGGAGTCATACCGATGTTCCTTGGATTGTTATAAAGGTATTATAACTGCGCGCTGAAAATTAGTTAAAATCTTTTTTTGAAATATATCGGGTGCAAAACATAACTCGGTATTTTTTGCGTGAAAATATGTAGTTGAATATTTTTCCTTATAAGCGCATACTAAAGGTACACGAGGTGTACATATGAGAATGTTTGACTTACAGGGTTCTGTAGAAAATCTTTTACGCAACCCTAACATTATTTCCCTTCTTAATTCTATAGAATTATACAAGGGCAAAACTACATCCGTTAAAAAACTTAAGAAAGTCGAAAAACTAACAGAACTCGCTTTTATCAGTGGCACTGAAGCCAGCTGTGCGATGGGTTCTGTTTTTATTGGCGATGATCGTATTAAAGCCTTGTTAGTAAAAGGCCAATCCCCACAGACTTATCAAGAGTATGTTTTTAACGGCTATTTTAAAGCGCTCAAGTTGATTGATGAATCATACAAATATCAACCATTTGACCGCTCCTTTATTTCCACTCTCCATTATTATTTATATAAGGATTATAATCCGGAAATGGGTGGACAATATAAAGACTCCTTGAATTATATTCAAGAAAGAATGAGTGATGGCTCGATGAGAACGATTTTCGTCGCTAGTGAACCAAGCCAAGTTCCCGCTCTTCTAGATAACCTTGTTTATCAATACAACATGGTCAGTCAAAATGAAGAAACAAATAAGCTAGTGTTAATCCTCACCTTCTTATTTGACTTCTTATGCATTCACCCATTCAATAGGGCGAATGGTAGAGTGTCTAGACTCATCCTTAACTTCTTAATGAAGAAATACGGTTACGATATTGGTAATTACTTCTCCATCCCGTATATCATGAGACAACGCTTCTCTGATTATATCGATGCCTTTGAAGCATCAAGTAAAGGTTGGCAAGAAAATGAAAATGATTATACACAATATGTAACATATATGTTAAAATGCATTTTGGAAGCCTACCGTAAGCTAGACTATATTATGGAAGTGAACCAAGACAACGGCAAAGCCGTTGATAAGGTTTACAAGATCATCTATGACTCCGCTACCCCAATTAATAAGCGCGTCATTGAAAATGTCTTATATGCTTCGAGTTCTGTGACCATTGAAAAAGCGTTAGCTACTTTAATCAAGGAAAACAGAATTCAGCTTATCGCTAAGGGCAGATATAGCAAATATTTTAGATTGTAAGGAGAAAATTTATGGCAAACTATGATGCTAATAAAATTAGAAACATTGTTTTTCTAGGTCACCAATCTTCTGGTAAGACCTCTTTAGTGGAATCTCTTTATTTCTTAACTGGTGGCACTAACCAAAAAGGTGAAGTCGAAAAGAAGAACACCGTTAGTGACTATACTCCAGAAGAACAAAAAAGAGGTGCCTCCATTCAAACCGCTGTTGTCCCAGTTTATAAAGGTGACGTTAAAGTTAACTTAATCGACGTTCCTGGAAACGATGACTTCATCGGTGAATATTTAGGTGTATTAACCGCCGTTGATGGTGCTGTTATCGTTATTGATGCCTCTACAGGTGTCCAAGTCGGTACAGTCAAACACTATAACGCCTTACGTCGTAAAGGTATCCCAACCATTTTATTCGTTAACAAAATGGATAAAGAAGGTGTTGATGTTGATGCCGTCATCGATGCTATTAAAGCCCAACTCAATAAAGATGCTGTCTGCTTTGCTTATCCAGATGGCCAAAGCGCTTCCTTCAAAGGCTTCGTTGATTTAGTTAATAATAACTACGTTGGTTTAGATGGTAAAGTCGCTGATATTCCAGCTAACTTAGCCGATAAAGTCGCTGAACTTAACGGTGCCTTAAATGAAGAAATCGCTAAAACTGATGATGCATTACTTGAAAAATTCTTCATGGAAGAACCATTTACTCCTGAAGAAATTAGTGGTGCTTTAAAGAAAGGTGTCGCTTCTGGTGACATGGTTCCAGTCTTATTCGGTAACGTTCTTAAAAACGTTGGCGTTAATAACTTATTAGATAAGATTATCGCTTTATTACCATCTCCAGCCGATTGTGGTAAGAAAGTTGGCGCTGATGAATTCGGTAAAGAAATCAGCCGTAACATTAACGATAATGAACCAGTTAGTGCTTATGTCTTCAAAACCACAGTTGACCCATATTCAGGTGTCATTAACTTAGTTAAAGTTATCTCTGGTGTTTTAAGAGCCGGTGAAGATGTGGCTGTTGGCAATGGTACTCAAAGAGTTTCCATGCTTTATGCAGTAAGTGGTAAGAAACTTGACACCATCACTGAATTACACGCTGGTGATATCGGTGCTATTACAAGATTAGATAACGTTGCCTCTGGTATGACATTAAGTGCTCCAAAAGCCAAAATCATTTATCCAGATGTTGGTTATCCATCAGCCGTTATCTTCAAAGCCATTATCATGGCTAATAAAAACGATGAATCTAAGATTGGTCCAGCCTTAGCTAAAATCCAATTTGAAGATCCATGTGTTGAAGTCAAACGTAATAACGAAACAAAACAATTATTATTAGGTGGTGTTTCTAACTCCCACATTAACTACGTTATTGAAAAACTCAAAACCACATATAAGATCGATGTCACAACCGAACAAATGAAAGTTGTTTATCGTGAATCCATTAAAGCCACCGCTGAAGGTGATGGCCGTTATGTCAAACAATCTGGTGGTAGTGGTTTCTATGGCGTCGTTAAGATGAGATTTGAACCAAGTGATGAAAACGTCTTCGCTGAAGAAGTCTTCGGTGGTGCTGTTCCAAAGAACTACTTCCCAGCTGTTGAAAAAGGTTTCTTCGAAGCCCTCAATAGTGGTCCACTCGCTGGTTTCCCAGTTATCGGTGTTAAAGGCGTCTTAGTCGATGGTAAATATCACCCAGTTGATAGTAACGAACAAGCCTTCAAAATGGCCGGTATCTTAGCCTTTAAAGATGCTTATCCAAAATGCAAACCAATCATCTTAGAACCAATTATGAGAATCCACGTTATCGCGCCTTCTCAATATACTGGTGATGTGATGAGTGACTTAAATACAAGACGTGCTCGTATCCAAAACATGGAAGAACACGAAGGTAATCAAGATATCGAAGCTTTAGTTCCTGAAGCTGAAATCGTTGACTACGTCACACAACTTAAGTCCATTACACAAGCTTCTGGTTACTTCACCCGTGAATTTGAATCTTACGAAGAAGTTCCAGAATTCTTAAAGGACAAAGTCATTAAAGAAAATAAGATTGGTCAATAATTTGACTAGCTTAATAAGAGGGAGAGAAATCTCCCTTTTTATTTTTAATAAAATTGTTTATGATAATGCTATGAAATTTCTATTAACAAATGACGATGGTTATAACGCTCCAGGAATCTTATTATTAAAAGATAAGCTCCTTAAATATGGAGAGGTGACAATAGTGGCTCCTTTTAAACATATGTCTGGTAAAGGGGCTTCTATTACCATTGGTGAATGGCAAAAGGTTGATAAAATCGATGATCATACTTATGCAGTACACGGTACCCCAACGGACTGTGCGACCATGGCTTTAGCGGGTCTTAATATCGACTGTGACATCGTTGTTAGCGGTTGTAATAACGGTCCAAATCTTTCTTATGATGTTCTTTTAAGTGGCACAATTGGAGCGTGTTTTGGCGCGGCAGTATTCCGCAAAAAGTCTATCGCATTCTCCGCGCCTTTTGATGATTTCACTTGTTTAATTGAACACTTTGATGAGATTTGGGAATACATAATGAAGTATAACCTACTCAGTAAAGATTATGTTTTAAATGTTAATTTACCAAAAGGCGAATATAAAGGTATCGCTTTAGCAAGACTCCATTACCGTAAAGATCGATATTATTATGATCAAAACGGGGATACTTATTATGCTTTAAGAGATACCCAAGAATATTTAGAAATGCCAGAAGATAGCGATTGTCGTTTGGTCAAAGAAGGATACGTTGTTATCACTCCAATTAATCGCGCTCCATTTGATGAAAGTCAATTCGAAGAATTAAAAAAGAAAGTACACCAAGAATGAAATTTTCTTTAAGTGAATTAGATGAGAAAAAGTTACTCTCTCTTTTTATACAACACGATAAAAACATCGATTATTACATTTATTTAGCGAGGGTGATTAGTGAAAATCCCACACTTTTAAGCGATAAAGAAATAAAAGATATAGAAGATAAAAGTGACTTCGAAAAGAAGAACATCGCTTTTGATCGTTTAGAAAAGTTATATCCAATTAACTCTAGTTTTATTAAAGATAATATTAGATGGGATACTGTTTTATTAACTTCTAAATATTACTCCACTAATCCATATTTAAAAGCCATTAACAATCTCGCTTTTAAAGAAGCTGGTTGGACATTAACAAGGACTATTTCTAAAGCCTATACATTGCTTCCTTATCAAGAAGAATATGCCTTTGGTAGTAACTACAACATCAAGATGGGATTAATGATGTTCAAAAGCGATTATATTTATCCTTCAATTAGATTATATGATACTGAATGGATGTCACTTAATCAGCATGAAATTAGAACGATGGAAATACCCATTCAACTAGCAAAAGGCAAAGTCTTAACTCTTGGTTTAGGACTTGGCTATTACACTTATATGGTTTCGCTTAAAGAAGAAGTTAAAGAAGTCCATATCGTCGAAATGGATCTAGAACTTATAAGAGTATTTAATAAATATCTTTTACCTCTTTTCCCTTATCCAGAAAAAATCCACATCCATAAAGCGGATGCCTTCCATTTTATTAATGATATAAAAGATAAAGACTATGATTTCATCTTTTCTGATTTATGGCATAACGTCAGTGATGGTGTTGGTGCGTATTTAAAACTTAAAAAACATTTTAATAAATTTACATACACAAAGTGCACATATTGGATAGAGGGCTCCTTGCTCGCCTATCTTAGGCTTTTAGTCATCGGTGTGATGAAAGATGAATATGAATCTAATGAATGTGAATATGATGAACTTCAACTATTTATCAAAGATAGATTAAAAGACTACGAGATTAAAACCACTAACGATATCGATGCTTTGTTAAATCTTAAAGGATTGAATTCCTTATTTTTCGATTAATAAAGAAAATCATCCCATATTTATATTATATAGAGTGTCATATCTTACTTACTTTATGTAGAAATAATATAAATAATGGGATGCGGTTTTTAGCAAAAAATAATCTTTGATTATTGCTTTTCTTTTGACTTATTATAGATACACGACAAAGCAAAGTCGTTAAAACTCGGAACGGTAACCTCCTAGCCTACATGGATCTTCTATTCGTGTTGAAAGGAGGAATATGCTGCATGAAAGATGAAAAAAGAGAAGTACTAAAACTTCTCAAAATTCTACTTTTATGTCTCTTGTTATCTTTAGTAATCGCTTTACTAAAATAAAAAGAGCCCTTGACTGAGTAACCGCTTAGTCTGTCTAGGAGGCTCCGTTCTTGGTTACATTATAGCATACAACACGTCAAAGACAAGATGCTAAAACTCGGAACGGAATACCTCTCAAACTATAGCAATATAGAAAGGAGGTATATCTACTTATGAAAGATGGTTTTAAGAAGTGATAAAACTTCTAAAAATTACATTTTTATGTCTCTTGCTTGTTTTAGTAATTTGGTTACTGAAATAAAAAGAGCCCTCGACTGATCCGCCAGATTAGTCCTGTCTAGGAGGCTCCATTCTTCTGGCTTTATTATAACAAATATAAAACTAGTTGCAATATAGCTTTCTAAAATCAAAGAAATCTTACTATATTATTATTCCAAAAATAATAAAGTGTTATATAATTAATCACAGAAAGAAGGAATTACTATGCCATTAGTTAACTCTAAAGAAATGTTTGAAAAGGCCTATAAAGGCGGATACGCAATTGGCGCTTTTAACTGCAATAACATGGAAATCGTCCAAGCTATTACAGAAGCCGCCAAAGAATGCAATTCTCCAGTCATTCTTCAAGTTTCCGCTGGGGCGAGAAAATATGCCAAACCAGTCTATTTAAAAAAAATGGTGGAAGCCGCTGTTGAAGACACCGGTTTACCAATCGTTTTACACTTAGACCATGGTGCGGATTTTGAAATCTGCAAAGATTGTATCGATGGTGGTTTCACCTCAGTCATGATTGACTGCTCTAGCAAACCATTTGAAGAAAATATCGCTATCACAAAGAAAGTTTGTGAATACGCTCACGCGCATGTTCCATACGTCACAGTTGAAGCTGAACTCGGTACCTTAGCCGGCATCGAAGATGAAGTTAAAGTTGAACACGGTAATGAATCATACACCAAACCAGAAGACGTCGAAGAATTTGTTCGTAGAACAGGTTGTGACTCCTTAGCCATTGCTATCGGTACTTCTCATGGTGCTTATAAATTCAAACCAGAACAATGCACACGTGATCCAAAGACTGGTGTC
>JAEEGH010026417.1_pt1 | contig 11568 bp, 7 predicted proteins | sample 9134181 | NCBI WGS metagenome assembly JAEEGH01 (sample SAMN16246544, study PRJNA631951) | gut metagenome | biome: gut microbiome; feature: rumen; material: DP-attached | host: Bos | place: Iran: Karaj | collected 2018-10 | reverse complement strand
AATCCTACTACTGGAGAGATTGTGGGTGCTTATATAAAGGAAAGCAAGCTTTACTTTGCCGTGATCGACGAGAACCGCCAGTGGACTGAGTTCAAGGAAGTCGAAGGCGTGAAGACCCCGTCCGCAGGTGATTCCATCGCCCTTGCGTTCGCCCCCGACGGCACCGGTTACATCGCCATTGTTGCCAAGGTGGAAGATGTCAGCTCCATCGAGCTTTACAAGATCGGCCTCGAAGCCGACATCCTTCCCGAATAATCTCTGACATCCCGAGGGTGCCGGGTCATCCGGCACCCTTTTTAATCTTAAACGCAGAGCTTTGAAACGCCTCCTTTCCATCATCCTGCTCTTCGCGGCCGTCACTCTGACGGCGCGGGAGAAGCCGCTGCCGCAGCGGGATTCGCTGCGTGTGGGCACCCTCAAGAATGGTTTTACCTATTATATCCTTCCCAACCGCTACCCGGAAGGGGAGGCGGTGTATCGCCTTTTCGTGAAGGCGGGATCCCTCTATGAGGAAGACAGGCAGAGGGGGCTGGCGCATTTCCTGGAACATCTTGCCTTCAACGGCACGGAGAACTTTCCGGAAGACGCCATAATCAGGGTCCTGGAGCGCCATGGCGCATCCTTCGGCAAAGACCTTAACGCCCACACATCCTATGGCGAAACGGTCTATAAACTCCAGCTTCCCACGACATCCGAGGCACTGGTAGACACCACACTCCTAGTCTTGAGGGACTGGGCGCGCGGGCTCACCATCGACTCCCTGCAGGTGGAAAAAGAGCGCGGAGTCATCCTCTCCGAGCGGCTCCAGAGGCGCAAGGCCGGGCAGGCTGCAAGCGATGCCTTCCTCGACGAAATCCTCGGAGGTAGCCGTTATGCCCTCCGCCGCACCATAGGCGACACCCTGGTTATCCAGAACTGCACGGTGAAGGATATCCGGGACTTCTACGAATGCTGGTACAGGCCATCACTGATGGCTCTGGCCGTAGTCGGCGATGTGGATCCGGACGCGATTGAAGCCCGCATCAAGGCTCTGTTCGCCGATATGCCCAAGGTAAAGCGACCCAAGCCCCAGCACTACGGCATTCCCCCTTACGAGGGCTTTGCCGCTAGCGCGGTCTTCGATTCGACCCTTACGGATATCAAGCTGGATATACTCCAGAAGGCCCCGGCCCGGCCGCCGATCGCCACCGAAAAGGAATTCCGCCCTTATCTGGTGCGTACGATGGCGAACCGTCTGGCAAAGCAGCGCCTGGCCCGCCTTTCCTTCGACGGAAAGGATTACAAAGACGTCTCCCTGGGCGTCTCCGGCCTGTTGGGCGCCGCGGAAGTGACGGACCTTTCGGTTCAATTACAGAAAGGCAAGGTGGCCACCGGCATCGAACAGGCCCTCGCCGCAGCCCGCCAGATCCGGGACTACGGTTTCACCTCCACGGAAATCGAGCAGGCTCGCAGAAGCCTGTTGTCGGCCTACCGCAACCGCACCAACCCCCAATATCGCACATCCTCGTCCTCTCTCATGGAGGAGGTCTACAATGCCTATTATCTGGGCGATGCCATCATGGGGCCCCGGACAGAATATGAGCTGATGGAGAAGTATCTGCCAACGGTGGACTCCCTGACTCTCGTATCATATCTTCAGAAAGTTTACGCCCGAGCACCATTCCATGCCATCCTGCGCGCCCCTGCATCGCTTCGTGGCGAATGCGGCGGGGAGGCCTGGCTGGACTCCCTGGTGCGCGGGAGCTTTGCCAAATCGGCGGAGCCTTACTCTTTCAAACTGGATATCCCAAGTGAATTGTGCAAGACTCCCGTCCCAGGCAGCATCGTGTCCGAGACCCGGCATCCGGAACTCGACCTGGTGGACTGGCAGCTCTCCAACGGCGCCCGCGTGCTGTTCCGCGGAAGTGCGCTCAGTCGCAACAAGATCAGCCTTTCCGGCAGCCGTGCCGGAGGTTTCGCCGCCCTTGATTCCGCCGACTACTACACCGGCGTGTTTGCCGACAGGATAGTCCCCGGTAGCGGTGCGGGAGATTTCAGCCGGGACGCCCTCCGTTTCTTCATGTCCGGCAATTCGTCATCCGCCCTGTTCGTCGGTGCCCCCGGCCGTACGGGCTTACTCTGCTCTGCAGTAGATGAGGATATCGAATCCATGTTCCGGCTCTTCTACCTTCGCTGGACGCAGCCCCGGGTGGATGAAGACTATGCGCGCCTGCTGATACGTAAATCCGTCGACAGCTACCGCAGCAAGGAGCCCAATCCGCAGGAGGACTATTCGCGCGAGCTCGGTTACCTGCTGTCCGGAAAGAACTATACCAACGCCGAGATGACGGATACGCTGATCCTTTCGCAGGTGAAAGTGGACCGCCTGCTTCCTGTTTTCAACCAGCTCTACGGCAGTGCCGAGGGCTATACTTTCGTGATAACAGCCAATATGGACGAGTCCCAGGTCCGGCCCTATGTGGAGCAGTATCTTGCCGCTCTGCCGGGAGGCCCGGCACGCACCGAGCGCCTGGCGCCAGACCGGGTCGTCCCCCGGAGGGACACGTCCCTCATCCGCCACACATCCAAGACCGAGCGGACGATGGCTTCCTTGATATTCCAGGGCACCGACAACCCCGGCTTCACCGTCGTGGAGAACCAGATGGAGCTCGGTGCCGTGAAGGCCGTGCTGCGCACCGCGCTTATGGCCCGCCTGCGTGAGGATATGGGCAAGGTGTACAGCGTAGGAGTATCGGCGGCATCGACCTTGTATCCTTCCTATCTGGAACGCACCACCGTCCAGTTCTCCTGCAAGGGGGAAGATGCCACTCTGCTGGTGGATGAGAGCCTCCGCGTGATGCGCGAGCTGGTGGCGGATCCGTCCTCCATGGCCCAGACCCTCGCCGACGTGCGGGCGAACCTGAAAAAGGAGCACACCATTAACCTTCAGAAGAGCAGTTGGTACGCCACCTATGTTCGGGATTCCATCTACTATGGCGAAGAAGACTGGACACTGCCCGGACGCTACCCGTCCCTGGTGGACGGGCTCACCCCCGAGCGCGTTGCCGCCCGTATAGGCACAATCCTTGCTCAGCCTATGGTTACGGCTATCTTATATCCTGAACAAAAATGATGAAACGCTTTCTGTTTTTTTTCCTCCTGCTTCTGGCGGTGGCTCCGGCGTGGGGCCAGCCCACGGGAATGCGCATCCGCCCCGGCCAGGGGAGTGACAGGGCCTTCTTCGTGATGATGGAGGTGGCAGACTCTCTTTCCGGAGAGCCCGTGCCCTTCGCATCGGTATATCTTAAGCCGGCAAAGGACACCATCATCACCAACTTCACCCTCTCCGATGCCAAGGGAAAAGCCTTCCTGAGCAACGTGGTGCGAGGGGAATACAGCGTCAACGTGGAGATGATGGGATATCTGCCCTACCGGAAGGTGATGTATTTCACCAGCGGCAAGGACCTTGGCAGGATACTGATGAAGGAAGACAAGCAGATGCTGGAGGCAGCCACGGTTTCGGCAGCCGTCGCCCCCGTGGAGATGAAGGGGGATACCCTTGTCTATAATGCGGCGGCTTATTCCATCGCCGAGAACGACGTGCTGAGGGACCTTCTCAAGAAGATGCCCGGCATCGAGGTTGAGGAGGACGGTTCCGTGAAGGTGCAGGGCGAGAGCGTGAACCAGATCACGGTGAACGGGCGAACTTTCTTTATGGGCGACAAGCGTGCCGCGCTGGACAATCTGCCCGCCAAGGCTGTGGAAAAGATCAAGGTGACCGACCACGAGTCGGATATGGAAAGGATTACCGGAGTCAAGAAGAATTCGGAAACGCGCACCCGGAACATGGACGTGTCGCTGAAACAGGAATATAAAACCGGCACTTTCGGGAACTTGCAGGCATATGGCGGATCGTCTATTCCATCCAAGGACCAGGACGAGATGCTGGCCAGCATTCCTTTCCTCTGGAACGGCTCCGGAATGCTGTCCCATTTTCAGGAAAAAGACCAGCTGACGCTCATAGGGCGCTGGCAGAATGTGGATAACGGTTCCCGTATGGTAGTCCGTCAGGGCTCCGGCCTCACCACGGGCGGCCAGGCGGGTGTAAACTATAACACCGACCGCATCAAAAAGGCAGATGCGGGCTTAAGTGTCTATTACAACGGCACTTCCAAGGATAACGCGTCACGCTCTTCAAGCGAGGAATTCCCGCTCTCCGGCGATGAGGTCCATTCCGTCAAGACCAGCAATTCCACCACGGATGCGCATCAGGTGACCGCCAGCCTGAGCCTGCGGCCGAAGCGTAATCAAAGAGGCCTCTTCTTCGACTTCGACCCCAGAATCACTTTCCGCGACCAAAGCTCCGTCAGCGCTTCCACTTCGGCCTCCGAGGTGAATGGTGTTCAGAGCAACAGCTCCAATTCGAACAACAGTTCCAAGTCGCGGTCCTTGAGCTCGAACGGACGGCTGACGTTCGCATACGGCAAGTTTGCCAAGAAGGGCCGTTCCGTGAGTGTGAACGGGCAATACGATATTGGCGGAAGCAAGGGTGACAGCAGGGATTATTCCCTTACCCGGTATGCGGCCTCCGGTGCATCCAGCGAACGGGACCTGCATTACGACAATAACGGCGGCAACGGGTCCGGCAGCCTTTCGGTTGGTTATGCGGAGCCGATAGCCGATAAGTGGAAGATCCAGACTACGATGGACGGAAGCGTTTCCCGTTCCCGACAGAACAAGGATGCGTTCAATGCCGACGGCAGTGCCAATGATTACTATACGACCGCTTCGCTGAACAGGTCCCTCACCGGCCGCGGTGCGGTGCTGGCGCAGTACAGCACCGATAAGTCGGTTTTGCAGGCCGGTATTTCCGTCAACTCCAGCAATCTTTACACATATTCCAAATCGCTGGGTCAGGAAAAGGAACTTGGAATAGGGGAGTGGCTGTGGAACTGGGCTCCTCAATTGAGCTATTCGCACGGCAATACCTACATATCCTACCACGGCCATTCTTCCCAGCCCAACCAGGAAAAGATGATATCGCTTCTGGACATTACCGATCCTCTCCGCATTTCCACGGGTAATATCTATCTACGTCCCGGATTCACTCATACCCTTTCTTTCCGTGCCGGAACCGGCAGACGCAGGGGAGGGCGTGTCAGCCTGGAAGACAGGCTAAGCGGAGCACGCGAGATGAGCCGCGGGTCCCTCAATGTGAATGTGTCGGCCTCCATGAATCAAAATTCGGTGGTGAGCGCCACCTGGTACGATGCCGACCGTGTGCGCTATACCGTGCCGGTGAATACGCGCCGGCCGGCCTGGTCGGCAAACACCTCCGTCACCGGCTATCGGGCGCTGGACGAGAAACAGTACTGGCGTTTGATGTTGTTCGGAAAGGTGAACTTCCGCTCCAGCGTCAATTACCAGCCAGTAGGCACCCTGCCCGGAATCGACAGCAAGACCTTCGACTACAACGCCTTCATGGCCAGTTTCTGGGGTGACACTTCGGGCAACCGTTTTTACGACGGCAGCAGCGGCTTCCGCGAGAGCCTTACCAGGCAGCTTGGCTACAGCGCTACCCTGGACCTGACGTATTCCAATCCCCGCAAACTCCGCTTTACCTTCACTAACTCTTTTATCGGCAGCAACGCCTGGTATTCCCTGGACAACAAGGCCAACACGAATACCTATGTGTATACCCTTTCGCTGGATGCCACGTACACCACTCCACATCAGTTCAAGCTGGACGGGTATTACTCGATGCAGCGTTATTTCGGTTATTCTGACAGTTTTTCGAAACTTACCAATGCCCTCAACTTTACTGTGACCAAGGACTGGCGTGCATTTACCTTCAGCGCGCAGGCGAGGGACATCCTCAATAACGGCCTCACCGTTTCGCACTCCGTGAGCGAAACCGGCACTACGGACAGCTACCGCCTCTCCATGGGGCGTCATTTCCTGCTGGGTGTCACCTGGCGTTTCGGCCGTATGGGCAATATGCAGATGAACCGTGCCAACAGGGCTTCGGAGGGTATCCAAAGAGACTTTTAAACTATGAAACGAGCACTTTGTCTATTGATGGCGCTGCTGCTGGCGCTCCCGCTTGGAGCCAAGCGTCTGCGCGTGGCGTTCGTGGGTGATCCACAGGTGGATAACGAAAAGGAACTGGGCTATGCCCGACGCTCGATATATAAGGAACTCCGTGAGCGTAAGGACCTGGACCTTGCCATCTTCTTGGGAGACCTGGTGAACGACGATGTGGCGTTTCTCGCCCCCAGCAGGGCAACGCTGGATTCGCTCCCGTGCCCCTGGGCCTGCGTGCCGGGCAATCACGACCGGGACGTGTACCGCGTGAAAGGCCAGGCCAGGGATATGGCCACATATACCCGTGTAATCCACGCTCCGGACACTTGTTTCGAACGTGCGGGAGTCAGTTTCATCATGATGAATGATGTGCGCCTGGTGGGCACCGGAGGCTATGAAGGAGGTTTCCGTGAAGACCAGAAGGCCTGGCTTCGAAAGCAGCTGGAATCGATCCCTGCCGACCGTCTGGCCGTTCTTTGCGCCCACATCCCTTTCAATGAATTCAAGGCAAAAGACTCTCTTGAGACCATACTGAGCATCCATCCCAAGATGCTTTTGATGTGCGGTCACACTCATACTATGGCCCGCTCCAAGCTGGTTTTCCCTTCCGGCCTGGCTCTGGAAGAGGTGCTTGCGGGAGCCGCCTGCGGATCGTGGTGGCGCGGCCGTCCCGACAGTCACGGCATCCCTTCAGCCACGCAGAACTGCGGAGCGCCGCGCTGCTATTATGTGGTGGATTTCAAGGACGGTGACTATCGCCTGGACTATAAGGTGATAGGGGAGCCCGCCTCGGTAAAGGCATCGGCCACCCTGATGGATTCCACCCGTCTGGTGCTGAATGTCTATGGCGGTGCCGTCTTCGGCGAGGTGCAGGTGAAACTTCCCGGCCGTCGTGGCTGGATATCCATCCCCCGGCATAAAGAAGTCGCCCCCGAAGTGCTGGAGACATATCAATTCAACAAAACCCTGGAGAAGCGCAGCCGCAATCCTCTGTTCATCCCCATGCTACGGCAGAAATCCCCCCACATCTGGTCCCTGGACTTCGCCGACGACCCCGCCGCCCTCTCCGCCCTCCGCTCCACGGCCTCTATCGCTGCTCATGGGGCTTCCCCTGCTGCACCTGGAGCTTCCCCTGCTGCACCTGGAGCTTCTGCCGCTGCGCCTGTGGCGTCCAGCACCCGCGCCCGCCCTATCCGCATCCGCTACCGCGACCCCTCGATGCGATTCTCCTGCCGCTGCGTGGTTAGAACTTGGTAACGCGCCTTGCCCGAGTATTTTCCGGCAGAGGACTTGGCGGATAATCCACTGATAATCAACTTATTACGTTAAGTCGTGTGCTTCTGCAACAGCATGCGACTTCATGTAATTATTTGTTCATCAGCCACTTGAACGCCAAGCAGAAAACCACTTGCTTTTAACTCGAAAAGCATTATCTTCGTAACCAGAGCCGAAGGATCGGTGAAGAAAGATTATAGAAGATATGGAGAGAAAGAACAACAGTGCCGTTATGCACATCTATCAGAGATCTGTGGGGAAGTTCATCATTTTCTACACGGTATCCGATTTCCTTGTTTATTTTACCTTGGTTTGTGTGGCATCACGCAAGCATAAAGTGCGCGTTCTGGCTTTAAGTCCGATGTTCGACCATATTCATCAGATGATAGAAATCAACGAGGAGTCGGATCTTCCTTCTTTTGAAAGAGATGTTCTGGGTGGATATTCAAAAGCATTCAATAAGAGTATTGATTCATCTGGGAGCATTTTTGAACGCAGGTTTGGACGAGCGGTGAAGACTGGATCGAAGAAAATCAGAACAACAGCATCTTACGTTGTCAATAATCCAGGTGAGAAGGGATTGTGTAAAAGAGCCGAACAGTATCGTTGGACTTTTCTCTCATATGCCGTGAGTGCGCATCCGTTCTCGGAAAAGATTGATTTAAGCAAAGCATCCAGACCTTTAAGGAGGGCGCTGAAGGAAGTGGATTATTGCCGGTCCGAGGATAAGGTGCTGAACTACAAGCAATTGGAACGATGGTTCGAGCCTTTGGCAAAAAAGGAGAAAAACCAACTGACAGACTATATAATCAGCAAATACAATTGTATAGATTACGGCCGTTTGATATCATTTTATGGCTCATACGAAAAAATGTGCCTGGCGTTTGCATCCAATCAGGGGTCGGAATTTGACATTAATGAGGAGTTTGAAAAAGGTGGGCATATGGTTTATTACAGAATCAGTGCCGCTCTGGTTAAACTACATTCTTTCCCGAACGTAAAAGATGTATTGAAACTGTCTGTTTCCCAAAGGGTGGAACTGATGAAGGAATTGTTATATGAAACTGATGCTGAGCAATGGCAATTGATGAAATACCTGCATTTGAAAAAGGGATGATTTATGCTATCTTTGCATAGTGCGAATAACATTGGCTGACATATTGTCCGGAAGGGTGCGGATCGTGGTCCGCAGGCGCAGGGCAAAGCGTAAGCTGGCGGAGACTCCGGAGGTTGCAGAGTTGCGCCGGCAGGCCAAGGCCTATCTGCCCGGGCGGCTTGCAGAACTGGCTGCGCAGCATGGTTTCAGCTATAACCAGGTGCGCATCAAACACAATGTGAGCAACTGGGGCAGTTGTTCGGTGAAGAAGAACATCAACCTGAATCTGAACCTGATGCGGCTGCCAGCCGAACTGCGGGACTACGTGATGCTCCACGAGCTTTGCCACTTGAAGTATATGAACCACGGCAAAGAGTTCCACGCCCTGCTGGAAAGCATCTGCCCGAACCATAAGGCACTGCGCAGGCAGTTACGGGATTATAAGCTTCTGTAAGGCTTGGCGCGGAAATGTTTGATTATCAATGAATTAGAATAATTGGAGTGCTCGACTGAAGACACGCATATATGCATAAGTTATTGAATGATAGAGGTTTTGTTGCCAAGGCTGCCGTGTTGGCTGCCTGCGCTTGCCTGCTATCATTCCCGACGGCAGCCCAATTCCGTACCACCGAACAAAGAGTGGAATTATCCGGAGCCTTATCTGACATTCAACCAAACTCCAAAACGTATGATTTTGGAAAAAAGACAATTATTGCCGGTCTGAGCACTGCTGCAGTGGGTGGCGGATTGATTGCCCTTGGTTTTTACACGGACCGTAATTATACGGGAACAGATTCCGGCCGTGATAAGATTGGAAGTGCACTCGCATTTGCGCTCGGTGTTTCCGGATTATTTACCGGAACCATCGTGACACTTGCCGGTATTCCAATCATCGTTTCCGGAAAGACAATCCGGGATACACCTGGTGATTGGAAGGACTTCCGGTATAATGATAACCAGCGCGGCCCGGGCGTAATCGTAAGCCTTGCTGGCAGCGTGCCTTGGGCGATAGGTGCCAGCGTGGAAGCGGGATATCATTTCAACAGGCATTTTTTCTGCGGAGCCGGTGTATCACCGACTGTAAACATAGACAGCGTCAACGGTAATGGAAGCCCTCTCTATCTCCCGATTTACGCAGACGTGCGTTGTTCCTTCATAAACAGAATGCTTTCGCCTTATGCCGGGATTGCTGCCGGGTATGATATCATCGATCAGGAGATTTATCTTGGGGCCGACCTAGGATTAAGAATCCGCCGCTCGCAACAAAACGCCAGATCAATGTGGGCATCTCTTTCGGGGGAGGTATCAGGCAGTTATTTGAGATTGGGTATTAAAATGGGATATTCGTTTTAGATGAACAGGAAAGAACTGGAAATAATGGCCCCGGCGGGCAATTTCGAGTGCCTGAGGGCGGCGATTGAAGGGGGAGCGGATTCCGTGTATTTCGGGGTCGGCAACCTCAATATGAGGGCGCACTCCGCCAATAACTTCAAGCCGGAAGACCTGAAGGAAGTAACTCGCATCTGCCGCGAGGCCGGAGTCAAGAGCTATCTCACACTCAATATCTGCCTATATCCGGAAGATCTTCCCGCCATGCAGGAGGCGTTGGACAAGGCCAAGGAGGCCGGCGTCACCGCCATCATCGCATCCGACATGGCGGCCATCAGCTACTGCCGACAGATAGGCCTGGAGGTTCACATCTCCACCCAACTGAGCATCTCCAACCTTGAGGCAGTCAGGTTCTACGCACAGTTCGCTGACGTGGTAGTGCTGGCTCGCGAACTCAACCTCGACCAGGTGCGCGCCATCTACGACGGCATCGTCCGAGAAGGCATCAAAGGCCCCTCGGGCCAGCTCGTGCGCATAGAGATGTTCGCCCATGGGGCCCTCTGCATGGCCATCTCCGGCAAGTGCTACCTGAGCCTTCACACCGCCGGGCAGTCCGCCAACAGGGGAGAGTGCATCCAGATCTGCCGCCGCGGCTACGGCGTCACCGACCTCGAGACCGGCAACGAACTCAACATCGACAACAAGTACATAATGTCTCCCAAGGACCTCTGCACCATCGAATTCATGGATCGCATCATCGAATCCGGCGTGCAGGTGTTCAAGATAGAAGGCCGCGCCCGCAGCGCTGAATATGTTAAGCGCACGGCCCAGTGCTACCGCGAGGCGGCGGATGCCGTCTGCGACGGCGTTTACACTCCTGAAAAGGCAGCGGAACTGAAAGCCCGCCTGGCGGAAGTCTTCAACCGCGGCTTCTGGGACGGATACTATCAGGGCGCCTATCTTGGCCAGTGGAGCGATGTATACGGCTCCCAGGCCACCCGCCGCAAGGTCTACGCCGGCAAGGTCACCAACTGGTTCGACCGCATCGGCGTGGCGGAGGTCACCGTGGAAAGTGCGCCAATCAAGTGTGGTGCCGACCTCATGGCTATCGGCAGCACTACCGGCGTGGTGGAGTTCCGGGCGGAGGACATCCGCGTCAACTTCGAGCCTGTCGGCGAAGCCCCCAAGGGCTGCAAGTGCTCCATCGCCCTGCCTGAAGGGAGCAAGCTCCGCCGCGGCGACAAGGTATACATCTGGGAAGAAGTGGAACGGATTATGCAGTAGAAAAGCACGATTATGAAGAAGATAATAATAGCCATCCTGGCCCTGTCGGCCTGCATCTGCGCCGGCGCCCAGTCCAAGCTTTTCAAGCTCGGACAGTCGGTAGAGGTGAACACCGCCATCCTCCAGGAACTCAACCGCAGCTATGTGGACAGCCTGCCAGTCAGCAAGATGACCATCGCTGGCATCAACGCCATGCTGGAAACCCTCGACCCCTACACCATCTACGTGCCGGAAGAGGAGAACGAGAACTTCGAGATGATGATTGGCAAGACCTACGGTGGCATCGGCGCGATCATCTACAAGCCCAAGAAGGAGGAACCGGTGCTCATCAACGAGCCTTATGCCAACTCCCCGGCAGTCAGGGGCGGGCTCCAGTGCGGAGATGCCATCCTGGCCATAGACGGCCTCACTACCATAGGCCTGACCGCTGCCGAGAGCAGCGAGAAGATGAAGGGCAAGCCGGGAACGCAGGTCACCTTCCAGGTGCGCAAGGTCCGCACGGGCGAGATAAAGGATATAAC
>JAEEGH010026415.1_pt1 | contig 11568 bp, 11 predicted proteins | sample 9134181 | NCBI WGS metagenome assembly JAEEGH01 (sample SAMN16246544, study PRJNA631951) | gut metagenome | biome: gut microbiome; feature: rumen; material: DP-attached | host: Bos | place: Iran: Karaj | collected 2018-10 | reverse complement strand
TTTCCTGGAGGGGCAGAGGCGCGAAACGTTCAAGGGCGCTCAGCACTTCTTTTATTTTCACGCTGCAAAGGTACGATTTTTAGTTGAGAGTTGAGAGTTGAGAGTTGAGAGCAGTATACTGATTTATCTTTTTTTAACTCTTTTACCACTCTGAGAGACTGGCATTGGCCTCTATCCTACGTTCAGTCGTATCGTCGAGCGATGGGAAGAAATCCATGCCCGTCATCGTCTCAATCTCATCGACGGAACAAACGGCCTCTTCCATCGGTTGTTTCTTGCCCTCGTTGCGATAGACGAAACCTATGGCCTTAGGATGCCCCTGACGGCAGAGCACCACTTTGAAGAAGGCGTCAGGCACCCACACCTTGTTGCTGCCGATGACCTTCTGCTGGTGTTCGCTGTTTACACCTACTCTAAAACGCTCACCTTCAGACGAATACAGCGGACCGCAAACGATATCGATAGCCCCGTACTTACGAGCCCAGTCGCGACAGAGAATCTCCAAATCGTTCCACTCGTATTTGTTCAGTCCGTGATTCTGCGGACAGACGTTCGTGAAGAGAAACGACTCTGTCATCGCCTGTCTGTCCCATTTATTATCACCGGCAGGACACATATGGCCACGGTCGTAACGCGAGTTGTAGTAGTCATTGTCAGTGGCACGAGGAGCCTTCACGCTCTCATCCTCGGCAAACACCTCTTGACTGCGCTGGTTGGAGCCGTAGGTATGGCTCTTCGTCAGATGCCACGCCACCCAATTGGGCGTCTTCGTCCTACTGTTATACGAAGTGGTGTAGCCCTTGCGCTTCAGAATCTGCTCAGGACGGTCTGCCAGCTTAGCCGGCATCTCGTACATCACTACCGTCTTCGCCTTGCGACTAGCCGTTTCAGCTTCCGGTGCCTCAGCCCTCATTGTATTTCCTGAAGCATAGAGTCCGTTAGCGTCCTGTTCAGCAGCCTCCCCACCCTTGCGACCTGTACAAGCCATCATCGTCACCATCAGCGCCAGCATCAACATCAGTTTTCCCAGTTTGTCGAAGAAGATTCTGTCGGACAGGAAGATTGTGATGCCGAGTGAGAGGACGGAGGCGGCAACGCAACCAACAGTCATACAAAGCATGATGAAGAAGGCATTGATGGGGGATACGCCGCCGAGGAAGATACCGCCCAACAACAGGGGCATGGAAAAAAGGCCCAAGACGGACAGATTGGCAACGGTGGGCGACATGACAGCCAAGAGACTGCGCCGCAGGAAAGGCATCAGGGCCTTCAGATGGGGCTGTCCGTTGCCACGCAGGAATTCATATTGCTCTCTGTCGGCCTTGAGTGCTGAGACGTATGTGCTCAAGCCACGAATCATCATCGTCGTAGCATGTCCCAGCAAGAGGGCCGTCACTGGTACAAACCAACGGGCACTAGAAATCCTAACGGGAAACACTAGCCCCAGCAGCCACAAACCAACCACCAGCACACCCACGAACAAACCCAAGCTGACGGGTATTATGGGAACAGCCCCATGAGGCAAAATACTATCACTTGACTTGTCTCCTTGATTCCTGCATCGGCTGATAACAATCCAAGCGGCATAGAAGGCCATGAGCAACAGCCAGAGGATGGAAAGCCAAAGATTGTCGACACGTATCAGAATCCTCACCATGAGGCAGAGCACCAGCAGTTGCAACACCATGCGGACGATGGCAATACCAAAAGACTTGAGAGCCTTGCGCTCCAACAGATAGAGAGCCCCTGCGGGAATCAGCAATAAGAGCAGTCCGAGAACGGTGTGTAGTATTAATCCTGTATTCATTTCCTTATTTTATCTAAGTCGATCACTTGACTGGCCTGTGCCACGATTTGCGGTCTGCGGCTGGTAATCAGTACGGTCTTCCCTTGCGCAGCCTGTTCCTGCAGAAGGGCAATCATCCGAAGCGTTAATTCTGGCGAGAGATGAGCAGCAGGCTCGTCGGCGATGATGATCTGACGGCCGACAGCCTCCCTGATAGTACGCTCAGCCAACAGAAAGATGTCCTCGGGTGACAATGGTTCTGGTTCGCGTTCCAGCTCTACAGACGGCACCACGGCATTCCAGACGGCATACTCCTCAGCCTTGCAGACAGGCGCCTTCGGAGCCGTGAGCTGATGAGTTAACAACTGGATCTGCTGCGGAAGATAGACCATCATCGTGCGGAAGACGTGGGACGAACGGACGGTGAGCAGCTCGCCGTCGACACTGACAAACCCCTCCTTGACAGGCAGAAATCCCATCAGCGTACGGATGAACGTGGTCTTGCCAGAGCTTTCCGACCCCGTCAGACAGGTCAGTGCCCCGTCTTTGGCAATGAACGAAAGCCCCTCTACCAGCGTCCTTTCACCGATGGCGATTGTAGCATCCTTGACCTCTAACATAGTGGCAACACTAATTTTTGGTGCAAATATACAAATTATTCTTAGAGTTTTTGTACCTTTGCAGCAAATTTTTGACTTTGGGCACACAAAAAAACACTCAGATGTGGAGGTTGCCTGCAGAATGGGAGCCGCAATGGGGCGTACAGCTGACTTGGCCGCATGCCAAGACTGACTGGGTCCCCATACTCAGTGAGATTACCGCCACCTACGAAGAGATGGCGCGGGAAATATCCAAGCGCGAGCACCTGCTCATCGTGTCTCCAGAGGGCAAAGACCTCTCACACCTGAATGCTCACCGCATCATTCTCAATTCAAACGACACCTGGGCCCGCGACCACGGCTTCATCACATTGACTGACGATAAGGGCCATCTTCGCCTGCTCGACTTCCGTTTCAACGGCTGGGGCGAGAAGTTCCCTGCCGAACTCGACAACGCCCTGAACCGCCAGCTCTACGACAACGGAGTTCTGGAGGGCGAATACGTCGATTGTCTCGACTTCGTGCTCGAGGGTGGTAGTATCGAGAGCGACGGCAAGGGCACGGTGTTCACCACGACGGGTTGTCTGACGGCACCACACCGTAATGAGCCGATGACGCAGAAGGAGATCGAGGAACGCTTGAAACACGACCTCCACGCTGAGCGCATCCTCTGGATCGACCATGGTCAGCTGACTGGCGACGATACTGACGGACATATCGACACGCTGGTACGCATCTGTCCCAACGATACCTTATTATATATAGGGTGCGACGATCCCGAGGACGAGCAATACGAGGAACTGCGGCTGATGGAGGAGCAATTAAAAACCTTCCGGACGCTGGAGGGCAAGCCCTACCATCTGCTTAAACTACCCATGCCCCGCCCCATCTATGATGGAGCCGACAGACTACCAGCTACCTACGCCAATTTCCTCGTCATCAACGATGCCGTGCTTTGCCCGACCTACGCTCAGCCCGACCTCGACGTCGAAGCACTAAGACGCATCGGCGAGGCCTTCCCCAACCGTGAGATTATCGGCATCGACTGCCGCCCGGTCATCCGCCAGCACGGCTCGCTCCACTGCTGCACCATGCAATTTCCCTGCGGCCTAAGGCCTGAATGATAAATGATGAATGATAAATGAAGATATGAAAGAACTGAACATCGGATTCCTGCAGCAGCACAATACTGCTGACACCAAAGACAATCTGCTGCGGCTCGCAGAAGGCATCAGCGACCTCGCCAAACGGGGTGCACAACTCATCGTGCTCCAGGAGCTGCACAACTCGCTTTACTTCTGCCAGACAGAAGACGTCTCGAACTTCGACCTCGCCGAGCCAATCCCTGGTCCTTCGACGAAGTTCTTCGGCGAACTGGCTAAGCAGTTCGGTGTTGTCATCGTCACCTCACTCTTCGAGAAGCGAGCAACAGGACTCTACCATAACACAGCCGTGGTGCTCGAATGCGACGGCTCCATCGCAGGCACCTACCGTAAGATGCACATCCCAGACGACCCCGCCTACTACGAGAAGTTCTACTTCACGCCCGGCGACCTGGGCTTCCATCCCATCCAGACATCCGTTGGTCGTCTTGGTGTGATGGTGTGCTGGGATCAGTGGTATCCTGAGGCAGCCCGACTGATGGCCCTACAGGGGGCCGAACTGCTCATCTACCCCACCGCTATCGGCTATGAATCGAGCGACACAGCAGAGGAACAGCAACGTCAGCGTATGGCCTGGCAGACGGTACAGCGCGGCCATGCCGTGGCCAACGGGCTCCCCGTCGTCACCGTCAACCGCGTGGGCTTTGAGCCAGACCCATCAGGACAGACGAACGGTATCCAGTTTTGGGGAACCTCCTTTGTTGCAGGGCCGCAGGGCGAAATCCTTTACGAGGCCTCGACCGACGAGGAAGAGAGCATCATCGTCTGTCTCGACCTCGACCACTCTGAACAGGTGCGTCGCTGGTGGCCCTTCCTTCGCGACCGCCGCATTGACGGCTACTCAGACATTCTTCAACGATTCATTGATTAAGGGCAATTAAGGGCAAAGGCAAAAAGAAATAGAAATAGAAAATAAGCAAACTTCAAACAACCATCATTAAATGTCAAACCTGTTAAGATTCCAAGTAGTGGAAGAGGCCTTCAAGAAGAAAGCTGTAGAAGTGGCAACCCCTTCCGAACGTCCCTCCGAATACTTTGGCAAGTACGTATTCAACCGTGAGAAGATGTACAAGTACCTGCCCGCAGATGTTTATAACAAACTCATCGACGTGATTGACAACGGTGCACGCCTCGACCGCTCCATCGCCGATGCCGTAGCCAAGGGTATGAAGCAGTGGGCTCAGGAGATGGGTGCCACACACTATACCCACTGGTTCCAGCCCCTCACAGAGGGTACGGCCGAAAAACACGATGCCTTCGTAGAACACGACGGCAAAGGCGGCATGGTCGAGAACTTCAGCGGCAAGCTGCTCGTGCAGCAGGAACCCGATGCCAGCAGCTTCCCCAATGGCGGCATCAGAAATACCTTCGAGGCCCGAGGCTACTCAGCCTGGGACCCCACATCGCCCGTATTCATCATCGACGATACCCTCTGTATCCCCACCATCTTCATTGCCTACACCGGCGAGGCTCTCGACTACAAGGCCCCGCTGCTGCGCTCGCTCCATGCCGTCACCAAGGCGGCCAAGGACGTGTGCAAGTACTTCTACGATGATGTGCACAAGGTGCAGGTGAACCTCGGCTGGGAACAAGAGTATTTCCTCGTCGATGAAGGCCTCTACTCCGCCCGTCCCGACCTACTGATGACCGGTCGTACGCTGATGGGCCATGAGAGTGCCAAGAACCAACAGATGGACGACCACTATTTCGGTACCATCCCCGACCGTGTGCAGGCCTTCATGAAGGACTTGGAGATCCAAGCCCTGGAGCTGGCCATCCCCTGTAAGACGCGCCACAACGAGGTAGCTCCCAACCAGTTCGAGTTGGCCCCGATCTTCGAGGAGTGCAACCTCGCCGTCGACCATAACATGCTGCTTATGTCACTCATGAAGCGCGTGGCCCGTAACCACGGCTTTCGCGTGCTGCTCCATGAGAAGCCCTTCGACGGTATCAACGGCTCCGGCAAACACAACAACTGGAGTCTCACGGCAGAGCGCAAGGGCGAAGAGAGCACCCTGCTCCATGCTCCGGGCAAGACGGCAGAGGAGAACCTACGATTCGTCACCTTCATTGTCGAGACACTGATGGGTGTCTACCGCCACAACGGACTGCTGAAGGCCTCTATCATGAGCGCCACCAACGCCCACCGTCTAGGAGGCAACGAAGCCCCGCCATCGATCATCTCGTCGTTCCTCGGCAAACAGCTTACGGAATTGCTCGACCACATCGAACTCTCCGACAAGGACGACCTCTTCTACCTGAAGGGCAAGCAGGGCATGGAGATTGATATTCCCCAGATTCCCGACCTCATCATCGACAATACCGATCGTAATCGAACCTCACCCTTTGCCTTCACTGGCAACCGCTTCGAGTTCCGTGCCCCGGGCTCGTCGGCCAACTGCGCCTCGGCAATGATTGCTCTCAACTCCGCCGTAGCCGAAGCCCTGCAAGACTTCAGACAGCGTGTCGATCGGAGAATCATGGAGTACTCCGTGAAATCCGAGTACTCCGAAGGCACCGGCAATACCGCCAAGCTTTCAGCCATCCTCGACGTGCTCCGCGAGGATATCAAGACCTGCAAGCCCATACGCTTCGACGGCAACGGCTATTCAGAGGAATGGATACGTGAGGCCGAGCACCGCGGACTTGACGTGGAGAAATCATGCCCTAAGATTTTCGAGCACTACCTCGACGAGTCCTCTATCCGCATGTTCGAGGCCACGAAAGTCATGAACCGTAAGGAGCTCGAAGCCCGCAACGAAGTGAAATGGGAGACCTACGTGAAGACCGTGCAGATCGAGGCCCGCGTGATGGGCGACCTGTCGATGAACCATATCATCCCTGTCAGTACCCATTACCAGTCGCAGCTCATCAAGAACGTTCAAGGTATGAACGATGTCTTCCCCACCGACGAGGCCCAGCGCCTCTCCAAGCGCAACATGAAACTCATCCAGGAGATAGCTCGCCGCACCGAGCGCATCGAACAGTTGGTAGAAGAACTCACCGATGCCCGCCGCGTGGCCAACCGCATCGAGAGCATCCACGAGCGCGCCATCGCCTACCACGACACTGTCTGCTCAAAGATGGAGGCCATCCGCAACGAGACCGACCACTTGGAGATGATTGTCGAGGACGGTCTCTGGTCACTGCCCAAGTACCGCGAGCTGCTATTTATCCGATAATCAATAAAAGAGATACCGCTTCATTTCTTCCATTGAATGGCGAGCATGGTGAGGTCATCACTTTGCTCAGTGTCGCCAACAAAGTCGGACACAGCCTGCGTCATCCTTTCGATGAGTGCGCGGGGCTGTGGGTTGGTGGTTTCCATCACCTCAATAATCCGTTTCTTGCCAAACAGCTGATATCCGGCATCCTCAGCCTCGTCGAGTCCGTCTGTATAGAGAAAGAGTGTGCTTCCCGGGGCAAGATCCGTCTCTTGTGTCGAAAACGCCTGGTCGGGCATGGCACCAATGGGCAGATTACGATGTACGGGAAGGGGGTTTCCATCGACAAGTGGTGCTTTATGTCCGGCATTACAGTAGCGCAGATGCCCAGTGCCGAGGTCGAGCACCCCGGCAAAGACAGTCGAGGATGATGTCATGGCCCTCGCAGTCGTAGAGCACCCGCATGTCGCGTCCCACCAGGAGTGACGATGGTGTATCAAGGCGACCTTCGAAGGTCATCACATAATTGTGATTTTCTTCTCTGAATTCAGTCTTCATCTTCCATATCGTTTAATTGTTGTTGCATTATTTCTGCAAATTCCTTGCGGGCGGCAGCCATATCTTCAAGGAAAGCCTCACTTGTATGTAGGCGGACATAACAGGCCGAGGCCAGCAGTCGCGAAGCATCGGTGTCGCTCTGCCAGTGGTATCCTGCTATTACGCGGCTCTCGCCCCACTCGTAGCCCTTCTTGAGGATTCCGTCCTGTGCATTAGGGTTGATCTCGCTGAGCAGCAGAGCCATAGCCCATCCACGCAAGGTATGGCCCGAGGGGTATGATCCGGTATTGCGCAACTCGTCCTCTTCGGCAGGGATGAGCGTGGGTTCGGAAAACACCACATAGGGTCGTCTCCGCTTATAAGTTGTCTTAAGGTTAGAGGCACTCAAGCGCATAGTGACCACTCCCAAATTGAGAACCTTGAAGATGGCGGGTGTCTTGTCTTTAGAGATCTCCATGCCGAATACGGGGCTGAACTCACGAGCCATCTCCCCGATGTCTATGACCACGTCACGTATGGCCTGCTGGGCCCTCAGAGAATCCTGACGCTTGCTCTTGCCCCAGACGTACTGTGAGATGTCATACAAGTACTGCGTCGATGACGAATCAGGCGGTGCCGGCAGAAAAACCAAGCCATTGGGCAGCTCAGTCTTGTTGAAATACAGTTCGCTTGGAGTGGGATCCTGTGCCTGTGCTGTCATACAGCATAGCACAAGGGCAACGACGAGCCAGAACCGTGTGATTTTAATATTCATTGTCCTCATACTTTGTAACCTTATAAAATACAAATACCTTTTTTCAGTTGCAAAGATACGAATTTTATTCGTCCATTCCAAAAAAAAAGGCAATTATATAGGGTTTGACCCCAAATAACCACTTATAGGTATAAAAGTTCAGCTTGCGCTGGACTTTTTTCGTATCTTTGCTATAGTTTATAAAACGATAGCAATATGATTGATTTCTCACAGTTCGACAGCCTCATTTCAATGACAATGTACTTCAACAACGAAGATACTTGCAAACAAGCCATCATCGAAACACGTTGGGGTGTTGGTGAAAACCAAGACGTTGTTTGCCCTTATTGTGGTGAACATCACTGTGTAACTCGCAAGGATGGTAGGTTTCGCTGTAATCACTGCAAGCGCAATTTCTCTTGCAAGGTTGGCACAACATTCGAGGATAGCAACCTATCACTTGTAAAGTGGTTCATTGCTATGTACCTAATTTCCTCACATAAGAAGGGTATTTCTTCTTGTCAGCTTGCACGTGACATCAAAGTTACTCAGACTACAGCTTGGCATATGCTCCATAAGGTTCGTGCATTGCTTGCTCAAGACGATGCAGAAGGTTTCAGTGGTGAGGTGGAGTGTGACGAGGTGTACATTGGTGGACGTGAGAAATGGAAGCATCAATCAATGCGTACACCCAACACACAAGGTCGTTCAACAAAGACCAAGACACCTGTCTTCGGTATGATGGAACGTTCTGAGATTGAGAACGAGGATGGCGAGTTTGAGTTTATGTCCTATGTCCGTGCTATGGTTGTTGAAAATACCAATCGTGACACAATCCTTCCTATCATTTCACAGTTCATTGAGGAAGGTTCTACTGTGTTCACAGACGAATTGAACTCATACAATCGTCTTACTGATATGGGTTATAACCACAAGATTTGCAATCACGGACAGTTGCAGTATGTTGTTGATGGCGAGACGTACACCAACAACATTGAGGGCTTTTGGAGTCATTTCAGAAGAATGATTAGCGGTTGCTATCACGATGTATCTGATGAGCACTTACAGTCTTATATTGACGAGGGTGTATACCGTTGGAATACAAGAAAAGCGTCCCAATCGGAACGCTTTGAGGATATGTTCAACAAGTCCATTGGACTGATTGTCACTTGGGATGAATTAAAACTGTGTAAGGCAGCTTAATACTCTTCATCAGCAAATCCAAAAGGTCTTTCGTCTGGTTCTTTTTTTGTATTATAACTTACAAATCTTTCAACTATAGAAAGTAAAATCATATAAGCATTCTCTATATGTTGGTAAGATTCTCTAATCGCATTTAATTCTTCTTGTGAAGCAGTAGAACCCCATTTGCTGCTTGTAGGGTTCTTTGATGTTTCTCTTATATACCAAGCTATATCTTCTAAATCACCTTCCCATTTCATAACTTGACGTTCAAACTCTCCCCTATAGTTTTGAATATCTTCTTTCAACGCTTTCTGTACAGACTCTTTCACGATTCTATGAAGGTCTGATTCTGTCAATCTTATAAGTTTCTTATTCATATTGTAATACGTATTAATTCGTTATTTTAATAATAAATATCATCAAGATTTGTTTTATTCAATAAATATCTGTAATTTCGCAGCAGAATTGATATTTATATGAAAAGTTGAAATGGTAATTATATGGCAAAGAAGATAATTAGGTTAACAGAGAGCGAATTAAATCAGATTATAAAGGAAGCTACAGCAAAGATTATGAATGAAATGGATGCAGCAACTTATTCACGCATCCATAACGCTTCTCATAGGGCTATGCAAGACATACAGAACGGCAATTACGAAAGAACTATTAATGGTAGAGATTTCGTTGATAATGATGAAATAATCAGCCGTGCCGATAGTATTGCCAAGCGGCCTATCAGGCGCAAATACTCTTCTGTGGTGGTGTTGTCAGGAGTGGGCAACTTAGCCAGCCAGACATCCAGAAATGCGCGCGAGGCATCCTTCGAGTCGAGTACATGCGCTGCATCGTTGAAAAGGCGCTTGAAGAGGGGCTCTTCGGCCATCATCTCATCATACCGCTTTTTGTTCATTGTTTCGCCATCTATATAGATGCTGCTTTCACTCGCTCCCTCCGGAACTGGGTTTTCGGCTATCCAGCCCCCGTTGCAATACATGTAGAAGTCGTCGCCGGGCGATACAGACCTGTCCTTGTAGGCATCCATCGGGAACGGCAGCGGGTCGGTGGCAGAGGCCACGGGAACGGCATTCTCACTACACGATGCTAGCACCTGCACCATCGCCAGGATGGCGGCGAGCAACCAAAAATCAGCAGTTCGTTTCATACCTTCTAAGTTTAGTTTCAAATTCTCGTTGCAAATATAGGATATTTATTTGAATCAGTCAAACATTTGCTAAAAAAGATATTTCAGGTGGTAGCAAAAAAAACGGGCTGTCATTCGGATTTTCTTTCTATCCAAATCTTATGCGAATGCTGTCCGCGAGCGGTGATACCGGAACTGGCATCGGCCACTATCTGTTTGAGATCCTTTGAGGCTGCGCTTTTGGATAGCCCAGTTGCCAAAGCATAGTCGGTAAGCGTCATGTAGCCATGCAAACGAATAATTGCTTTCGCTTTTGTGAGGCGCTCTTCACGACTGTACAGGCTTTTCTTCTGAACTTCTACGGCTACGCCAACGCGGTCGAAAGAGGCCAGCTTATTCATTTCTTTCAGCAACTCCGGGTCGGGTTTGAAATTGATTCCCTTGATACACACATGCCTGTATTTCTGCTTGGGATCGTCATCGTCAACGTTTTTCTGTTTCTGCAGAATGGCTTTTTCTGAAGGCGTGGACGTATCGAATCCTAAGGATAGAGAGAATACACCCAATCCGTCAATCTTCATGGTGTGCCCCATAGGCATCCAACACGCCATCGCCGATGCCAACGCATCGAAAACAGCCCGGATAATCCCTTCGCTAATGCCTCCTGCATAAACTCGCATGTCCTGGATGACCTTTTCATAGTCATGCAGCGAGTATATCTGCATCTTTGGATAAACGACTGTCCTGCCCTCTGTCATCTCCCCAGGAAGTTCTTTCAAAATGTAATTTGCCATTTTTATGATTGTTACTTATTGATTATTCTCTGTTCTGCCTTACAAATGTTTACACCATGTGTTGCATTTTATATCTTCGCACGGAAAACATAAGTTTCTCGTCCTAAAACTTATGTTTCTCGACGGCAAATTTATGTTTCGCGACGAAAAATATATTATCTTACACTGCAAAATTACAATTTATTCTCGAATCCACCAAATAAATCGGCAGAAATCCATTCAAAACACTACTGATTCCGTTCAAAACCTTTTCTTTCCGAACTCACTGAATCCTCGCCATCTGAACCAAAACCAAGCCAATATTATTGAAGCATTCCATGCCTTTGATGGCAGTGACAGGACACAATTATGTGAAGAAATCTGGAATGTCGCCAGTCCCAAGGTTGATTATTATTGGCGTGATGGAACCTTTGACGCGCTTGAAGAATTGCGCACAAAGGAACTC
>JAEEGH010026413.1_pt1 | contig 11570 bp, 6 predicted proteins | sample 9134181 | NCBI WGS metagenome assembly JAEEGH01 (sample SAMN16246544, study PRJNA631951) | gut metagenome | biome: gut microbiome; feature: rumen; material: DP-attached | host: Bos | place: Iran: Karaj | collected 2018-10 | reverse complement strand
ATAGTGCCTGTGATCTTTTTTAAGGCAGAGGGAGTATGACTGTCACCAGAACGGACAAACTCTAGAACCGGATCAGTCGTTGTTGCAGCGAGACGACATTGGTAATCAGAATAACCCACGGTCTCGCTATTATTCCCTTCAAATGTATAGGAATCAAAATCTTCTGTTACAGAGAACGTAATGAGGCCACAAAGGTTATAGAAAACGAATGTGTCACCCTCGTCGTAAGCTGCCATGAGGGGAGCATTAGATGTTGTAAATGCCGTATTGTAATACATCGGGTCAGCTGCAACCAAATCAGAAGGATATGCTGCGTATAAGGTGCTAGTATAACCCTTGTCCGAACGGTCATAGGGAGCCACGGTGACGGTGATTTGAGCCTTTTTCTTGTCAGCACTTATGTCTTCTGCCTTGAGCGTATAGACTTCGCTCTTGTTTCCATCCTTTCCTCCATGAATACGAATCTTGTCTCCTACTTCCCATTCAGTTTTGCCCGTAGCATCATTAATGGATACCTTTGTGTCAGATTGAGCAAAAGTACAAGTAAATACACGAGCAACAGTCTGTTCGGGTTCTTCGTTGATAATCTCCTCTTTTAATGATTTGGAGCAGGAGAATGTCGTAAATGCTATCGCAAATACGATTGTAGAATAGAATAATCTCTTCATAATGCAATCCCCCCCTAACTAAAGAATAGAATCAAAGATATCGGAGTTATCCAAAAGGCCATAATTCGGAATATCTCCGGACATTGCCTGACAGACGGGGTCTCTGTACCCCATCTCAATCACCTCGATTTCGGGTGATAAATAGTCTTTTTTAGTCATAGTATTAATGTGTTAGTAATTGGTTTCTAGTGGTTCAAATTGTAAAGTTAGCGGTCCGGGGCCGCAGGATGGTTACAAAACGCGCAGAAAAAGGGGCAGAATACGAAAGGCATCCGGGTGCGCCGGAAGATTCCAGTGCACCCGGACGGAATATTAACCTTTTAATTACAGATTGGTCATCTCAATCTTGTGCAGCCAGGACGGGTTGCCGGTGTCGCAGTCGTCGCCAATCCAGATGCAGTTGTTCTTGCGGTCGATGCAAACGGCCTCGGGGTTCCAGTTGGCAAAGTCGCCCACGTAGTAGGTCTTGAGCAGCTGGGAGCCGTCACCGTTGAACAGGTACAGCGTGTAGCCCAGGTACTGCGGCTTGTCCTTGTTGGAATTGGAGTCAATGACCCACAGGCGGTCCTTCTTGGCGTCGTAGCACAGGTCACCTACTTCGGAGATGGTGGAAGTGGTGTTGCGCAGGCTCTTCTTCCACAGCTGCGTGCCGTCCAGCTTGTATTCGAACAGCTGGGCGCCCGTCTGCGTACCCAGATAGAGGTTACCCTTGTGCCAGGCGATGCCCTCCACACCGGAGTTACCCATGCTGGACGCCCCCTCTACCAGGATGGGCACGTCCACCTTGCTGTTGTAGTCCGGATAAGGAATCTTGTACACAGACTTGGACGTGCTTTCCAGGCCGATATACAGGTCGCCGGTAGCAGGATCTATGGTGATGCCCTCGAAATCGGCCTCACGATACCAATGCTTCTCGAAGGTACCGTCGAAGTGAATCTTGTACAGGGTGCCCTTGTCGTGGATACCCCAGAGGAAGTCTTCGTCCTTGGACAGGCACAGACCGGAGAGTTCCGGCAGGTAGTCGCTGCCCTTCTGCAGGACGTACTTGGTCACCTTACCCATTTCGGGCAGGGCGTCGGGGTCGATATCCTCGTCGGGACGCTCCCATCGGCCCGGAGGCAGCGGGTCGCCATCCATGGCGGCCTTCACGGCGTGACGCAGGGTACCCTGGTTGTTGTCGTGCCGATACTCCCAGATCATGGCGCCCAGCATATTGCGGCTCTTGAGGTATTCCACCTTGGCGTTGATGGACTCAATGTCCTCGTAGGAGGCGTACATCTTGCCCAGGGCGTCGGCCAGGTAGGGAACCTTAGCCACATCGTCCCATACACGGTAGTTCACGCCCTTCACGTCCTTACCGTCGCAGGTGCCCTTAAAGAAGATGTCCTCCAGCATGCTGTAGTCTACGGAAGAAGGATAGCGGTTGCCCACGCTCTGCTTGTAGCCGTCGCCATGGCCGTAGAAAGCCAGGCCGAAGTTCATCATCTGGTACGGGATACCCTGCTGGCCATGGAAAATGTCGTCGATGGCCTCGGAGCAGCAGCGGCTCTTGCAGATGGAGCTGTGGTACAGCGGTGCATTGTGGTACGGCGGGTCTCCCTCGTCGTAGGTCATCACATTGATGTAGTCGATGTACGGCAGTACGCCGTAATTATCCGTGTACTTACCACTGTCGGAGGCGGCGTAGGACAGGATCTTGTCCGGCATGGCCTCGCGCATCTCCTTGAACAGGGTGACGAAGTTCTCATAGTCGGCCGATGAGGCACCGTTCACATGGTCTCCGTCCTTGGCCGCATAGGTGGGATACTCCCAGTCGATATCAAAGCCGTCTACGTCGTACAGCTCGCAGATCTGCACGCATTCCTCGATAAAGGCTTTACGCTTTTCGGGGTCGCGGGCCATCTGGGACCAGCCGTCGGCATTCTTGCCCCAACCGCCCATCTGGAGTTTCACCTTGAGCCCGGGATAGCCGTTGTGCTTGTAATCCACGAACTTCTGCACCAGTTTGATGGATGCAGCCGGGATCTCGATGCCCGTACCGTTGTCCTTGTCCTTGAAGCGCACGTGACCCACGTTGATATGGGTAAAGTTCTTCACTTCCTCCAGGGACGGGAAGAGACTTTCCTTGGTGTACTCCGTGTAGTAGATTTCAATCATGGGGGTGATGCCGATGCGCGCCAGGCGGTCCGGGTTGTTCACAATCTCGTCCATGGGATCCACGGGACCGGGACCCGGCGTGGGAGTGGGATCGTCCGGGTTGAACGGATCTCCGTCCGGAATGGTACCCACATTGGGCTTGGTACCCGGGTCGGGCACCACCATCCCCGTGAGGGTCTTATCCGGCGAGCAAGCATTCAGGAGGCCGATAACGGCGCCCATCAGTGCTACAGTAAGAATTCTAGATGCTTTCATTTTGATACGTTTTAGTGTTTTCTTGGCACCCAAGGGGCGGGTCAGCGCCCCCTGGATGAAATTATCAGCGCTTATTCGACGCAGCAGCGGATAGGGAGAGCGCAGGCTTTGCGCTTGCCCCAGGCGGGTTCAGACTTCCAGCCGCTGTCGTAATAGACATACTGGGTCTCGCCGTAGGCTACGTTGTCATTGTTCTTGTTGCTCCAGTAGAAGGTGCGGTCATAAGGGTGGGAGATGCCGCCGTCGTAATCGTAGAAACCGGCCATGTTGAACACGGTGGTTCCCAGTTTCCAGGCATGGGCGTCGGCATTGGCCTCAAAGCCCTCGAGATCCACAACCTTCTGCCACATAGGATCTTCCGTGTTGTAAGCAGGAACGCGATAGCCAACCGGGCAGGGATCGTAGATGGTCTTAGCGCCATCCAGGCCCCAGAGGGTATTGTCGGTTTCGGAGACCCAGTCACCCTTGAAGGCCACGATGGTGGTGGGAGCGGCGATGGATTCAGCAACCGTAATGGCAGCGGTTGCCTTTTCCATATTGCGGCCGTTCTTTCCGGATACCTTGACCTCGATGTTGTCCTTGCCCCACTTGTAACCCACGAACGGGTCCTTACGGCCCCACTGATAGTACAGACCGGCGGAACGGATGTCCACGGTGCCTTCGGCAGGGATAATGGCATCGACCAGGGCGCCCAGGTTACGGCTCATGATCTTCTTGGAAGATACACCGAAAGTATCGGCCGTAATGGGGGTCTCGGGAATCCAGATGTGCCAGCTCCAAAGAACCTTTCCATCGCTGTCCAAGGCGGCGATGGCGGCATTACCGGGCTGCAGCGTTTCGGGAGTGGAGAACTTGATGTAGCCCTCGGCAACCTCAACGGATGCGATCACGCTGTTTTCGGTCACCTCAGTACCATTGTTGTAGGTTTCCCACAGAATGGAGGCAGAGGCGGCGGCAACGGCATCGGAGCCATTACCCTTCACGGCCTTGAACTTGAAGTCACCGGCCTTTTCCACGATGTAGCAGTTGGCGGTGCCGTCCTGGCTCAGGTCCACAACATTGTCACCGGGTTCGGGATCGAAACCGGGATCCGGAGGAGTGATACCGGACTCGTCGAAAGCGACGCAGCGCACAGAACCGGCACGGGACTTACCGGCCTCGGACAGTTTGCGATAATCAGCTTTGCCCTTACGGACGTTCACGTAGTAAGCGGTACCGCCGTCTTCGGCAGAAGCATAGGCCGTCCAGTAAACGGCACGGTCATAGGCGTGGCAAATACTCTTGGGATCGTAGTCGTCGCGGTAACCGGCGAACGGGAACACAACCACGGGATCACCAAGGGTAAACCAGTTGGTGTCTTCGGCCCAGCCGGTAACGGTGGAAAGGTCGCTGCCGTGCCAAGGCTGAGTCTTATCACGGGCGGGAACGCGGTATCCCGTAGGGCACGGGTCGTAGATAGTCTTCACATCGTTCTGCCAGAGCGTGTTATCCACCACGTCCAGCCAGCCCTTATTCTTGGCATGACCCAGCAGGGTAGGATTCTCGATGGACTGCTGCAGGGAAATCTTGGATTCATCGGCCTCGCCTGCGCCTTCGGTGGAGGAAACTGCAACACCGGCAACGGTGGCATTACCGTCCACACCCAGGGCACCTGCGCCCACGAACGGATCCTTACGGCCCCACTGATAGCTGAGACCGAAGGACTCGATGGTGATGTTGGCGTCGGCGGTGGCGACAACCAGAGCACCCAGGTTACGGTCCATGAGAGGAGCGTTGTAGATGTTGGAAGCGATGGTGGTCACTTCGGTAGCCGGGATCCAGATGTGCCAGCTCCAGAGGATCTTGTCGTTGGCATCCTTGGCGGCAATGAGGGCATTACCGGGCTTCAGAGTCTCGGGAGTGGAGAAGACGATGTAGTTGTTGGCATAGGCAACCTTGGCAATGACGCTGTTGGCGGTCACTTCCTCGGCATTGTTGTAGGTCTCCCACACAATCTCGGCCTTAGCCACTTCACCAACGCTCTGATCGCTGTTACCCTTCACGGCCCAGAACATGTAGTCGCCGGCTTCTTTTACAATATAGCTGTTGGCGGGGCCTTTCTTACTCAGGTTCTTGATACCTTCTTCAGCCTTATTCTGAGCAATGATGATGGTCTGGATAACGTCGTTGCTGCCCTTCTTGGTGAGCTGCACCGCACCGGTACGGAGGGCACCGGTGGTATTGTTATCCAGCGAGAGGGTGATCTGATAGACCTGGGCCTTCACACTGGTCACGTGAATCCATTCGTCCAAAGGCGTCACATCGAATTCCACGTTGGAAACCACGTTGGCGACAACAACGCCATCCTCGCCGTCGGCGATGTAGTTGACATCTTCGCTAACAGGCTCGTCCACCACTTCCACAACTTCGGCCTCGATGGAGATGTTCACCATGGAAGTAAGGCCAATCTTGGAGTCGGCATAGACCAGGAAAACGCCGGCGGAATTTGCGGAGAACGGAGTAACCACAATCTTGTCCTCTTCTACCGCCACGGAGAACATCCAGGGGTTGTAACCGGCCACACCTACCACGGTGCCTGCGGTCTTGGCGCTCACGGTGTAGGGAATCTCGATGGGTTCAAGCTCGCTGAACACAATCTTGGTTGCATCGATGTTCAGCTTAAAGGCCTCGGCAAACGGGATATTCACCACGGAATTGTCGGAGAGAGTGAGGACAACCTTGTCCTGCTCTACCTTGATGTCGGTGAAGATACCGTCCTCCAGGGTGGCGCCGCCGGTGGTCACGGGACCCAGGTTCACGGGATCCTGGCCGTCGATGGAGACCCAGAGGTTACCTTCGTCGTCGATAGTGAAGACAGGGGTCTGGTAAACCGTGACATACTCGTCGTCCACCATGATGGCTACGCCGTCGATGGCCCATACCAGCTGACCTGCGCCGTTCTTGATCACACCCAGCACGGGACCGTCATAATCCTCCTTGGGAGTGATTTCAAAGTACTTGACGTCGCCGTTGGTATAGGTAACGGTAACGCCGATGGTCTTGCCGGTGTCGGGGTCTACGTACTCCTGCACCTTGGCAACGAACACGCCCTCGCCAATGGCAGACTGGAGAGCCTGGACATTGGACTCAAGGGCAGTGATACGGGTGTCCAGACCGCTGATCAGCTCTCTGAGCCCCGAATCGTCATACTCCTTGGCGCAACCTACCAGAAGCAGCGCCATGGCAACACATGTTAAGATCTTTTTCATAAAAGGTTATTATTTAGTATTAATTGATTTATTCAACCACACAGCGTACGGAACCCAGACGGGCCTTGGGCGCTGAACCGAACGTATAAGCCTTGTCGGAGCGAAGGTCGGCACCGGCACCCTTGGCATCGGCGCCGCGGGATACCCAGTAGAGCGTACGGACGCCCACCTTGGCCATGCCGTCCACGGAATAGTCGTCGCGGTAACCGGCCACCGGGAAGACGGCCGATTCGGGCGAACCCAGCTTGAGCCAGCCGGCGGTGAGGTTTACACCCCAACCGGCCTGGGCCGTGAGGTCGCTGCTCCAGAACGGGGCGCTGCCCACAGGCGTAGGAACACGGTATCCGGGAGGGCAGGGATCGTACATCGTCTTCTCAGACTCTGTCCACAGGTCGTTGTTGACCTCCAGTAGCCAGTCGCCGTTGTTGATGTGACCCAGCAGGCGGGGATTGGCGATGGACTCTTCCAGCGAAATCTGGCCGGGAGCCACCTCGTCATCCATACCCACCCAGGTAGCCAGCGTATTGGCATTGAGCACACCGGATGCGGTGAACGGGTCCTTGCGGCCCCACTGGTACATCAGGCCATAGGCCCTGGGATCCATAGGCGTATCGGTGGCCTCGGCGGCTACCAGGGCACCCAGGTTGCGGTCCATCAGGTCTTCGCCGAAGACATCGCCGAAGCTGCCGGTCTTGATCTCGGTCTCGGGCACCCAGATGTGCCAGCTCCAGAGAATCACGCCTTCATCGTTCTTGGCGGCGATAATGGCGTTACCGGGATGAATCTCTTCAGGCATCTGCAGGATGATATAGTCCTCGGCGTAGGTGGCCGATGCCACCACGCTGCCGGCTACCACCTCGGAGACGTCGTTCCAGGTTTCCCAGATCACTTCGGCGTCGGTGGGTTCGTCCAGGTAGGCGATGGGGACGTTACCCCGCACAGCCTTGAACTTATAATCACCGGGAGCCGTGACAATGTAGCAGTTTGCGTTGCCGTCGGTATCCAGGTCGATCACGTCCGGGGAGAAAGGATTCACGTAGTCCTGCAGTTCGTCGGTGATGTCGCCGATTTCCGTCACGGTACCACGGGCAATCTCCAGGGGATCGTCGTTCTTGTAAATCTTGACATATTCTCCGTTCTGCATCAGCTTCAGGGTGAAGCCGTTCTCCATGGAAGTTCCGTCGGGCAGATAGACAAGGATCTGCGAGCCGTTCATAGGACCGGCGATCTCCAACAGGGGTTCTCCCTTGTACTGGGAGAAGATCTGCTCCTGATCGGTAATCTTCACCTGCAGGAACGCGTAACCCAGGGCTTCCTTCTTGGGCGTGGCCAGGAGGTAACCCTCATAGTCACCTTCCACTTCCATGCTCAGGATGCCCAGAATGTTCTGGAACTTGAAGGTGTCGCCCTCGTTGCACGCGGCCATAATCTGCTGGCCGGTGGTGGAGAACTTGCTGTAGAAGAAGCAGTGGGCCAGATTGTCCACGGCCTCGGCGGGATAAGAAGCGTAGAGATTGCTGGTGCAGTCGTCGCGTCTGTAAGGCTTGAGGCCGTCTACCGTCTTGGTAGCGGTCTTGCCGTTGATGTCACCAGTTTCCAGCGTTACCACAACCTGGTCCGCGGCGTACTCGCCGTGCACCACAATCTTGTCGCCGGCCACCCAGGCTTCCTTGGCGCCGTCTTCGGGCAGCACAAAGGTGAGGGTGTGGGTTTCGGGAGCCACTTCCTCTTTCTGGGGAAGCGGGTTATCGGGTGCGGGAGGGATGACTTTTCCCTTATCACACGCGGCAAGGACAGACAAAACGCTGCAAAGAATGGCTATTTTGTATAATGCTTTCATAATTCGTATCGTTTATTCGTCCCAATTCATAGGTGCGGTGTAATCCCACCATTCCAGTACGGCGCTGCCGGCGGTGTCGCAGCCCAGATACATATTGATGCTGGCTCCCATATATACGGAACGCATCATGTCGGAGGCGCTGTCAAAGCTGCCGGCTTCGTTACCGTTCACCAGGAAGGTGATGTGGCACCATTCCACCTGGATTTCTTCGGAATCCTTCTTGAAGATACCCGTCTTGCCGTTCGGGGAGAACTTGTAGGTAACCTCCACGGGGGCGGTCCAGTCTACGTCGGTATAGCCGTCGATGCTGGGCTTGTTGCCGTCTCCGGCCACGTTGAAGTCGAAGCTCACCTTGCCGTCGGAAGGACGGATGTCCATCTTCATTTCGGCGCTTTCACCGAAGCAGAACCAGTGGCGTACGCGCGGTCCGCCCTGTTCGGGATGGGATACCAGGTTGCTCCAGTGGAAGGTATAGGTACCAAACGGCATAGTGGTGTTCATACGGCTCTTGGCCTCGAAGTAGATACCATTCAGATCCTTCTTGTACACGGGAGGATTGGCCCAGTCGCCGGTGCCCCAGATGGCGTCGGGAGAAGCCACGGTGCGCACGGGATCAATCTTGTAGGCCTGCTTGAGGACGATGGTCTTTTCGGCCTGGTAGTCACCGGCGGTCTCCACCACGTTCCTGAGAAGGATGTTGGCCTTGCGAATGCCGGAGTCGTCGTTCTGGGTGAGGGTGATGGTAACGGTGTCGTCACCTTCGCCGCTCTCCTTGTCCAGGGTGAACCAGTCATCTCCCAGGGATTCCTTGACAATGGTCCACTTGGTGTTGGACGCGATGTCCAGAGAAACGGTGGCCTGGTCAAAGTCCGTGCGCATCTCGAAGGTGGCAGGATCCAGTTTCACACCGTCCTGGGTGAACTTGGCAACGTACATGGCTACGTCGTGGCGGTCGTAAATGGTTACGGAAGCGTAACGCATTTCCTGAGGGTTGTCGGAGGCGGTGAGGGTAACGTCTCCCACCTTGCTGCCGGAGGCGCCGTCGCTGATGCTGATCCAGTCGCCTTCGGTAACCTTGGCGGTCCAGTTCTGGTTGGAATTGATGTGGATGGTGTAGTCGCCACCCGCCTTGATCACTTCCTGATCCAGGTCTTCATCGGCAATGGTAAGGAAGGCGATACCCTTCTGACGGACGGTGACTTGCTTACCAATCCAGTATTCGCTCTGGATGGTGATAACGTCCTCGCGGTCGTCCAGGAAGGTATTGTCGTAGTACTGTACGCGGACGGTGGTGATGGGGGCACGGCCAACGTGGAGGGAGTCGGCGGGAACGGCCTCACCCTCTTCCTGGCTTATCATGCACCAGTCCGGGTGCTCGCTGTAGATGACCCACGGATCCGAGGAAGCGACCAGGATGGTGAATCCCGGCGCATCGGTGGCCGGCAGGTCATAGCTGTCGTTCACCCGGTAGCGCAGGTCTATCGTTTTAACGTTCTCCTGCCCCGAGTTCTTCTGGCAGCCCGTGAAGGCTGTCAGAAGAGCTGCGGCTGCACAGAGTATGTATATTAACTTTTTCATTTCGAAGCGGGATTACTGGTAATTCTCTTCGTTAAGGGTGATTTCGGCGCTCTTGATAATGTAAGTGCTGCCGTCGGAAGTGGTGCTGTAGAAGCCGATGGAGTAATTCACCGTGGTGGTCAGATCCCAGTAGAAGGGGTTGGGGCCGGTGTGGCTCTTCACTTCTTCTCCGTCTACATTGAAGAACATGTCCATCTGGGTCTGGTCTTCGGCGTTCTGCTTGAAGCCATACTCATAGGTGTTCATGGCGTTGAGCTGATCCTTGGTGATGGAGTAGGTGCTGCTCTTATAAGCGCTGCTGGCACCGGGATCGGCCATGTTACCGTCGGTACGGATGCGCTTGTTGCCGTCCAGGGAAAGCTGGTTGTAAATGTTCACGTTTCCAATCTTACCCACGACCCACAGCTGGCCGCCGTCACCGAAGTTCTTTTCTCCCATGGTGAGCTTGACGGTCATCATGCGCACGCCTTCCTTGAGGGTGATCTTGGAACCGCTGGCGCCGCTGAGTTTCACGGAGCCGTCTTCCTGCAGTTCGCAGTTGGAGAGTTCGAAGATGGTGGGCTGGGTGAGTTCCAGGTCGGCGGTGGCGCCGCCGGTGCCGTTGATGCTGACTTTACCCACTTTGTTCACGAAGAGGCTGCTGGGGCCCATCTTCACCTTAAAGGAGGTGGCGTCGATCTTCTCCACGGTCCAGCCGGCCACCTCGGTGGCGGGCTCCCATGCGACGGAAGCGTTCACATTGAGGGTGATCTCACCGCCCATGCCGGCCACTTCCGTGGAGGCGGGGGCTACGATCTCGAAGGTGAAGCCTTCCTGGGACACCTCGAAGGTCTTCTCGATGCCGCCGGACTTGACGGTGACGGTTGCCTTGCGCAGGGCGCCTTCGTTGGCCGATGCGGTGGCGGTGATCACCTTGGTACCGGTGCCGGAGGTGGCGTCGAAGGTAATCCAGTCCTTGTCGGCCTCCACTTCCCAAGGCATGTCGCTCTTGACGGTGAAGGTCTTGGATTCACCGGCCGTTGCGAAGGAGTCGGAGATGGCCACAATGGAGAAGTTGCCCTTCTGGACCACGTCGAAGCTCTCTTCGTCGTCGCCGGCAATCACGGTGATGGTAGCGGTGCGCTCCAGCACGTTACTGGGGGCGGCGGTGGCGATGATGGTGATGGTGCGGCCGTCGGGATCGGGCTCACCGCTTTCGCGGTTGAAGGTGATCCAGCCTTCGCTGGAGTGAACCTCCCAAGGCAGGTTGGTCTGGATGGTGAAGGAGAGCGGGCCGCCGGCGGCGGAATAATCCTCCGGCATCGGGGTCACGTACAGCTTGCCCAGACGGGACTGCTTGATGGTGATAACCTTGGTCAGGGCTATGTTCTCACCCTTGAGGGTGATGGTGGCGCTGCGGTCAGACGTATAGGGGTTGGCCTTGGCCGTCACCGTTACATCGGCGATGAGGGAGCTGCTGGCGCTGGAGGCGGGGGTCACTTCCAGCCAGTCGGCGCCGCTGGACAGGGTAAGGGTCCAGGGCGTGTTGGAGCTCACGTTGAAGTTGATGCTCTCCGGATTCTGGGCCGGGAGCGTGTAGGAATCCACGGCGCTGCACTCCATACGGATGGAAGCCGCCGCCTTTTCAGGGGTCATCTGCGTGTCGATTTCGTACATCTGGCAGGAAGCCAGTGCACCGAGCACAGCCAGAGGAGCAAAGATTCTTGTTAAGGTTTTCATATGGCTATTGTTTTTATTCAGTGGTTAGACTCCATCCGGTATTTTGGGTGAGGTTGGGATTGTTGAAGGTCTCGGCCTGCGGGATGGGATACAGGTACATCTTGT
>JAEEGH010026409.1_pt1 | contig 11571 bp, 11 predicted proteins | sample 9134181 | NCBI WGS metagenome assembly JAEEGH01 (sample SAMN16246544, study PRJNA631951) | gut metagenome | biome: gut microbiome; feature: rumen; material: DP-attached | host: Bos | place: Iran: Karaj | collected 2018-10 | reverse complement strand
GTTGTCAAAACCGCGCTGAAAACGCTCGGCGATATCTTTGTGCCGCTGATCCCGGGTGTGATCGCCGCGGGGCTGTGTGCCGGTTTTGCCTCGCTGATCGCGCAGGCTGTTCCGAATTATGAAAACATTCCCGCATGGAATCTTGTCTTCACGCTGCTCTCGCTGATCAAATCCGCTTTCATGACCTTCATCACCGCATGGGTGGGCTATCGCGCCGCCGAGCGTTTCGGCGCAACGCCGATCCTCGGCGGTATGCTCGGCATGATCACCTCGCTGGACGGCATCAACGATATTGCTTCGATCCTCGGTCTGTCGAACGAAAGCGCACCGCTGACCTCCGTTCTGCAATCCGGAAAGGGCGGCGTTCTGGCGGTCATTTTCGGCGTGCTTCTCCTGTCCTTTGTGGAAAAGAAGATCCGTTCCCGCATGCCGGAGCGCATCGATATGATCTTTACGCCGATACTGTCCCTGCTGATCTGCGTGGTGCCGTACATTCTTCTGATCATGCCGCTGTTCGGATATGTTTCAAGCGGGATCGCCTGGGTGTTCGGCAAACTGTGCCTTTCCGAAAGCGTGATCGTCCGGATGCTCACGGGTTATCTGTCCTCCGCGCTGTTCCTTCCGCTTGTCGCGACCGGCATGCACCACGGTCTCGTTGCGCTGTACACGGTACAGCTTCAGGAGCTTGGGTATATCACGCTGTACCCCGCCCTTGCAATGGCAGGCGCGGGGCAGGTCGGCGCTGCGCTTGCCGTTTACCGAAAGGCAAAAAAGTCCGGCAATCAAAAGCTGTGTTCCGTGATCTCCGGCGCGCTTCCCGCAGGGTTTCTCGGCGTCGGCGAGCCGTTGATCTACGGTGTCACGCTGCCTTTGGGCAAGCCGTTTATCACAGCCGGGATCGGCGCGGGCTTCGGCGGCGCGCTGGTCATGGCTTTGCGCGTTGCTTCCACCACCTGGGGACCGTCCGGTCTGCTCGGCGTCTTCGTCATGACCGAAGGTCCGCTCGGCGCGTTTCGCAGCGTATTGATCTATCTTCTGGGGCTTGTCGTATCGTACGTCTGCAGCTATATCATTACATGGCTGACGTTCGGTATAAAGGATCTGAATCCGGACGGCGGTGTGGATCGCGCATAGACCGCCCGCCGATCATCAAGATGCAAAAACGGCGCTTCCGTTCCTCGACGAAAGCGCCGTTTTGTTGTTTGTGCTATGACCGGTCAATCACGCCGGATTCCGTAAACGCAAGCACTCGGTCGCAGATCGAAAGCGCTGCCGGACGATGCGTCACGATAACGACGGTCTTGTCCGTCATCGTGCGCAGATTCTCCAGAAGCCGTTTTTCCGTCTCTGCATCCAAGGCGCTTGTCGCTTCGTCCAGCAACAGGATCGGACTTTGCGAAAAGATCGCGCGCGCGATCGCAATACGCTGCATCTGCCCTTCCGAAAGTCCTGTGCCGCGTTCGCCGAGCAGCGTATCAACGCCGTGATCCAGCTCTGAAATAAACGCCTCCGCACACGCGATCCGAAGGGCGCTGTTCAGCCTGTCGTTGTCATACATCGCAGCCGGATCGGCAAAACAAACGATCTCGCGGATCGTTCCGCTCATCAGATAATTGCCCTGCGGCACATAGGCGAACAGCCGCCGGTAAGCGTTCGACAGCTCGCCGCGGTTTCCCATGTTGTCCGTATAAAAGCGTTCCCCCGCATCGGGATGCATGACGCACATCAAAAGCTTCAGCGCGGTGGATTTTCCGCAGCCGCTCGTGCCGGTAAAGGCTACATATTCGCCTTTTCTGATCTCAAGGGAAAGATCCTTCAATACAACGGGCATGTCCGTTTTTTCGATGCGCAGCGCATCGTCGGATACCGGCAGATAGGTGAAAGAGACGTCTTCCAATCCGATGACGGAAAGCTCGTTCTGATAAAACGCGCCGATCTCCGAAAGCGGCTTTGCCGCTTCGCCGTCCTCTTCAAACTGCTCCGCCTCCATCAGGCGTTCCGCGCTCGCAAGCACGGCGTAATAGCGCGGCAGATAACCTGTGATGTTTGCCATCGGCATCTGCACCTGTGAAACGAGCTGCATGATCGCCGTCAGCGTACCGAAGCTGATCGTTCCGATCAGGATCCCGTACCCGCACCAGCCGACGCCGAGCAGATACATACCGGTCATCGCTGCGCCGAAGCCGATGTTGCAGAGATTGGAGAACCGGTTTCTGCGCATGCGCGCAGCTTTGTGCGCGTGCATTTTCTCCTCGGCTCCGGTCAGCGTCTGTTCTTCCGCGGCAAAGGATCGCAGCATCAGCAGGCTTGCAATGCGTTCCTGCAAAAAGATCCGCAGCTTCCCGTCGGATTCCTGCACGCTCTTATGCAGCCGCTTCATGACCTTTCGGAAAAGCATTGTAATGATCGCAAGCACAATGCCGCCGGGGATCAGAATCGCGGCAAACAGCGGTTCGATCGCAATGATCATCACGATCGCGCTCAAAAGCCTGACCGCCATTCCGACAAGTCCCGGGATGATCTCCACATATCCGTTCGCGACAACGACCGTATCGTTGGTCAATCGGTTCATCCATTCGCCGGAATGCACCGCGCTGACGCGAAGATAGTCTTTTTTGAGCAGCGTTGCCGTCAGTCTTCCCTTGAACACATTTTCGAAGCTTGATTTTGAAAGCTCTGCAAGCCAGCGAATCACGGCGCGCAAAGCAAGCTGCCCCGCTGTCAACGCTATGATCAGGATCAGGAATCGCCAGAACGCCGGTTTGTTTCCGTCGACTGCCGCATCGACAACGCCGCGCAAAAGAAGCGCGTACAGTACGCCGGACCCGCCGAGCAATGCCTGTACGAGCGTCAATGCTGCAATATACCATTTTCGGTTGCCGGGAACGGTAATGAGCCACCGGCGCGCGGACGTCTTCACGGTTCTGCTGTTGATCCTTTCATAGCTTGATACGCGACTTCCGCCGCTTCGGGATCCATATTGCACCCGAGACGCCAAAGATCGACGGACACGAGCAGACGGTCGATCAGCGTCAGCGTTTTCCGCATGACGGCGCTGTCTGACGGACGATAGATCTGCTGGATCAGGATCGGGTACGCTTCAGATTTCGAAACGCGGCGGATCGTGTTTTGTTCGGCGCGCTCCAGAATGCAGATCGCCTTCAGCGGGACCGCGCAGTTGGTGCTGAGATGATGCTTGCCGTCCCAGGGTGTGCCGAAGATCGTCGCTCCCTTATCCGTGATGCGGATCAGCGGCTTATCGTCATTGATCATGATCGCTCTGTCGCCGAACATCTCGCGCCAAAGTCGCGTATGCGTACTCTTTCCGGTGCCGCTTTTTGCCGTAAACAGATATCCGATACCGTCCACGGCAACGCAGGAGCCATGCATCAGAACGGTATCGAAATCAGGCATCTTTTCTGCGATCTTGCGATAGACCGCATATTCCTCGATGAAATTGTCCGGCTGCTGAATCGCCGACTGTTTCATCATCGAGTTGTCTTCGGCAGAATGCCTCCGCTCGCGATCAATATCATCCTGTGTGATCTCCACGCAAAAATCTGCAGGGTCGCCGGCAATGCGATAGTCTGCGCACAACCGATGTACCCGCTTATGCAGGGAGCAGATCTCTATGACAGTATTCGCGATTCGATAGGTTTCCTTCATCTTGTTTAAAGAAAACGGGGCGAAAACAGGCGTTTTCGCCCCGCCCTTTCGGTTCTTTCGGGTCAGTGATTATTGTACGCATACGCTGCCATAGCGTAGCTGAGGATCGCCGACGCCGCATTGCGCGCAGGCGCCTCTGTGTTCCCGTTGAACAGCAGCTTCACATAGGAGAGCGCCGACAGCGTGACCGTCGCAGTACTGTTCGCTGTTGTGATCGTCACCGTATAGGTATTCGTAAGCTCGTGCGCCGCAATGTTCGGGATCACGACGATGTACCGGCTTCCGGACGGGGTCACGGTTGCGTCCTTGCCGCCGTCCGCCGTCGCCGTAATCGTTCCGGTGTAGCCCGATATCGGCGTCAGCGTGATCCGGATCGCCGTTTCGCTGTCCAGAACGGTCGCCGCTCCGATCTTCCGGATCTCATCACCCTTATTGCATTCGATCGTATACCCTTCGAGTCCTGCCTCCGTATCTGAATAGTTGTACGCCGTGGCGTAGAACTTATCCATCTCCACGTAGTCTGTGCCGAGCGTCCAGCCGTTTGCTGCAGCAAGGAACGCCTGTGTATAGTGACCGTAGTCTGCGGTCGCTTCAATCAGCTTCTGTGTCTTTTCGTTGAACTGCGACTTGTTCGCGTCATATGTGAGGAAGTAGTCCTTGATCGCGTAGGTCTTTTCGATCGTCTTTTCTTCCTCGCCCTCCGTCCAATGGAACGTCGCCGTGATCGGCTCCGCCATCTGGATCGCGTTCACATAGCAGATGAAGCCGCGTTTTCCGCTCTTCTTCGCACTCGAATCCGCATAGTCTGCGCGCTCCGTGCAGGGACCGTGCGGGATCGTAAACGTCATGTAGCTTTCCGTCCAGTCGACGCCTTCGATGTCCGGCAGTTCCATATTGAAGCTCAGACCGATCTCGCCCGACAGGATCAGCGACTGCGTCTTAAAGCTCGGCGCAGCTGCAGGTGCGTCCTCCACAAGCTTGTAGAGATAGACAGCGCCCTTGACAGTAGACGTTTTGGCATAGCAGGAGAAGATATCGCTCGTGGCGTTATAGTGCATATAGCCGCGCGTGTTCTCACCCTGCGCAACGGGGACCGTTGCTCCGTCGTCGCCTTCATACGCAATGACGAACTTACCATTATCGTCAAGCTCGGTCTCGGTGCGCAGCCAGTTCTTTTCGTTTGTTTCATTTCCCGCCGCATACAGGAAGCCGCCGGTCACCGCATCGTGGAACGACCAACCGGATGAATCACCGGACAGTGTGAATTCAAAGGCGAGCGCATCCGTCGCGTTTGTCGCAATCCAGCTCTCGTCCAGCGTCAGCGTCGTGCCTTCCACGCCGGTCACCTTATACTGCGCGCGGTTGTTGGTCGTCTGCTTGGACATGAGATAGAGCTCGTCCGCAAAGAGCTCGCTTGCGATCAGGTACGTGCCGCCGTCGACAAGCCCGTCCTCGGAGGTCACAAGCTCGTACGTTCTGGCTACGAGCTCCTTCCAGGTTGCAGTGAATGCCGTATTCTGCTCTTCCAGAACAACCTCTGTGCCTGCCGCGTAAACGTCACCGTTATCCGCCTGCCATCCGTCAAAGACATATCCTTCCGGCGCGGTGAACGGGCAATCCGGCAACGTGTAGGGGCTGGTGGCGTCTTCGATCGTGACCTGCTCGCCGCCCGCTTCACCGGGATCCAGCGTTACGATATAGGTGACCTCGGGCGTCGGGCCTTCGCCGTCCTCGGAGAAGAACTGGAAGGTGTTGATTCCAGTGTTTGCATAAATACTATAAACGGAAATGTATCCATTTATATATCTTAGATACTGCGCCTTGCCGTTGTAATTTGCGGAATCACACTTGATATAGTAGTTGTCCGTACCGGCTGCCGCCGTTTCGAGCTGGAATAGTGTGTTCGCACCCTGCTCATCAACGAGCTGTACATGTGATGCGTCTGCATACAAATACCTTCCGTCCGCGGTCGCAAAGGTATAAAGTGTGGTTTCTCCGTCATCCGCAACGGTGGTGATGACCGTCAGACGGAGCGCATCAGAAGGTACCGCAAGCACGTCGTCGGTCAGCGTTGCGTCGACAGTTGTTAGTTCATGCTTTGAATTGTAAACGTAATCCGTGCCGGTCATGACCTTGCCCGCCGTCGGATAGTAGATGACGACCGTGTCACCGTTTGTCGGCACGCGCTTCAGCATCATTTCGGTGTAGTTGACGACCGGAAGATTCTTCCACTACGCGATAAACGTCGTGTTACCGGTCAGCGTGTAGGAATCGCCGGGCTCATACATGCCCTCGTCTCCATCGACCGCCCAATAATCGAACTCCTTGCCCTCCGGCGCGGTGAATCCGCAGTTCGGAAGCGTATAGGGGCTTGCGGTCGTCACGTTCGCCATCGTGCCGGTGCCGCCGTTCGCATCAAAGGAAACGGTGTAGGTCGGCGTAGGCGTTTCGGATTTCTTGTAAATCTCGATCTTCGTAACTTGCGCGTTGTTATTGCTGGTAACCTTCAGCGTGTAAACATTGCCCGCAGCTTGATGGTCACTGTCAATAAAATACGTGTTTGTTCCCTGGCATCCGGTCGTTTCGTCGCTGACCGCCGCATCACCGACGTAAACATTCATCTTTGTTTTGCCGGATGCTCCGCTGTTTCCAACAACAACGATTCGTTCAACATCAAAGCTGAAGGCAGGCAGCGACAATGTGGCGCCGGATTTGCCATAAATCAGGTAACTGCCGCCAAACTTGTAACCGGTATTAGCTGCCATTGTGATTGTGTATTCCGTGACAGTGTCTGTGAATGAGGCTGTGTCCGTGGAATATTCCGTCGGCAGTTCCCAAGTGTTAGACGTAAAGTCCAACGTTACCTCCGGAGTCGTCTCCGCCGCCGCGACTGCGGGCAGCATGGCGAGGACCATCAGGACCGCCATCAAGAGTGCCAAAAGTTTCTTTTGCTTCATTCGTGTTTCTCCTCTCATCCCTACAATGATATTTTGATTCCTTTACGGAAGCTCAGGCAGCTCAATCGGACTGTCATCCGGCGTTGCCGTCGGCTCGTCCGTTTCGCCGGGGTTCGGCGTGGATGTCGGTTTTGACGTTTCCTTTGAGTACGGCGTTGCCGTCGCTTTATCGGGCTCACCCGTTGTATCCGGGATCTCGATCTCAAGCGGATCCTCGGTCGGTTCCGCAGATTCCGTCTCCTCCTGCGCATCGGTCTCGGGCGGAAGCGTCTGCTGCGCGTTCGGCTCCTTTTCCGGATCTGTCGGAACAACATCGTTTCCTTCGATCGGCTCGTTCTCTTTATCCTCCGGTTTTGCGTTTACCGGGAAAGACTGGTTCGGATCGTCCTTGCCGCTGCGGCAGCTCAGCGTACAAATCAGAGCAATGCCGATTGCAAGCGTCACCAGACAGACGACGCACAGTATGATAATATTCCGTTTCGTCATGGTATTTCTCCTTTCAAGCTTGAACGCCGTTCACGGTCCGTTCCTTTCCGATTTATGAGACCCTTTCCGGAAACAGGCGGTTTCGTTCATCACTTTATAAGCATTCTATTACAATTTGACATTGTAGCATAAAACAAATCAAAGTGCAATAGAAATCCCCATTTCTTCCCGCTTTCCGTTTGCCGCAGACGCTTCCGGAAAGAGTTTTCCGACGAATGGATTTTCTTCTTTTTATTCGCGGAAGAATGTGTTATAATGATCGTACGGAGGAGCACTATGAAGCATACAAAACGAATCCTGTCCCTGCTGTTCGCGCTGCTGCTGCTTGCGTCACCGCTCGGCTGTGTACGATTTGCAGATCCGGCGTCGGACCATGTTGACGCCGGGAGCGAGATCGAGGCGCCGGTCTTTACGTTGGAACCGTCCGAAACGACTCCAGCCGTCGAAACGGCGATCCCGGAAGACGAAACCGCCGCGCCGGTCGAAACGCCTTCGCCCGTTCCGACGTCCCTGCCGACCGAAGCGCCGACGCAGACGCCTTCCGATACGCCCTGCCCCGTTTCCGAGGACGGCGAGTATTTTACAAAGGACGAAGTCGCGCTGTATATCCATCTGTTCGGACATCTGCCGAAAAACTTTGTCACAAAATCCGAGGCAAAGTCGCTCGGCTGGCCCGGTTACGGTTCGGTGGAGCCGTACGCACCGGGCTGTATGATCGGCGGAGACTATTACGGAAACTATGAAAAGCTCCTGCCGGTGAAGAAAGGCCGGAAGTACACGGAATGCGACATCGACACGCTCGGGCGAAGAAGCCGCGGCGCAAAGCGCATCGTGTTCAGCAACGACGGACTGATCTACTATACGGACGACCACTACGAATCGTTTACGCTTTTATACGGGGAGGCATAATATGGAATTCATCATCATCGACGGACGGCGCATGACCTCGGTCGAGACGACGCACGAATACCTTGCGCGGACGCTGCGGCTTCCGGAGTATTACGGACGCAATCTTGACGCGCTGTACGACTGTCTTACCGACCTGAACCGCGACGTCTGGATCATTCTGATCAACGGCGATTTTATGGACGGATCGCTCGGCGAATATGCCGGAAAACTGCGCCGGGTCTTTACGGACGTCGGCAATCTTCCCTATGCCTGCCGCTTTGTCGAGCATCTTTCCTGATCCGAACGACAACAGCCGCCGGGAGCGTTTCCCGACGGCTGTTTTTGTTTTCTGTCAATCGGCGTAGAAGATGTTGTCGAACACCTTGTCCTGCTGACGTCCGTTGATGAGATACCGGGATTCGTCCGGATCGCAGTCCACCGCGATCAGCGCGATCCTGCCGTCCTCGGTCCGGACCTCCATGAGCATGCCGGATTCATGGTAGCGCGTCAAATACAGATATGTCCCCTTCTTGATCTTTGCCGGTTCACCGTCGATCCTGCAGTTGATCGTCCGCTTGAGATGCAGCAGGGTGCCGCCCTCGATCAGGCTCTTGCGCTCCTCCTTGTCTTTCAGCTTCTCCTCAGTCGGCATATAGACCGTCAGCCATTCCGAATCCGGTTCCAGCTTTTCGCCGTGTACTGTGCGGCAGCCGTCCTTTGTGCCCAAAAGATCGGTACGCTCATAAGAAACGAGCGTTCCGTCGTCTTTCAGAGCGATATACTCCTTTTCCACGCCGCGCACAAACGCGCCGTTTTCCGGATGCACCTCGGTCGTCGTGTAATCGTCCGAGCCCGAATCGCACATAACAAGCAGGTTGACCCACGGCGTTTCCGGATCCAGATCGACCAGGATCACGCTGCAGAGCGCGCTGCACTGCGTGAACTTGAGCTCTTCCCCGTCAACAAGGATGTACGCGGTCTCGTTCTCCATGTCGAAGCGATAGGCGATCTTCTCCTCAACGCCGTCATAGTCGATATCGCAGGTGAACATGTCCGCTTCGGTCCGGTCCCAATCCACACGATACAGAATCGGAAGCATCGAAAGATCGGGCTCATACGGCGCAGGCTCCGGCGTTTCAGTCGGCGGCTCCGTTTCATTCGGCACTGTCTGCGGTTCCGCGCCCGGCGTCTCGGGATTCTCCTCCGCAGTCGTTTCCGCCTCCGGCTGCACCGATCGTTCAACGATCGGATCCGTCTGCGGTTCGACAAACTGCGGCTGACGCTTACAGGCAAGGCTCATGGCAATCACAAGGCACAAAATCAGAACAACAAGCTTTTTCATACCGCTCCTCCGTTCTCTATATGTTCTCTTGTTGACAGTATACCATGTTCCGCACCCGGATGCAACGGCTCGTTGCTGTCCCGTTTATCGGAACGTTGCCGCGATATACTTTGTTCAGAAAACAAAACGGGAGGGACTGAAAAATGATCGAACGGATCCGATACAGGCTTTTGATGCGCCGTCTGCAAAAGGAGATCGCGCTTGTCGTAAACGGAAAACAGCACGCGCAGCGCCATGATAAGATGAAAACCGCGGCCGTAACGACTTGCAAAGCGTGCGGAAGTATTGTATAATCTACGCATGAGATCGTTGCTTCGTCCTTTTGCGCTGATCCTTGCGCTGCTTCTTCTTTTGACGATCGGCTGTTCCCCGCTGCACAGCTGTCTGCACGCGGATGAGCAGAAACCGGTCGACGCGGAAAAGCAGGCGCTTCTGGATGCGCTCATTTCGGCGCGACCGGTCACGCCGGGCACAGCCGGTCCGTCGCTTGACGTTGTTGTGATCGACGTCGGGCAGGGCGACAGCATTCTGCTCATTTCGCCGGAAGGCAATACGATGCTTGTGGACGCCGGTCCGCGGGATGCGTTCGGCAGCATTCAAAAGGCGCTGTACGCACGCGGCGTGTCCTCGATCGACGTGGTCGTCGCCACGCATCCGCATGAGGACCACATCGGTTCCATGGCCGACGTGCTGAACGCTTACCCGGTCGGGACGTACGTTACGATCCCGCAGACGGTACAAAGCGGAACGAACGCGGCCGTAAACGACGCGCTCACCAAAAACGGCTGTTCCGTCGTGTTTGCGGAGGGCGGAACGACGATCCCGTGGGCGGAGAGCTGCACCGTGACGGTGCTGAACCCGCTTCCTGGCTATGAAGCGGATCCGGATGACCTGAACGATCAATCCGTCGTGCTGCATGTTCGTTACGGGGATACCGCCGTTCTTCTGGCGGGCGACGCGGAAGAGCTTGCCGAGAATCGAATGCTCGATACGTTTCCCCGGTCCATGCTGCGCGCGAATGTGCTGAAGCTCGGTCATCACGGTTCGTCAAGCTCGACGGGCTTCTCGTTTTTCCTCGCCGTCGATCCGGACTTCGCAGTCGCATCCTGCGGCGCGGACAACGATTACGGTCATCCGCACAGAGAAACGCTTTCGCTGCTGTATGATACCCGTACAGCGTTTTACTGCACCGAAACGGACGGCACCGTTACATTCCGTCTTGACGGAAAAGCGGTATCCGTCGATCTATCTTGAAAGGAGTCGCTATGAAAACCTGTCCCGTTTGTCAAAAAGTCCTGACCGATCAGGCAAAATTCTGTTTTTTCTGCGGCGCGTCGCTTCTGAACACCGAAGCGGAACCGGTCCCCTCCGCGGTCGATCCGGAACCCGAGCCGGTCGTTGAGCCCGAACCCATCGTTGAGCCCGAGCCGGTCGCCGAACCCGAGCCGGTCGTTGAGCCCGAACCCATCGTTGAGCCCGAGCCGGTCGCCGAACCCGAGCCGGTCGTTGAGCCCGAACCGGTCGCCGAGCCCGAACCGGTCGCCGAGCCCGAGCCCATCGTTGAGCCCGAACCGGTCGTTGAACCCGCACCGGTCGCCGAGCCCGAACCCATCGTTGAGTCCGAGCCGGTCGCTGAACCCGCGCCCGCGCCTGTCGCCGTTCCGAAAGCCGATCCCGCGCCCGCGCAGAGCGAAGCAAAACCGGAACAGCCGATCATGCTTGCCACCGATTCGCGTTCGCTGATGACGACGGCGGGCTACATCTTCACGACGATCCTGTTCCACATTCCGCTCATCGGTCTGATCTTCATGCTGATCTGGGGATGCGGCAAAACGAAGAACCTTTCCCGCAAGCGTTTCTCTCTCGCATGTCTGATCATGCGGCTTCTGGGATACATCTTCGTGCTTGCCTGCACGGTATTCCTGCTGATCTGCTTCTCCGGCAAGTTCCCCGCGCTGTGGAACGCCGTGCAGCCGATCCTGTTCCCGTAATCATGTGACCGTCTCCCTTCGGCACGTTCCGAAGGGAGTTTTTGTATGCAAAAAAGAGACGGATTTGATTCCGTCTCTTTTGCGTTTCGGTTTGAATTACTTGATCTCGCAGACTGCGCCGACTGCCTTGAACGCTTCGACGATCTTCTCTGCGTCTTCCTTGGAGATGCCTTCCTTGACAGCCTTGGGCGCGTTGTCGACGACGTCCTTTGCTTCCTTCAGGCCCAGACCGGTCTGCTCG
>JAEEGH010026407.1_pt1 | contig 11572 bp, 9 predicted proteins | sample 9134181 | NCBI WGS metagenome assembly JAEEGH01 (sample SAMN16246544, study PRJNA631951) | gut metagenome | biome: gut microbiome; feature: rumen; material: DP-attached | host: Bos | place: Iran: Karaj | collected 2018-10 | reverse complement strand
ATGTCAATCTTGGCACGAAGCACCATCTTCCCGGGTTCCATCTTCCCCGAGTTCATTTCTTCAAAGAGACTAAGATTCTCTTCTACGGGTCTATCGCGATAAGGAGAGTTAACTCCAGCTTGTGTGGGAGTCCCTTTTTGTTCGGCAATCTGTTCTGCAGTTTGTTCATCGATGTAAGCCCTACCCTGTTTGATAAGTGCAACGGCAAAATCCCACAACTGCTGGAAATAGTCGCTGGCGTAATAGATATTGCCCCACTTAAAGCCCAGCCACTCAATGTCACGCTTGATGGCCTCTACATATTCTGTGTCTTCCTTCTGGGGATTGGTGTCATCCATACGCAGGTTACACACACCACCGTATTTTTGTGCTAAACCAAAGTCAAGAGCTATTGCCTTGGCATGTCCAATGTGCAGATAACCATTTGGCTCAGGCGGGAAGCGAGTCTGAAGTCTTCCTCCGTTCTTCCCTTCCTGCAAATCTTTTACAAGTTGTTCCTCTATAAAATTAAGCGATTCCTTTTTTCTTTCCTCACTCTTTGTCTCTTCAATTTTTTCCGTATCCATATTGAATTATTTCATTATTTAATTTACTCATGCAAAATTACAAAAGTTTTTCTTTGTGGACACCATCTTGAAAGAGAAAAAATAACAAATGGGCATCTTTTAGGTCAAAAAAGCATTCGATAATTCTTTTTTGGGAAAAATAAAGTGGATACTTCTCTCGTTCATCCGATGGAGAAGTATCCACGCCTTCTAATTGATAAAGTGAGAAAAAATGTTTATTCAATCATAAAGACGTTGCTCACGCAACCTTCTCATGAAAGTATGCCTTGGGTTCTCTCGAATTGAGGCATATATAAATCAATTTTTATTATTCATTCAATCTTTTTTCTTTTTTATATTCTCGTGTCAATCCTATATACAATATTAAAATGGTACTTGCTGTGGTGCCATCGAAGCATCAATGTCGTCGAAAGGAGAGTCAGAGTTGTCACTCAGATTGATTTTGGAAGGTCTGATTGTCCCATCATTCGTCGGCATTGGAGGCATCTCTTCGTCGTAAAGATTCTTAAATCGGGCAAATTCACTAATAAAGCGCAAGCGCACATCACCTACTGCACCATTACGATGCTTGGCTATGATGATTTCTGCCACACCTTTCAAGTCGTTCCCATATTGATCTTTATATATCTTATAGTATTCTGGGCGGTGAATAAAGCACACCATGTCAGCATCTTGCTCGATGGCACCCGACTCACGCAAGTCGCTGAGTTGTGGACGCTTACTGTCTGGGCTGTCAGGATTACTGCTAGCTCGCTGTTCCACAGAACGATTCAACTGAGAAAGAGCGATAATCGGGATATTCAACTCTTTTGCCAGTCCCTTGAGCGAGCGAGATATAGTGGAGACTTCTTCTTGCCGCGAATTATAGCTCATGCCCGATGCGTTCATCAGCTGGAGGTAGTCAATAATAATCATCTTGACACCATAGTCACGCACCAACCGACGTGCCTTAGTACGAAGTTCAAAGACAGACAATGAAGGGGTGTCATCCACATATAAAGGTGCCCCGAACAATTCGCCCATCTTGTAATCGAACTGCTTCCATTCCTGCGGAGCCAACTGACCGCTTTTTAGTTTATCGCCCGCCAATTCGCAGACATTCGACAAGAGACGGTTAACCAATTGGACATTAGACATTTCGAGTGAGAACATTGCAATGGGAATCTTGCGATCGACAGCCATATTTCGAGCCATCGAGAGCACAAAAGCGGTCTTGCCCATAGCTGGACGAGCAGCTATGATAATCAGGTCGGAATTTTGCCATCCAGATGTCATGCTGTCCAACTTGTCAAATCCCGATGGTATGCCAGATAAACCATCTGTACGAGCAGCCGCTTTCCGGAGTAAATCATACGCTTCATTGATAACAGGGTCAATCTGTGTAAAATCCTTCTTTAGATTCGCCTTCGACAATTCGAACAACTGTCCTTCCGCCAATTGCATCAGCTCTTGTATGTCCTGCCCCTCATCGAATGCAAGTTTCTGTATCGTGCTTGTATAAGAAATTAAGTCACGCGCAAGCGCTTTTTGGGCAACGATGCGAGCGTGAAACTCCAAGTGAGCAGCAGACAACATCGTACGAGACAATTCTGCAATATAGGCAGGACCTCCCGCATTCTCCAGGTCATCATGTTTCTGCAACTGATCGACAACCGTCAGTACGTCTATCGGTGAATTGGCTGCCGCAAGGGACTGAATGGCCTGAAAAATAACTTGATGTTTTGACTCATAGAAGGAATGAGGCTTCAAAAAGTCAGATACCGTAGCGAATGCATCCTGTTCAATAATACATGCACCAAGTACAGCCTTTTCCAAATCTATGGCTTGAGGCTGCAATCGACCCAACTGTGCTGAAGAATCTTGTTCAGTAGTACGGGTTTGTTTTTTACGAGGTGAATTTTTCTGCTCTGGCATTATTTAAAAGATGTACAATCAATCTTAAACTTAAAACTACTTTTTTTCACTTTATCGTTTGCAAATATAGCTATTTTTATTTGATTGGCACAAAAGAAGATTGTAAAAGTTATCAACACAAAGCTCCCCAAAACTGTGGATAACTATATGAAAAAGACAATTTCATCGACAAACATTGGGTGTGAATAAAAGTTTCCATCCAAAGTCTTCAGTTTATCCCGTCAAAGTTTTTTTATGGATTTTTAATAAATAAATAGCAAGAAATTTCGGCGATAACATAAAAAGTACTAACTTTGTAGCGATTTTAGATTTGTGTACTTTGTACGTTCATCTTTTTAGTAACATATAAAGACAAACAATCATAGTTAATATTAACAATTATATGGCGAATGTAATTAAGCTAAAGAAAGGCCTTGACATCAACCTGAAAGGTAAGGCTGCGGCTAAAGTTTCACCAGCCAATGCGTCGAAAGTCTATGGACTTGTGCCCGATGCGTTTTGGGGGATGAAGCCAAAAGTCGTGGTGAAAGAAGGGGATGAAGTGAAGGCTGGTGATGCGCTGTTTGTCAACAAGCTGCATCCCGAGATGAAGTTCGTCTCTCCTGTTTCTGGCAAGGTGACCCTTGTGGAGAGAGGCGATCGTCGTAAAGTTTTAAGCGTTCAAGTTGAAGCCGCTGCCCAGCAGCAGTACGTGGACTTCGGCAAGAAGCAGGTCAATTCGCTCAATGCAGAACAAGTGAAGGCAGTCCTCCTCGAAAGTGGAATGTTTGGCTACTTCATTCAGCGTCCTTACGCTATCGTTGCTAACCCCGACGATACGCCTAAGGCGATTTTTGTTTCTACATTTAGCGACATGCCGCTGGCTGCCGATACCAATGTGGTGCTCAAGGGACAGGAAAAGGACTTCCAGACAGGCATCGACGCACTGGCCAAACTGGCTAAGGTTTACGTTGGTGTGAAGGCTGGGTCTGTGGTGGCTTCCACGACTAACGCTACAGTAACAGAGTTTCAAGGCAAGTGCCCTGCTGGCAACGTGGGTGTGCAGATTAACCACATCAACCCAGTCAACAAGGGCGAAGTTGTTTGGACCATCGGTGCAGAAGAGGTCGTATTCATCGGCCGACTTTTCAACGAGGGTAAAGTAAATCTGACTCGCACTATCGCCGTGGCAGGTTCCGAAATCAAGGAGCCTCAGTACAAGCAAGTGCTCGTTGGTGCCAAGATTGGCGACATCATTGCTGGCAATATTAAGACGGACAAGAAAGTGCGTCTTATCGACGGCAACCCACTCACAGGTATGAAAACTACCGAGAATTCGTTCATTCTTGCCCATTCCACCGAGGTTACGGCCATTCCTGAAGGTGACGAAGCCAACGAGATGTTTGGTTGGATTGCACCCCGTCTGAACGATTTCTCCGTCAGCCGTTCTTACTTCTCTTGGTTGATGCCTAAGAGTAAGGAATATGTGCTCGACGCACGTGTGAAGGGCGGTCATCGTCACATGATTTTTAGTGGTGAATACGACTCTGTATTCCCTATGGACATCTATCCAGAACAGCTCGTCAAGGCGATTATCGCTGGTGACATCGACCGTATGGAAGCCCTCGGCATCTATGAGGTAGCACCTGAAGATTTTGCTGTGGCTGAGTTTGTGGATAGCTCGAAAGTTGAACTCCAGCGCATTGTTCGGGAAGGTCTCGACATGCTGCGCAAAGAAAATGAATAAGCAATATGGGACTTAAGAAAATGCTTGACAACTTGAAGCCTACCTTCTCAGAAGGAGGTAAGCTCAGCGCTTTCGGCTCTCTCTTTGACGCTGCAGAGACTTTCTTCTTTGTGCCCAACGAGACGGCTAAGGTGCGTGGCGCACAGATTCACGACGCCATCGACTCTAAGCGCTCTATTTTCTTTGTGGTGATTGCCCTGATTCCTGCTATACTCTTCGGTATGTATAACATTGGTTATCAGCACGCTCTTGTGACAGGTGCTTGCACTCCAGACGCTTGTCCTTGTGCTGACATTTGGGGCAACTTCCTCTATGGTTTAGCTGTGATGCTTCCAAAGATAGTGGTGAGTTACGCAGTAGGTCTCGGCATCGAGATTGCTGTGGCTCAGTGGAAGAAAGAAGAGGTACACGAGGGTTTCTTCGTGACCGGTATCCTCATCCCACTCATCGTTCCTGTGAACTGCCCACTTTGGATTCTTGCCCTTGCAACAGCATTTGCAGTTATCTTCGCAAAGGAAGTGTTTGGTGGTACGGGTATGAACATCTTTAACCCTGCCCTCGTCACTCGTGCCTTCCTCTTCTTCGCTTATCCATCCATGATGTCGGGCGATAAGGTTTGGGTAAATGGCAACTACATCGATTGTATTAACGGTACTCCTGCTGTGGATGCAGTTTCCGCTGCAACCCCACTCGGCCAGTTAGCTGCTGGTGAAGCCGTTACTGCATCTCCAATGGATACCATTATCGGTACAATCCCCGGTTCCATCGGTGAAACTTCTGTCATCGCCATCCTGATTGGTGCAGTCATCCTCATCTGGGCGAACATCGCCAGCTGGAAGATTATGTTCTCCACTTTCGTGGGTGGTGCCTTGATGGCATACTTCCTCCGCTACGATGGTGCTCAGAACTTCGAGTGGTGGGAACAGCTCACCGTCGGTGGTTTCTGCTTCGGTGCCGTGTTCATGGCAACCGACCCTGTCACCAGTCCTCGCACAGAAGGCGGTAAGTGGATTTTCGGTTTCCTCATTGGCGCTATGGCAATTATCATCCGTGTGCTCAACCCTGGTTATCCAGAAGGTATGATGCTTGCCATCCTGCTGATGAACGTGTTTGCACCTCTGTTCGACTACTTCTTCGTACAGGCTAACATTAACAAGCGCGCTAAGCGTGCCAAAAAGTAAAGGAGGACTCAAGATATGGCAAAAATGAATACAAATGGTAATGCATATACTATTATTTATGCATCCGTCATGGTCATCATCGTGGCATTCCTCCTCGCTTTCGTTGCTTCGGCTCTGAAACCAACACAGGATGCCAATGTGGCTCTTGATACCAAGAAGCAGATTCTTTCTGCATTGAACATTCGCGACCTTGACAACGCAGCCGCCGAGGCAAAGTACAACGAGGTCATTACCAGCGGCGAACTCGACAGCCCTACCCTCACAGCCAATGTGGATGGTGAGGAGAAGCTCATCGTTGCCGTTAAGGGTGCAGGTCTTTGGGGACCACTTTGGGGATGGATTTCCATCAACAAGGACGGAGAAACCGTGTATGGAACCTTCTTCAACCACGAATCCGAGACAGCAGGTCTGGGTGCCCGCATCAAGGAGCAGTGGTTTCAGGATTTGTTCAAAGGCAAGAAAATTTATCAGGACGGTCAGGTTGCCCTCGGTGTTTACAAGCAGGGCAAGGCTCCAGCCACACTCTCTGCAGACAGTTATGTAGATGCTGTGACAGGTGCCACACTCACGTCCAATGGTGTTAACGACATGATTCAGAAGTGCCTGAGCGACAATCAGAGCGCGATTGAAGCATTCAAAAATTAAAGGAGGACAAGAATATGAGTTTATTTTCAAAAGAGAATGGCGCAGTCTTCATGGGTCCGCTCAACTTGAACAACCCTATCGCAGTTCAAGTCCTCGGCATTTGTTCGGCGCTCGCTGTCACTTCACAGCTGAAGCCAGCCATCGTGATGGGACTCTCTGTGACCGTCATCACAGCATTCGCAAACGTGATTATTTCTTTGATTCGCAAGACCATTCCTAACCGCATCCGCATCATCGTGCAGTTGGTGGTGGTGGCCGCACTCGTAACGATTGTGAGCAACATCCTCAAGGCATACGTTTATGATGTGAGTGTGCAACTCTCTGTGTATGTCGGACTGATCATTACCAACTGTATCCTCATGGGACGTCTTGAGGCATTCGCCATGCAGAACGGTCCTTGGGAGAGTTTCCTCGATGGAATCGGCAATGGTCTTGGCTATGCCATCGTGCTCGTCATCGTTGGTTTCGTTCGTGAAATCTTCGGTTTCGGCACCATCTTCGGCTTCCAGATTATCCCCGACAGCGCATACGTTGAGAATGGTGGTCTTTACATCAACAACGGTATGATGACCATGCCAGCTATGGCACTTATCATCGTTGCTTGTGTCATCTGGGCACACCGTGCCTACAATAAGGATTTAGAAGCATAAGTTTACATACCTAAATTAAAAAGAAAAGATTATGGAACATTTCATTAGTTTGTTCGTTCGCTCCATCTTTGTGGACAACATGATTTTCGCTTTCTTCTTGGGTATGTGCTCTTATCTTGCCGTATCTAAGACAGTAAAGACATCGTTCGGCCTTGGTGTGGCAGTCACCTTCGTGCTCCTCATCACTGTGCCAGTTGACTATTTACTCCAGACGAAAGTGCTGGGCGACGGGGCTTTGGCCGAAGGTGTCGACCTCACTTTCCTTGCATTCATCCTGTTCATCGCAGTCATTGCCGGCATGGTGCAGTTGGTTGAGATGGTGGTGGAGCGCTTCTCCCCTTCCCTCTACGCCGCACTTGGTATCTTCCTGCCGCTGATTGCTGTGAACTGTGCCATCATGGGTGCCTCGCTCTTCATGCAGCAACGCATCCTGCTCGACCCAGCCACTTCCACCCAAGCCATTTCGGGTGTAGGCGACTGTGTGGCCTATGCACTCGGTTCAGGCATCGGTTGGACTCTCGCCATTGTGGGTCTTGCCGCCATCCGCGAGAAGATGGCCTACTCCGATGTGCCAAAGCCCCTTCAGGGTCTCGGTATCACCTTCATCACCGTGGGTCTGATGGCAATGGCATTCATGTGTTTCTCTGGTCTTAAAATCTAAAAGAAAGGATATAGCAGATATGAATATGACATTTATATTATACAGCATCGCTGTCTTTCTGATAATCGTCATTGTATTGGTTATCATCCTCCTCGTTGCGAAGAAATACCTCTCTCCAAGTGGTAATGTGACCATCACCATCAACGGAAAGGACAAGCTCGAAGTGGAGCAAGGTTCAAGCCTGCTCTCCACGTTGGCTGCCCACGACGTTTACCTCCCTTCTGCCTGCGGTGGAAAGGGCTCATGCGGACAATGCAAGTGCTAGGTTGTCGCCGGTGGTGGCGAGATTCTCGATTCTGAGAAGGGTCACTTCACCCGCAAGCAAATCAAGTCCGGCTATCGTCTTGGCTGCCAATGCAAAGTGAAGGGCGACCTTGAGATTAAGGTGGACGACTCTGTGATGGGTGTAAAGGAATGGGAGTGCACCGTGATTGGCAACCGCAACGTGGCCACCTTCATCAAGGAGTACAAAGTGGCCTTGCCTCCAGGCGAGCACATGGACTTCGAGCCAGGCTCTTACGCACAGATCAAGATTCCTCCATTCTTCATCGACTACGACAAGGACATCGACAAGAGTCTCATTGGCGACACCTACCTCCCCGCATGGGAGAAATTCGGGCTCTTCCCCCTCAAGTGCGTCAACGACACTCCGACCATCCGTGCCTACTCCATGGCGAACTATCCCGACGAGGGCGACATCATCACGCTCAACGTCCGCATCGCCACGCCTCCATTCAAGCCAAAGGATCAAGGTCCAGGCTTCATGGATGTGAACCCAGGTATCGCATCGTCCTACATCTTCTCCCTGAAGCCAGGCGACAAGGTCATCATGTCAGGTCCTTATGGAGAATTCCGTCCGCAGTACGGCACTGGCCGTGAGATGATATGGGTCGGCGGTGGTGCCGGTATGGCTCCGCTCCGTGCACAAATCATGCACATGCTCAAAGGCAACGGCATCAATCCAGAAGACCGTCAACGCCCGATGCACTACTTCTATGGTGCACGTGCGCTGGAGGAGATTCCATTCCTCGACGACTTCCTCGCGCTCGACAAAGAGTTCGATAACTTCCACTTCCACCTTGCCCTCGACCGTCCAGATCCAAAGGCAGATGCAGCTGGAATCAAGTACACTCCAGGTTTCGTGGCTCCTGTAATGGGCGACACCTACCTCAAGCAGCACGAGAATCCAGAAGATGTCGAATACTACCTCTGCGGTCCTCCAATGATGGCCAAGACTGTTCTCGACCTTCTCCACTCACTCGGCGTCGAAGACGACATGATTCGCTTCGACAACTTTGGTGGATAAGAAGAACAGAATTAAGTATGATAGCAATGCCCCCGAAAGTTTTTTGAACTTTCGGGGGCATTTTCATTGTGACATATAAGATTTTATGTAACTTTGCAGCCACAAACATCATTATCAATAATCCTTTTCACCTATGAGAAAAATTTTGACTTCAATTCTTGCGCTGGCTGTTACGGCAGCAGTCCACGCACAAACCACTCTAAAAACCATCACGGTGACCGTAAGCCCCACCCGCTATCAGAAGGTGACGGGATTCGGTGCTGCTTGCTGCGATGGTGCCATGTGCCCTTATGGCAACGACACACAGCCCGTACGACTGCTCTACGGTCCCACTTCGAAGATTGGGCTGAACATTATGCGAATGGAGATATCGCCCAACTTCAAAGGCGACATCACCGCTGTCGATGTGGGTTGGGATACACCTTACGACTGGCAAGGCTGTGTGCCCTCAGCCAAAATAGTCAAGCAACGTGGTGGCATCGTCTTCGGCACACCTTGGTCGCCTCCAGGTGAATACAAGACAAACGGATCGGCGGCAGGCGGCGCCAGCGAGTCGCAAGGCAAGATACGCGCCGAACTGCGCGAGGACTGCTACGAGAAGTTCTTTCCATGGCTCAACATGTACCTCGCCTACATGAAGTCGAAGGGCGTCGATGTCGATGCCGTATCCATTCAGAACGAGCCCGACTGGTGGGTCGATTACTCAGGCTGTCTCTACACCCCAGAGCAGCAAGTCACACTTGTCAAGAACTATGCACACCTGCTCGACCGCGAGACCTACAAAGGTGTGCGCCTGATTAGTGCCGAGCCTCTGGGATTCACCCAAAATTATTCCGACGCCTTGATGAACGACGAAACGGCTCGCAAACATATTGACATCGTTGCAGGTCACCTCTACGGTCATGCACCACTGGATCAAGGCAACATGAAGGATGCTGCCAAACTTGCCACCAAGTACGGGAAAGAGGTCTGGATGACGGAGCACTCTTGTGATATTACTAACAACGAGCAGCGGTTGCCAAATTGGCATGAGCAACTACTCTTCGCCGAAGAACTCAACGAATGTATGCTGGCAGGCTGCACGGGCTATATCTACTGGTACATGCGTGCCCACTGGGCCTTCGTAGGTACGGGCGAGGAACAATATGGTGCAGATAACGTAAGGAACACATTGCTGCCCCGCGCCTACGTCATGTCCCACTTCTCCAAGTACGTCACAGGCTCCACACGTGTCGGCACCACCACAAGCGGTGTGACCACAGGCAAGACGAACTCCTACTTCGAGACATCAGCCTACATCAAGGGCGACTCCATCATCGTCATGGCCATCGACACCACGAAGACCGCCTACAACCTGAGACTCAAATTGCCCCTCAAAGTGAAGAGCGGTGTTTGTGTACAATCCACAGACAATAAGTCACTCTGCAAAAAGACGACCCTCACCATCGATGAGCCAACGAAGGAATTCATCGTCGAAATGCCCGCACGCAGTTTCAGCACCTACATCTTCATGGTTGACCATGAGGAGACAACCGACATCAGCACCCCGCAAATAACCAGAGAAAGAACGGCAGCAACTCGATACTACGACCTGCAGGGACGGCCTCTGGCCTATCCTGAAGGCCTGTGCATCGAGAAACGCCCCGACGGCTCGACCAGGAAGATTTACTTCGACGAACGATAACCACACCCCATCAGAGTGTGTTCGCAATGAGCCCCAAAAGTCAGACAAAAGACTCTTGGGGCTCATTTTGTTTCTACCCCTTCATCGCTGTGTTTACTCACCCTTGATTTCAGGGCAAGAAGTCATTCATAAGTTACGGATAATTATTCATAACTTATGACATAAGTTATGAACGACTTCTGTTACGGCGGTGAGGATGAGGCGGCAGTGAAACAGAGGGACAAGAGCCTGTGGAAGAAAGGGAAATGAGTCAGTGGAAGAGCGAGAGAGGTGGGGATAGAATATGGAGCAAAGGGCATTTTAAAGGAAAAAGGGGGCGAAAGTGGGTTTCGTCACCTCATTTTTTATGGCAAACGGAGGTTTCTTTCCAGTTTTTTTGTAACTTTGCGAACAAAGTTTACCAAAACGGAAGAACATGAGACAGACAATAAAAACAAGAACTATATGAGTACAATAAGAAGAATACAACGAGGGAAGACGGGAATCTTGTGTGCCCTGCTGATGGTAGTGGGAAGCATGACGGGGTATGCCCAGAGTAACTGCTTTGAGTATGACGATAACGATGAGACCGTCATTACAGGGCTGACGGAAATAGGCCAATCCGTCTCTTCGCTGACGATTCCTGCCACGGTGACAACGGTCAGAAGCGGAGCCTTCAGTTCCACTTCTGCCCACGTGTCTGCGCTGATTATTGCAGATGGTGGCAACCCAGTGTTTGAGGCAGGGCTATTTGGCGAACGGGAGAATCCGCTGGGTGACATCCAAATTTTGGGTAGCAGTATGACGGTGGCGAACATTCGTGCCCTGCTGAAGAGTTTAGTAGCCCAGGGCGCGCTCAGCACTGTTTATATCAAGGGCTATAGCGGCGCGTGGATAGACATTCCTGCAACAGAAGAATCAGAAGAACCGGAAACCCCAGAACAAATCTCTACAGATAACGCCACTCTGCTTGGAGTTTTGACTGAGGATGTCAACGTCACTTTGCCTGCTGCCTTAGTTTCCGACCAACAGTTTGGCGCAGCGAAGGTCTATGGCCGCTTCACTATCGACAAGGAACTGATCACCTTCTGTGGCAATGCCACCTTCCGGGATGCCGACGACGGCTCGAACCAGTTGTTCTATGTGGCCAACTACAGGGAAAATGACGGTCGTCTGCATATACAGCGTGTGCGGTATATCGTTGCAGGTGAAGGTGTGCTGATTCACCGTCTGGACAGTTCGAAAGGCTATGCCGACCTG
>JAEEGH010026404.1_pt1 | contig 11573 bp, 10 predicted proteins | sample 9134181 | NCBI WGS metagenome assembly JAEEGH01 (sample SAMN16246544, study PRJNA631951) | gut metagenome | biome: gut microbiome; feature: rumen; material: DP-attached | host: Bos | place: Iran: Karaj | collected 2018-10 | reverse complement strand
AGACCTTCAGAGCGGGGACTATTGCATCCCTCGCCGATAATACCGCTTATGGATTCGTCAAGTAATACTTTGACGGTATCGGAGTGAGCAAGAGAAAGAGCGAGATAAACAGGATAGTTCAGGGCTGTACAGGAATAAGGCGTGGAACAGGCCAGCATCCGGGAGGTATCATCGTGCTTCCTGTGGGAGAGGATATCAATTCTTTCTGTCCCGTTCAGCATCCCGCCAACGATATGACTACTGCAACGATAACGACACATTACGACTATCACTCCATCGACCACAACCTGCTAAAGCTTGATATCCTGGGACACGATGATCCCACCATGATCAGGTTCCTTCAGGACTGCACCGGACTTGATCCCAAGGAAGTGCCGCTTGATGACAAAAATGTAATGAGTCTTTTCATGAATACAACAGCTCTGAACCTTGAGCCGGAACAGATAGGCGGAACAAAGCTCGGATGTCTTGGACTTCCTGAGTTTGGTACCGACTTTGCCATGCAGATGGTTATTGACGCCCAGCCAAAGTCACTTTCACACCTTATAAGGATCTCAGGTCTTTCACACGGAACCGACGTGTGGCTTGGCAATGCCCAGACATTGATCCAGGAGGGCAAGGCCACCATCGACACCTGTATCTGCTGTCGTGACGATATCATGATCTACCTCATCCAGAAGGGACTTGATAAGTCTGAGTCCTTCAAGATAATGGAGGCGGTAAGAAAGGGTAAGGTCGCAAAGGGCAAGGAATCAAGCTGGGGAGACTGGAAGAAGGATATGGCTGACCACGGTGTACCCGACTGGTATATCTGGTCCTGCGAGAAGATCAAGTATATGTTCCCCAAGGCCCATGCGGCAGCCTACGTTATGATGGCATGGCGTATCGCCTACTGTAAGGTTCATTACCCCCTTGCCTATTATTCCGCTTATTTCAGCATCCGTGCCAAGGCCTTTAACTATGAGCTGATGTGTATGGGCAGAGATTCTCTGGAAGAGAATCTGGCAGCTTATAAGAAACGGAAAAAAGACGCAGAAGATAAAGTACCCGGAGCAACGCCCCTTGCCAACAAAGAGCAGGACCAGCTGGCGGATATGCGTGTGGTACAGGAGATGTATGCAAGAGGCTTTGAATTTGAGCCCATCGATATCTTCAAGGTAAAATCCAAGCACTTCCAGATCGTGGACGGCAAAGTCATGCCTTCCCTGACCAGTATTGACGGTATCGGAGAAAGTGCGGCAGATTCCATCGTAGAAGGTGCCAAGGGAGGACCCTTCCTTTCCAGAGATGACTTCATGGCCCGCTGCAAGGTAGGTAAGACCGTTGCGGAGCTTTTGTTCCGCCTGAATATATTAGGAGACATTCCCGAATCCAACCAGATCAGCTTGTTCGATCTCATGGGCGGCTGAGACAATCTTCCGACCATAGTTTTTGCGTTAATATCAATATGGAAAGCCGTAAAATTCTGAGATTTTTACGGCTTTTTGTTATGGAAAACACGGAGCCGGAAGGGACTTATGCAGACCGCAGCGAATTTAGAGAAGCCCACCTGCGAACCGATATGATCCCTCTTTGCACCCGGAAAAACGGTTGCCCACAGGTTCCTTCCCCGGCTCCGATTTAACGCTGGAAAATTTTTGAAAAAGTTCTTGCAATTTAAAAATCAATATTATATTATAAGCAAGTACCTTTTATATGGCTCGTTGGTCAAGAGGTTAAGACGCTGCCCTCTCACGGCAGAATCACCGGTTCGATTCCGATACGAGCTGCGACTGTTTTTTAAACAGCCCAACCCAGGATGCTGCTTCCGGAACTTTGATTCCGGGGGTGGCGTTTGTATTTTATGGGATTTTTTCACAGAAAGGCTTGCGCTGTTTCGTGAAAAGTGCTAAAGTTCTTTATGGTAAGTGAAGATGCTAATGATTGAAGTGGGCTTGCGAGTCCGCTTTTTTTATTGCATGGGAACGGTTAACAGTTTTGGAAACAGCATAATTGCGAGGTTTTTATGTCCAAAAGAGAAGACATCGAGAAGAAGACAGAAGAATTCCTCCTTCCCATCACGAAAGAGTACGGCGTAGAGATCTACGACGTGGAATATGTGAAGGAAGGCAGTGAAATGTATCTGCGCGCCTTTATCGATAAGGAAGGCGGCGTTACCATTAACGACTGCGAAGCAGTCAGCCGGGCCATGAATGAGGTGTTAGACCGGGAGGATTACATTCCGGATGCCTATACCTTTGAAGTAAGCAGCCCCGGACTGGGGAGAGTCCTTAAGAAGGACCGGCACCTTAGTAAGAGCATCGGTCAGGATGTGGAGATCGGACTTTACAAGGCAAAGGACGGTACCAAAGAGCTTGCCGGTACCCTGAAAGCTTTTGATAACAGTACGATCACCATTCTAAACGAGACCGGAGAGGTCACTTTAAACAGAGAAGAGATAGCAGTCATCAGACTGGCTTTGGATTTTTAACAAGGTTAACCCATAGGAGGAAAACGGAAAAATGAACAGTGAATTAATGGAAGCCCTTGATATTCTGGAGAAAGAGAAAGACATCAGCAGAGAGACTCTGTTTGACGCCATTGAAGTTTCTCTTATGACCGCCTGCAAGAACCACTTTGGCAAGGCAGACAATATCCGGGTCGAGATCGATCGCGATACCTGCGAATTCCGCGTATTTGCTGAAAAAGAAGTTGTAAAGGATGCTGAGGACGTAGAGGATGATCTGTTACAGATCTCTCTGGCAGATGCCCTTAATGTGAATCCCGCTGTTAAGGTGGGAGATACCGTTCAGGTGGATATAAAGTCCAAGGAATTCGGACGTATCGCCGCTACCAATGCCAAGAACGTGATCTTACAGAAGATCCGTGAGGAAGAGCGCAGCGTTATCTACAACGAGTATTTCGAAAAGGAAAAGGACGTTGTTACCGGTATCGTTCAGCGCTATGTAGGTAAGAATATCTCCATTAACTTAGGTAAGGCAGACGGCCTTCTTATGGAAAATGAGATGGTTAAGGGCGAAAACTTCCGTCCTACCGAGCGTATCAAGGTATATATCGTTTCTGTTAACAATACCCCCAAGGGACCCCGTATCCTGGTAAGCCGTACACACCCTGAACTGGTTAAGCGCCTCTTTGAAGAGGAAGTTACCGAGATCAAGGACGGCGTTGTAGAGATCATGGCGATCGCAAGAGAAGCCGGAAGCCGTACCAAGATGGCTGTTCGTTCCACTTCTCCCGACGTTGATCCCGTTGGTGCCTGCGTCGGCCAGAACGGTTCCCGTGTTAACGCAGTCGTTGATGAGCTGCGCAATGAGAAGATCGATATCGTCGAGTGGGATGAGAACCCCGGTAATTACATCCAGAATGCTCTTTCTCCCGCTAAGATCGTTGCCGTATTCGCAGATCCCGAAGAGCGTACCGCCAAGGTCGTTGTTCCCGATTATCAGCTGTCTCTTGCCATCGGTAAGGAAGGACAGAATGCCCGTCTGGCAGCGAAGCTGACCAATTATAAGATCGATATCAAGTCTGAGACTCAGGCAAAGGATACTCCCGGATTCCGTTACGAAGATTATGTTGACGAGTACGATGAGTATGATGAGGACGGAGAAGATTACGACGAGTCCTACGATGAAGAGTTTGCAGAATCGGAAGAGGGAGAAACCTCCGAAGAATAAATAACCTGTAGAGATTGCCGCTCTGCAGGATGGAGGAACAAGATGGCAAAAAAAATTCCTGTAAGGCAATGCATCGGGTGCGGAGAAAAAAAGTCCAAAAAGGACCTGATCCGCGTAGTGAAAACTCCGGAAAATGAATTTTGCCTGGACACGACGGGCCGGATGAACGGCCGCGGCGCATATCTGTGCGGTGACGTCCAGTGCCTTTTAAAGGCCCGCAAGAGTCACGCTCTGGAGCGAAGCTTTGGGATGCAGATTCCCGGCGAAGTCTATGACAAGCTGGAGAAGGAGCTAAGTCATGGGGAAACTGAATAAAGTCGAATCCCTGATCGGTCTTGCACAGAAAGCAGGTAAGATCGCCAGCGGTGAGTTTTCCGCGGAAAAAGCCATTCAGGGCTTTAAGGCGGAGTTAGTCATCGTGGCGGAGAATGCTTCAGAGAATACCAAAAAGCATTTCAGCGATATGTGCGCCTTTCGGGAGATACCGTTTATAACCTATGACGACAGAGATCGTTTAGCTCAGGCCATAGGAAAAGATGTACGTGTTGTTCTTGCAGTGAATGATGCAGGATTTGCCGCGGCGATCCAAAAAGCACTACAGGAAATGAATCAAGATAAATCGGAGGTAGGAAATGGCGAAACTTAAAATTGTTGATCTCGCAAAGGAACTGAACATAACCAGTGATGCGTTATTACAGTTCACACAGGCGAACGGTGGAGAAGCTAAGACCACACGCGGATCTGTGGAAGAGAATCTGATCGATAAAGCAAGGGCACATTTTGCAGGTAAGAAAGCAGAGCCTGCAAAGGAAGAAAAGGCCCCCAGGGCAGATGCACAAAAGGCTGCTCCCAAGGCAGAAGAGCAAAGGGAAGCAGCACCTAAGGCTGCAACGCCCAAAGCAGAAGATACCAAAGCTACTGCGCAAGATGCAGCAAAGCAGCCGGTTAAGAAGCCTCAGGCTCCGGAAGGTGCCGGCGAAGCACCCAGGAAGAAAAAGAAGATCTTCATCGTTACCGGTGGTTCCGGTAAGCAGGGTGGCGGATACAGACCTCAGGGCCAGGGTGGCGACAGAAGACCCGGCCAGGGACAGGGCGGACAGAACCCTTACGGAAGACCTTTGGTAAGACCTTCCCAGAGACCCTCTTCCCCTACGGGAGAGCGTCAGCTGATCAAACCCAGCTCCAATCCTCAGGACCGTGCATCCAAGTTTAACCGTAAAGTAGAGACTCCTGTAGAGGCAGCTCCTCAGAGTGATGCAGTACGGGAAACACCGGCAGAGCGTCCTCAGAATCCTGCTCCCGCAGATCGCGGACCTGCAAGAAGAGATGATCGTCGCCCGCAGGGCGGCTTTACGGGATCTCCCAGACCCCAGGGTCAGCAGGGACGTCCTTTTGGTCAGAGACCCGCACAGGGACAGGGCGGCGACAGAAGACCCGGTCAGGGTGCCCCCGATCGCAGAGGCGGTGCTCCTGCCGGTGGCAGACCCTTTAACGGCGCACCTTCCCGTCCGGGACAGGGCGGCTTTAACAAAGGCCGCAGCGCAGGCTTTTCTGAGGCACCTGCAGCAGGTGGCGGAGAGAAGCATAACGATGATAAGCGTCGTTCCTTCCAGGGCGAGCGTGACCGCAAGTCCAAGAAGGATCTGATCTATGAAGAGGACGGCCAGAGCAAGAAGCCCAAGGCAGGTCGTTTTATCCGTCCCGAAAAGAAGGTGGAGGCTGTCGAAGAGCAGATCAAGGTGATCACTCTTCCCGAGACTCTTACCATCAAGGAATTAGCCGATAAGATGAAGCTGCAGCCTTCTGCCATCATCAAGAAGCTGTTTCTGCAGGGACAGGTTGTTACCGTTAACAGCGATATCACCTATGAAGAAGCTGAAAACATTGCGATTGATTACGATATCATCTGTGAGAAGGAAGTTAAGGTCGATGTGATCGAAGAACTTCTGAAGGAAGACGAAGAGGATGAATCCACCATGGTGAAGCGTCCTCCCGTTGTCTGCGTCATGGGTCACGTTGACCATGGTAAGACATCCCTTCTGGATGCGATCCGTAAGACCAACGTTACCGATCGTGAGGCCGGCGGTATTACCCAGGCCATCGGTGCATATACTGTCCGTGTAAACGACCAGAAGATCACTTTCCTGGATACCCCCGGACACGAAGCATTTACCGCTATGCGTATGCGTGGTGCCAATGCAACCGATATCGCGATCCTGGTTGTTGCAGCCGATGACGGCGTAATGCCTCAGACCGTGGAAGCGATCAACCATGCAAGAGCTGCACAGACAGAGATCATTGTAGCCATCACCAAGATCGATAAGCCCAATGCCAATCCGGAAAAGGTTAAGAACGAACTGATGGAGCACAACCTGGTTCCTGTTCAGTGGGGCGGTAATACCGAGTTCGTTCCCATTTCCTCCAAGACCGGTGAAGGTATTGATTCCCTGCTGGAGACCGTTCTGCTTACAGCAGATATCCTGGACCTTAAGGCCAACAAGAAGCGTGCTGCAAGAGGTCTGGTCATCGAAGCCAAGCTGGATAAGGGGCGTGGTCCCGTTGCTACCGTTCTGGTACAGAAGGGTACTCTGAAAGTCGGAGATTTCATCTCCGCAGGCGCATGCTACGGTAAAGTTCGGGCCATGATCGACGATAAGGGCAGACGCATGAAGGAAGCAACTCCTTCCACTCCCGTTGAGATACTCGGACTTTCCGATGTACCCGAGGCAGGAGAAGTATTTATTGCACATGAGAATGATAAGAGTGCAAGACAGTTTGCCGAGACCTACAGAGCAGAGAACAAAGCTAAGAAGCTTGAGGAGATCAAGGGCCGCATGAGCCTTGAAGATCTGTTCTCCAAGATCAAGGAGGGCAACCTCAAAGAGCTTAACATCATCGTTAAGGCTGACGTACAGGGTTCGGTTGAAGCAGTTAAAGAATCACTTACCAAGCTTTCCAACGAGGAAGTTGTTGTTAAATGTATCCATGGCGGCGTAGGTGCGATCAATGAGTCTGACGTATCACTTGCAAGTGCGTCAAACGCTATCATCATCGGATTCAACGTACGTCCCGATGCTACTGCAAAGCAGACTGCAGAAGAAGAGAATGTAGACCTTAGACTTTACGATGTCATCTACAAGGCAATTGAAGATATCGAGCTTGCTATGAAGGGTATGCTTGATCCCGTATTCGAGGAGAAGGTTATCGGTCATGCAGAGATCCGTCAGATCTTCAAGGCATCCGCTATCGGAAACATCTCAGGTTCTTATGTACTTGACGGTGAGATCCAGAGAGGATGTAAAGTTCGTATTACCCGTGAAGGTGAGCAGATCTTTGAAGGTGATCTTGCTTCCCTCAAGAGATTTAAGGATGATGTCAAAGAGGTTAAGGCCGGATTTGAGTGCGGTCTCGTATTTGACGGCTTCGACAAGGTACAGGAATTTGACCAGGTAGAAGCTTACATTATGGTAGAGGTACCCAGGTAATATGCGTAAAAACAGTATTAAAAATACCCGTGTTAACGGGGAGGTCCAGAAGGAACTCTCCGTTATCATCAGGGACGAGATAAAGGATCCCCGCATCAGTCCATGGACCAGCGTGGTTGATGTGCAGGTTGCTCCCGACCTTAAGACTTGTAAGGTCTGGATTTCGGTCCTTGGCAGTGAAGAGGAACGTGTTAATACAGGAAAAGGTCTCAAGAGTGCTGCTCCCTACATCAGAAGAGAGCTTGCTCACAGACTCAACCTGCGTAATACTCCCGAGATCAACTTCGTTATGGATCAGTCCATCGAGTATGGTGTTTCCATGACTCACAAGATCGACGAAGTTATCGCCAAGGATGAGGATGCTGCAAGGGATCGCGGAGATTTCGAGGAACAGGATTTTGAGGGGTCAGATGGATCAGAAGAATAGTTTTGACATTTTAAAAGAATGCGAAGGAGCCAAGAAGATCGGCATCAGCGGACATATTCGTCCCGACGGAGATGCGGTCAGCTCCTGTCTTGCACTCCGCAGATATCTTATGAACAATATGCCCGAGGCGAAGGTTGTGGTCAACTTAGAGTACCCGCCTTCAATCTTTAACGACCTTTGGGGATATGATGATATTGTTCAGGAATTTCCGGAGGATGAGGAGCCTTATGATGTGTACTTTGCCCTTGACTGTAATTATGACAGACTGGGTGAAGCACAGAAGTATTTCGATAAGGCCAAGAAGACCATTAATATCGATCACCACATGACCAATACCGGTTGCGCAGATGTTAATGTTGTTGAACCCGAAGTGAGTGCGACAGCAGAAGTCCTTTGCAAATATATGGATAAAGAAAAGCTTGATGTTGAGATCGCTAAAGCTCTCTATGCCGGAATGGTTACGGATACCGGAGTTTTCCAGTATTCCTGTACATCACCCGACACCATGAGAAGAGCAGCGGATCTTATTGCTTTCGGTTTTGATTTTTCAAAACTCATCAAGCGCGTTTTCTTTGAAAAGACCTATCTCCAGTCCCAGATCATGGGAAGATGCATGATGGAAAGCGTTCGTTTTATGGACGAAAGATGCATCGTCAGCCTTGTGGATCTTAAGACTGCCGAGTTCTACGGTGTTAAGCCAAAGGATTACGAAGGAATCGTAAGCCAGCTTAACAATATCCGTGGTGTTGACGTTGCTATTTTCATGTACCAGACAGCAGCTCAGGAGTTTAAGGTTTCTCTTAGATCCTCCGAGAAGGTCAATGTTGCAAAGATCGCCCAGCAGTTTGGGGGTGGCGGACACGAAAGAGCCGCAGGCCTTACCATGAATGGAACATTCCATGACTGCGTTAACAATCTTAGCGATAAGATCGCAGAGCAGCTTGGGGATTAATTTAGACAATATAAAAGCCGGTGAGTATCCAATGGATATTCATCGACTTTTTTGTTTGGTTGAAGTTGTATTTGAAGTTTCGAATTCTATTAGTATCTCGCGATATCTAACTGTAATTGTTTTTTCAGATCTTCCAGTGAATCAAATTTCTGTTCAGGTCTGCGAAAGGCTTCCATTGTAACCATTGCTTCTTTGCCGTAAAGATCGCCGTCAAAATCATAGAGATAGGTTTCAACACTGGGACGAACCTCACCGCCAACGGTGGGCTTGCATCCAACATTACTGATGGATCTGTATTCCTTGCCTTCAACGGTGGTATGGCCTGCATATACACCAAAAGGAGGAAGGAGCTTGTTCTCATCGGGATAAATGTTAATAGTGGGGAAGCCTAAGGTGTGACCGATGTGATTTCCTTTGACTACATCTCCCAAGATGAAATAAGGGCATCCCAAAAGCTGAGCGGCGATTCCCATTTCACCTTTTTCAACATATTCGCGAACAAGAGAAGAACTGATTTCGACCCCATCGGGAGTACATACTTTATCAACAAGCCTGTATTCATATCCTCCTTTTTCAGACATAGCCTTTAAGAGTGCGGGGTTACCTTCTCCGCGGCTTCCGAAGGAAAGGTCGGTACCGGCTGCGATAAAGCGCATATTCATCTGACTGACAAGGTAATCGAGGATAAAGGTATTGGGAGGGGTGGCAGCGGTATATTCATTCATAGGGAACTCCACTAAAAAGTCCACACCGATCCTTTCAAAGAGCATGTGCTTTTCCCGATTGGTGGTAAGGACTCTTGAGTCACCTCCAAAAAGTGTAGCAGGAGGCTTATCAAAGGTGAACACGCATGCCGCAAGCCCTTTTGATTTCCACTCGATGATCTCGTCAAGAAGCCTTCTGTGACCTAAGTGGACTCCGTCGAATTTACCGATGGCTACCGCCGTATCTTTTTCTATATAAAAATCCAATGTATCTGCTATTATTTCCATGCTGTCTATTCTACTACAAAATAAGGCTTGGGGACAGCCCCAAGCCCATATTTTTATGTGTTTTTGGATGTATCATCCGTGGTACTGTTTATTATTTGAGACTTACCACGGATTCCTTTTTTGCACCAAGATCTTCGGCTCTTTTTTCAAGAGCGCGTCTGTCAATCTTTCCCGAGGGCAGGAGAGGAAGCTCATCTATTATCTCAATCTTATCAGGTACAAGGTATCTCGGAAGATCGGATAAAACAAAGCTTTTTACTTCTTTTTTTACGCCGGAAGCGGAATTACCTGCGGCCGGTTCTACAAAAAGAATGATAGCCTTTATAACTTTGGTGTCCCCATCATTAATGGATACAGCAATAGCTCTCTCTACGCAGGGCAGCTTTGAGACTGCTTCATCAATGGTTGGAAGATAGATCTTGGTTCCGCTGACAGAGACAAGCATGTTTTTGATCCTGTCTTTGACATAGAGATAACCTCGCCGGTCAATGTAACCGATGTCACCTGAGTGAGCCCAAACTTTATTGTCTTCATGGACACGAAGAAACTTATCTGTTTCTTCTTTGTTGTTTAAATAACCAAGGGTTCTGCAAGGTGAATTGATACAGATTTCGCCTTCCTCTCCGGGATTCATTTCTTTACCGGTTTCGGGATCGGTTATTTTAATCTTAATGGGAGGGAAGGGCTTTCCCACATTTCCGTAAAGGTCGTCCTCCGGCTGCTGAACAGAGATGACTGTAAGCTCAGTCATGCCGTATGCCTGAAGGATCTTGGTGGTACATCCTCTCTTTTCAAGGAGGTTATTAATATTTTTGATCTTTTCGGGATCACATTTTTCACCGCTGCAAAGAGCAAATTTTAGGAAGGAGAGATCACCCTCCAAAAACTTTTTGGACCTTATGATCCTTTCCCAGTGTCCGAGAGAACTGAAGAACACATTGGGACGGACCTTCATAAAGATATCCGGGATCTTCCTAAGGTCGTAGATCATATGAACATGGATCTTCATGCTATAATAGAGGGGAGTGTGGATTGAGCCTGCAAATCCGAAGCAAACAAAAAGCGGAAGGTATGCAAGGATGGAGCCACACTCGGGGCTTCGAAGATCAAAGTAATATTCATTTAACAAAACATTTAAGTTTAGATTCTTTGCGGTATGACGGACATATTTCTTTTCACCGGTGGTACCGCTGGTGGTAAAGATGATCTCGCCGTCACTGCCCGCCGGAACGATCTTTTCATCATCGGGGATCCCGGGAGTGTTCTCAAAGTGCTTCCACATAAAGGCCTTGGGAAGGACAAGAGAAGTAAACATATAAGGATTTCCTGTAAAGAAACTGGAAAACTTTCTGAAAAACAAAGCGGGATAACCCAGGCTCTGGATAATAGGAACTACAAAGAGCTTACGAAGACACTCTGCCTTACAGATCACGGAAAGACGGGCGGAGATAATGTCTGTCATGAAAGCGTATTTTGCATCGGTCTCTTCAATCACGCGTCTCATTTCTCCGGGTGAAAGACGGATATCAGCCATTACCGGGACAAGGCCGATATAGTTGCAGGCATAAACAAGGCAGACGGCTTCCGGTGAAGACAGAAGACTTATCACCACGCGGTCACCTTTTTTCAGCTCTTTATCCGCAAGGAGGATCCTGGAGATCTTATCTACCTTTTCTTTGAAAAATCCGTAGCTGAAATTTTTTCCAAAAAAAGAAAAGACGGTGTCTTGATCTTTGTACTGTGCGCCGCTCTTAACAAAATCAAAAAGGTTCATGTTGGCGGCAGCATTTATTGTATTTATATCCAAGTTTTTGTTTCCCATAGGAACTATTATATTGGATGTTGGAGAATTTCAAAATGTTTTTTTAAGATTTGGAAGAGAATTCGTTAATATGATATAATTTTATTCAATAAAACTAAAAGAGTGGTATTTGAAATGAAAGTACTAAAGAGAATAACTGCGGGACTTTTGATCGCAGCAAGCGCACTTGTTATGGTGGGCTGTGATTCAGGAAAGGAACCGGATGCAGTTCAAGTAATCAT
>JAEEGH010026403.1_pt1 | contig 11573 bp, 11 predicted proteins | sample 9134181 | NCBI WGS metagenome assembly JAEEGH01 (sample SAMN16246544, study PRJNA631951) | gut metagenome | biome: gut microbiome; feature: rumen; material: DP-attached | host: Bos | place: Iran: Karaj | collected 2018-10 | reverse complement strand
CAGCGGGGCATCGAGCGCTATGGCTTTGCCCTCCCTATGGCCGAGAGCCGCGCCCTTGTGCTGCTGGACTTCGGAGGCCGGAGCGAGCTGGTCTGGGATGTTGCGTTTACCCGGGAATACATTGGAGACGTGCCCACGGAGATGTTCCGCCACTTCTTCAAATCCCTCTCCGACGCCCTTCGTGCCAACCTGTATGTGCAGGCCCGCGGAGAGAACAACCATCACCTGGCCGAAGGCATCTTCAAGGCCCTGGCCCGCAGCATCAGGCAGGCGGCCCGCCGCAATGTCTTCTCTTACGATTTACCCTCCAGCAAAGGACTCTTATGATAACGCTTGTAGACTACGACGCCGGCAACATCCGCTCGGTGGGAAACGCCCTCTCCCGGCTGGGCGCGGAGTATGAGCTCACGGCCGATCCGGCCCGCATTGCCGCGGCCTCCAAGGTGATCCTGCCCGGTGTGGGCAACGCCGCCGAGGCTATGGAGCACCTGCAGGAGCGGGGGCTCTGCGAAGTGATTCGTAACCTGCGTGTGCCCGTTCTGGGCATCTGCGTGGGCCTGCAGGTGCTCTGCAAGAGCTCCGAAGAAGGGCCCGTGGACTGCCTGGGCATCTTTGACGCCCGCATCCGCCGCTTCCCGGAAAGCCCCGAAGCCAAGGTTCCGCATATGGGCTGGAACAACATTGGCAACCTGGAGACCAAGCTCTTCAAGGACCTTCCCGGCGGCAGTTACGTATACTTTGTGCACTCTTATTACCCGGAGCTTAGCCCGGACACCATAGCCACCTGCCGGCACGGGGACACGCTCTTTAGCGCCGCCCTGCGCTGGGAGAACTTTTACGGCACGCAGTTTCACCCGGAAAAGAGCGGCTCCGCCGGCGCTGCCATCCTCCAAAACTTCCTGGCCCTATGATTCAGATTATCCCCGCCATCGATTTAATGGAAGGCCGATGCGTCCGCCTCACCAAGGGTGACTACGGCCAGAAGAAAGTATACGACGGCTCCCCCGTGGACGTGGCGCAGCAGTATGCCGACGCCGGCGTATTCCGCATCCACCTGGTAGATCTGGACGGTGCCAAGGCCGGAGAGCCCCGCAACCTCAAGACCCTTGAAGCCATAGCTAACGCCGTTCCCTGCCAGTTGGAATGGGGCGGCGGCATTGGAGGTTCTGATGCACTGGAGAGCGTTTTTGGGGCCGGTGCCACCCACGCCATCGCCGGCAGTGTGGCCGCCCTGAAGCCCGAACTGTTTGAATCCTGGCTTTCCCGCTACGGCGCCCGGATGATCCTGGGGGCCGATGTCCGCGACGGGCAAATTGCCGTCAAGGGCTGGCTGGAGCAGGTGCCGGTGAGCATCGACGCCCTGGTGGAGCGCTTCCTCCCCCTGGGCCTTCAGGAATGCATTGTCACGGACATCTCCCGTGACGGTATGCTCCAGGGCCCTTCCACGTCCCTTTATCAGCGCCTGCAGGAGGCTTTCCCGGCCGTTTCCTTTACGGTTTCCGGTGGTATTTCCTCGGCAGAGGACATCCGCACGCTGGATAGCCTGGGCCTTCAAAAAGTAATTGTGGGCAAAGCCATTTACGAGCAGCGTATCACCCTTAAAGACTTGAAAGAATGGTTGCCAAACGCATAATCCCCTGCCTGGACGTCAAGGACGGACAGGTGGTCAAAGGCATTAACTTCGAAGGCCTCAAAGAGGTGGGCGACGCCGTGGAAATGGGTGCCCAGTATGCCCGGGATGGGGCCGATGAACTGGTGTACCTGGATATCAGCGCCAGCCGGGAAGGCCGCCGCACCTTTGCCGCCCTGGTGGAAAAGATTGCCGAGAGGATTGACATCCCCTTCACCGTGGGAGGCGGCATAAGTTCGCTGGAAGACGCCGCGCGCCTTTTGGACGCCGGGGCCGACAAGGTCTCCGTGAACAGCGCCGCCCTGGCCCGTCCGGAGCTCATCGGCGAACTGGCCGGCAAGTACGGCAGCCAGTTTGTGGTGGTGGCCATAGATGCCAAAAACATTAACGGGGAGTGGATTTGCACCACCCACGGCGGCAGCCGCTTCACGGAACGGGAGCTCTATTCCTGGGCCCGGGAAGCGCAGGAGCGCGGAGCCGGTGAGATTCTGTTCACTTCTATGGACCACGACGGCACCAAGGCCGGCTACGCCTGCGACGTGTACGCCCGCCTGTGCACCGAGCTTTCCATCCCGGTGATTGCCTCCGGCGGCGCCGGAAGCGTGCAGGACATAGTGGACGTGCTCACGGTGGGAAAGGCCGATGCCGCCCTGGCCGCCAGCATCTTCCACTACGGCACCCTCCCCATCCCCGTACTCAAACAAGCCTTGAAAAACGCAAACGTGAATGTAAGATGAAATACAGTGATTTCCAATTGGATAAGACCGGCGACGGCCTGCTGCCGGTAATAGTGCAGGACGCCACCACCCTCAAAGTCCTGATGCTGGGTTATATGAACCGGGAGGCCTTTGAGAAGACCCAGGCCCAAGGGAAAGTGACCTTCTGGTCCCGGGGCCGGCAGTGCCTCTGGACCAAGGGTGAGACTAGCGGGAACTTCCTGCACGTGGTGAATATGTACCCGGACTGCGACGCCGACACCCTGCTCATCCAGGCCCGGCCCGACGGCCCCACCTGCCACCGCGGCACCACCGCCTGCTTCGACACACCGGAGGAGGAGGGCTTCGTTCGGTCGCTTTCGGCCCTTATCCGGAAACGGCATCAGGAGATGCCGGAAGGCTCCTATACCACCAAGCTGTTTGTCAAGGGTCCCAAGGTCATTGGCAAGAAGGTGGGAGAAGAGGCTGTGGAGGCCGTGATTGAGGCCGTAGACGGCAACCGCGACCGCTTTATCTACGAGGCTTCCGACCTGGTGTACCACCTGCTGGTTCTGCTGGAAAGCCAAGGTGTTAGCGTTCAAGACCTTGAAAAGGAGCTGGCTCTGAGACACAAATAAATTGGGGGCAGATTAGGGCTTTTGTGAGAAAATGATTATATTTGTGAGTTGAGATTATAAAGAAAAAGAGATATGAATCTGACCATTTCCAGCACCCACCTCCTGAAGGCCCTGATGGACGTTTCCAAGGCCATTCCGTCCAAGTCTCCGCTTCCCATCCTGGAGAACTTCCTCTTTGTACTCAAGGACGGCAAATTGGAAATCACCGCCTCGGACTCCGAGCTAACCCTCCGCACCGCCATTGAGGTGGACAGCGCAGAGGAAGACGGCTCCGTAGCCGTGCCCGCCCGTCATATGACGGACCTCCTGAAGGAACTGCCGGACCAGCCCCTCCGCATCAAGACGGTGTCGGACGCCTCCTTCGAGTGCAGCTGGGCCAGCGGTAACTCCGTGCTGCCCTACTTCCCCGCAGACGACTATCCGGAAATCAAAACCACCGGAGACGACGCCCTAAAGGTCAGCTTCCCCGCCGAGAGCCTGGTAGACGGCATCCAGAGCACCATCTACGCCACCGCAGATGATGAGATCCGTCCCGCTATGAACGGTATCTTCTTTGACATTGATCTCACCAGCACCACCCTTGTGGCTTCAGATTCCCACAAGCTCATCTGCTACACCACCCAGGACGTAAAGGCCTCCGAAAAGGCTTCCTTCATCCTGCACAAGAAGCCGGCCGCCGTGCTGCGCTCCATCCTGGGCAAGGATGTGGAAACCGTAGAGATTGCCTTTGACAGCTCCACCGCCCAGTTCACCTTTGGCAGCACCACTATGGTCTGCCGCCTGGTCGTGGGCAAGTACCCCAAGTACCGGGATGTCATCCCTATGAACAACTCCAACGTCCTGCAGATAGACCGTCAGCTCCTCCTCAACACGGTGAAGCGTGTGGCCGTGTGCGCCAACAAGGCCTCCAACCACATCAAGTTCACCCTCAAGGAAGGCCAGCTGGAGATCAGTGCCCAGGATCTGGGTTTTGCCCTGGCCGCCTATGAGAAGATCAACTGCAACTATGCAGGAGATGAGCTCACCATCGGCTTCAAGAGCACCTTCCTCACGGAGATTCTGGCCAATATGAGCTGCAGCGGTCTGGTGATCAAGTTCGCAGACGCCCGCCGCGCCGCCCTCATCCTCCCTGCCGAAGAAGAGGCCGAGACCGAGAAAGTCTGCGGAATTTTAATGCCTATTATGATCCAATAATAATATGGACCTCAACTTACAGCGCCCCTTGCTCTTCTTTGACATAGAGAGCACGGGGCTTAATATTGCCACCGACTGCATTTGTGAGCTCAGTTTTGTAAAGGTGTTTCCCGGAGGGGAGACGCGTATTAAGACTTGGCGGTTCAAGCCGTGGGATTATGTAGCCCAGCGGCAGTATCCCATTCATCCGCAGGCTTCGGCCGTGAATGGCCTCAAAGACGAGGACCTGGCAGATTGCCCCCGCTTCTTCGAATGCGTGGACGAGGTCCTGGAATGGCTGGCCGATGCAGACCTGGCCGGCTTCAACAGCGCCAAGTTCGACCTCCCCATGCTGGCCGAAGAAATTGAGCGCGTGCGCCTGTACATGCACAAGGACATAGACATAGACCTCCACGCCAAGCTGATGGTGGACGTGCAGAACATCTACCATTATATGGAGCCCCGGAACCTCCGGGCAGCCTACCGCTTCTACTGCGGCGGGCAGGATTTCGAGAATGCCCACTCGGCCGAGGCGGACACCCTGGCCACCTACGAGGTCCTGAAAGCCCAGCTGGACCGCTACAGCAAGCCGGAAGAATACCGCGAAGAAGTCCTCAAAAACGATGTCGGCGACCTATCCAAATTCGGCACCCGCTCCCAGGCCGTCGACTACGCCGGCCGTCTGTATTATAATGATGCAGGTGAAGCCGTGATCAGTTTCGGAAAGCATAAAGGAAAGACGGCGCGTGAAGTCTACCTGACCGAGCCTTCTTATTTCGCTTGGATCAACAACGGAGAGTTCACCCTCGACACCAAACGCCAGTTCAATAAACTCAAGGAGCAGTTCGACCGGGAAAAGGCGGAAAAGCGCAAAGCCCCGGCCAGCGAAGAAGCGCTGCGGGACCTTGCCGACAAATGGAACGGGCGCCTCTTTTAGGCGCCCGTTTCCTTTCTATATCCCTTGTCCGCTTATCGGACGTTGATCACAGCCACAACGCGTTCAGTAACCGAACTCCCGACTTTCGGGGCGACGGCCGCCTCAATCTTATACTTGCCAGCCTGAGTCAGGCGGAATTCCCGGTCGGCCTGTTCATAGCTCGCCTTGGTGCCGTCCGGGGCTGTGACCGTCCATACCGTGCCGGCATAACGGTCCTTATTGTTCTTCAGCCGGAACTCGAAATAGTCTCCCACCGAATAGGCGGATTCAGTCTGGACGAATGTCGCCGGCATGAGCGGAAGCTCGCCCACCACGGTTCCGTCATTGGCAAACATGACCTTTTCCCACTCGGTGGTAGCATCATTTGTCGAGAAATAAGCAACTTCCCGGTCACCGAAAGCGAAGGAAGGAACTGTAATACTACTGCCAAACCAAGTAAAATAGTTAGGTTGTAAAGAAAGATTCCGAGAGAGAAGCGGATTGCCTTTCGCTTGGCCTGCAGCATCCTCCACGATTAACCTGACCATACCGGAAAAAGTCTCGGCACCCGTATTCCTGAGAGGGCCGATGTTGACTGAGAAGGACTTGCCGGCCGAAATGACTTGATCGGTATATAAACCGTAATACTCCACTCCGGTATTCGCCGTGTAAGAGATGAACCCGATCTTCGGGGCATAGCTTGAATTCGCATCCGGGTAAAAATCAAAGACGGCATCCAAGTCTCTGGAATAATCCCGGCGCCCGTTCAGTTCTATATTCGTATCCAGGCAAATATGACGGTAGTAGCCACTACAATAACCTCCCCATCCGAAATTGACATGGAAAACGGTCTCTCCGCCATACGTTCCATAACCGTCAAAGACGAACTGGTGGCCTGCATAAGCAGGACTGCCATCGGAATACTGTCCGACCGGAGCAACACTGTGGCCGCTGACCAGGACAGGGCGTTGATCGATTTCCGCCTTCAACTTGGCCACCCATTGCCGGTCGGAATAGTTAGACTGATAATCGACATAGGCCCGTTTGTTGATGTCCAAATGCTCGGCCAAATCGGCCAGCCTGACACTTGCACTGGTACCTCCCTTTTCACTCGTATTATAGGACGCCTTACAAATGGCTCCAAGGTCGGCCATCAACTGAGCGAGGTTGTCAAGCAAAGCCGTTTTACCGGCGTTGACCGCTTCCCTGATTGCAGGAGTACCCGTCAGGGAACGAAATCCTTCCCAGTCATAGGGAGTCCCCAATTCATACGGGAAATTCGGATAATAATATCCGCTTCCCACAGTATATGCAGCTATGGTACCATGTGCGGAGACAGGCATGGTGATGCCGGGCTGACCGCTCTCGTACGTGAGGATTTCTCCCAAGGCGGTAGCTACGCAACCGGTCACGGTAAGCGTCGAACCGGCCATCGGACATTTCGTATTGAAAACATATCGTCCGAAACGGCCCATGTCGTTATTCCCCTGATCCCACTCCGGCGTCAGGCGCTCCACCTTGTCCGTCACGCCTTCATCTGGCAAAGCTGCCGTCGACCGTGTCTTCGCGGACCAGGCCTCCACGGCACGGTCCTCCGGGACCTGCACCGAACGGACATAAGCTTTCATCCGTTCCATCCACCAGCGGACATTGTCCGGCATGCCTTCCACCTTGAAGGTTCCCTTATCGGAAATAGCAAGCACGGGATAGACCCGGTCGTCGCCGGCAATGATAATAAAGCCACCGCTTTCCCGACCGATGACATAGAGTGCCGGGGCCTCCCGACTCTCCGCCACTTCCCCGTTCCAGATCACTTGGAGGGCAGGGGTACCGGTACGCGTTTTCAAACCTGTCGCAAGCGCCCTTCCAGCCATGTCCAGCGCCCGGTCCGCAGAAACAGGACCTGCAGACAGATTCCACCCGCCGAACAGCAGGCACACCAGGGCTGAGAATATCGAAATCTTCTTCATCGCTTACTCCTCCTCATTGATCATCAGTGTGACATAGCCGTTGCCGGTCTGCGGGTCGCAAAGCCAGACACGTTCGCCGAATTGCTTCACCACGCGCATGGAGACATTGCTCTGGGATGCGACGCCGGTGTTACCCATCGACTCGAGGGAGACCTTGCAGTCCCGCCCCGGCACCAGCGAATAGGGCATCGTAAAAGCCAGGGCGAAACCGTCCGTCCAGTCTTCGAGGCGCAAATAGCGGCTGCCGGAATCCCCGGGGACATTCATCCAGGCGTACTGGCCCTGTCCTTCCGCATAATGGCAAAGGGTTCCGAGCGAACCGGAAGCAGCAGCCGTTGCCTTCGAGAAGGCGCCGGCGCCCTCAGCTGTCAGGAACGCATCCTTGTATTTGGCCGCATAAGCAAGGGCAGGCATCGGGCGGATCTCGCTTCGGACGACAGCCGGGGTGGCACCCGCCGGAGAGTGACGCACAAAGGCATTCCCTTCCATATCCACGGCTTCCACGAAGAAACCGTTCGCCAAAGCGCCAACCGGCAGCACGATATAGAAACCTTTCTCTTGTGAAGACAATGGGACACCCGCCGACCCGCAGGAAAGCGTCACCTGGGCGAAAGACTCCCCTGTCTGTCCGGCGTCAAAAGTCAGGGCAGGCGCGTCACCGTCCCAGCCGCCGATGACAGCCGTCCCGTTGAGCGTCTCGCCGACCGGCACGAAAACCCGGACCGAGCGAAGCGTCTTGGACCCGGAAAACTTAAGGGAAAGCGCTCCTTCCAGGTTGCGGAAACGGAGATTCTCAAGGACTTCACCCTTTGCGGCCGCGAGGTTGGCGCCCGCGCCGAAACTCCCTTCCGCATACGCCTGGGTCGCAGGGACAGTCACATGCAAGGACGTCCCCTCAAGGGACGTACCGGCCGTAGCCGGATAGACGGCATAATAGGGACCGTTGCCCGGATCCGATCCGGTAAAGATTCCGCTCTGGGATCCCGCTCCGCCTGTAAGCTGATAATCCAAGCCGGTGGGATGGGCGGCGGTAAACACCCGGATCTTGTCGTTTTCATTCCAAAGGACCTTCATCTGGTCGTCCAGCGAAGTCCGCGTTTCATCCTGTTCAAGGACAGCGGTAAAACTGATGGCTTCCCCGTCGGGAGCCGTGATTTCCGAATCGGCCGGGAACGGCTCCTGCACTTTGACGCAAGAGAAAGCCAGCACTCCGACACAAAGGGCCGCCATCCGGACGATAATCGATCTTTTCATGGTCATTGTCTCTTTTCCGTTTGACACCCTGTTAATCTTCTCCGTCGAGCCATCCGCCTTCATCCCCCTCGTCGTAACCCTCTTGGGAGGCACATAAAGGCAGAAATCCGAAAATGTCGACAGACTCCATCTCCGGACGTTCATAATCATTCTTAGAAAACATGGATTCAAAATGTTTCACCAAGTACAAAAATAGAAAATATTATAGATGAAGGCAAACCTGTTTGAAATCGCTTTTATTTAGCTTACCTTTGCGCCCGTTTTTTCGAAAGCTATGAAACTGATTCCCATCTATACCTGGAACAAGGAGGTCCTGAAATTCAACCGCCGCAGCGACCGCCTTTCCAAGCAACCCTGGTTCCAGGGTGTCCTGCTGATGGCCTGCGTGCTTGTCGCGATGGTTTTGGCCAACCTCCCTTTCACCAAGGAACTGTATCGCGGGTTCCTCGAAACCCGCATGCAACTCCATTTCTACAGTGAAGACGGGGCCGTCAACTGGCTGTTCCCCAGGGACATGACGATCGAGAAGTTCATCAATGACATCCTGATGGTCATCTTCTTCTTCACCGTCGGACTGGAGATCCGGCGCGAAGTCGCATATGGTGAACTGTCCTCCCCCAAGAAAGCTTTGCTGCCCGTCATCGCGGCCTTTGGCGGCGTCATCGCCCCTGCCGTCATTTTTACGCTCATCAACCATGGCACCGCAGCCGCTTCCGGCTGGGGTATTCCGACCGCCACTGATATTGCGTTCGCCGTCTGCATCCTGTCCATCCTGGGCGACAAAGTGCCCGTTTCGCTCAAGGTCTTCCTGACCGCGCTGGCTATCGCCGATGACCTGATCGCCATCCTGGTGGTTGCCTTTTTCTACGGCGGTTCGATCAACCTTCCGCTTTTGGGCGCCGGCGTCCTCGTCATCCTGGTCACCCTTGTACTCCGCAGGATCGGAGAGAAGCATCTCTTCCCCTACCTTTTCCTGGCCGTCATCGTCTGGATCATCTTCTATTATTCCGGCATCCATGCCACGATGTCCGGCGTCGTGATGGCTTTCCTGATCCCAGCCAAGGCGCGCTACAACCGCTCCCAGTACTTCCACAAACGCAACCGCTACATCGCCTTGCTGGACAAATATGACAACATCGACGACGACCGCGAGTTCCCGAACGGGCCCCAGAAGCACTGCCTCCGTCAGCTTGACAAGATTGCGACCGGCTCCATGGATATGAGTTACCGTGTCGAGCACGCACTCACGCCCTGGGTCAATTACCTGATCATGCCCGTCTTCGCCCTGGCCAACGCCGGCGTCGAAATCAGCGATCCGGCTTACTTCAATATCTTCCATTACGACCCGGCGCTCGGCAGCGTCAGCATGGGCATCTTCCTCGGACTGCTCCTCGGCAAGCCCGTCGGCATCACCCTATTCAGTTGGCTGGCCATCAAATGCAAGGTCGGCCAGATGCCCGATAAGGCCACCTGGCCGATGTTCTTCGCAGTCGCTTGCCTGGGCGGGATCGGTTTCACCATGTCCATTTTTGTAGACACACTGTCCTTCGGCAACCTGGCTCCCGGAACGACGGCACACCTCAGAGACGCCGGCAAGATCGCCGTCCTGCTGGGATCGCTCTTCGCCGGAATTCTGGGATCCGTCCTTGTTTCCATCGTCCACAAGGCCGGTCGCAAGGCATAGAGAAATTGGCAGGGGGATTTGGGATTTCAAAAAATATTCCTACCTTTGCACCCACAAGCCACTTTAGCTCAGTCGGTAGAGCAGCGCATTCGTAACGCGCAGGTCAACAGTCCGAGTCTGTTAAGTGGCTCTTTCGAGAGGCTGGCCCGATGGCCGGCCTCTTTTTGCAGACAGCGCGTATGAAAACGGACATTCTCGTGATCGGAGGCGGCGCTTCCGGACTGATGGCTGCCTATGCGGCGGCCAAGACGCTGACGGACGCCGGACGGGCGGACCAGGTGACCGTCCTGGAGAAGATGCCCCGCCCCGGGCGCAAGATCATGATCACCGGCAAAGGTCGTTGCAATTTCACGAATGTCAAATCGTGGAATGAATTCTCCCAGCACGTGCAGGCGGGTTCCGCCTTTGTCAAATCTTCCTTCTACAACCTGAGTCCCGAAAAACTGCTCGACTGGTTCGAGAGCCACGGGATGCGGACGGTCGTCGAGCGTGGAGACCGTGCCTTTCCTGCCTCCCACCGCTCTTCGGAGGTAGTCGACACGCTCCTGAATGCCTGTCTGGGTTTGGGAGTCAAAGTTCAGACGGGGACCGTCGTCACAGGCGTCGAAAAGCACCCGGACGGCAGCTTCGAGTTGCAGGCGGAAGGTCCGGACGGTGCGGAGAAATGGCGCTGCTCCAAACTCGTCATCGCGACCGGCGGACTCTCCTATCCGGGCACCGGATCAAGCGGCGACGGCTACGCCTGGGCAAGGACGCTCGGACACAGCATCAAACCCCTTTTTCCCTCCCTCACCGCACTGGTCCCCCGTGGCTACAAGGTCGAAGAGGTCATTTCCGGGGACGGGCCGAAACACATCGACCGGTCCACGCCCTTGAGTGAGGCGGGGCAGCTCCTGCTTGGCATCCAGCTCAAAAACGTCGGAGTGACGCTGCAGGTGGAAGGTTCGGTCGCAGATGAAGGATTCGGAGACCTGGACTTCACCGACGGAGGCATCGAAGGCCCGGTCGGCTTCCAGCTGAGCCGAAAGGCGGTCAAATCCCTGGTCAACGGCTCCCGCGTCCGGCTGGTCCTGGACCTCAAGCCCGGTGTGTCTTTGACCGAAGTTACCGAGCGCGTCAAGGCGCTTTGGAAGGAGGTGGACGGGGACCCGCGCAGCCAGCGCCTGCATGAGAAAGGGAAATGCAAAGTCGTCCTGGAGAAACTGATGCCGCGGGAATTGGTCCCCGGCTTCATGGCCTGGCATCCGCAAATCCTGACGCTCGAGCGCCGGGGACGGACAGACACGAAGGTCTGGGTCAATCTGCCGACCATCGCCAAAGCGCTGAAAGAGTGGAACTTCGATATCGCGGGCTATGTGGGTTATGAGCGTTGTGTGGTGACGGCCGGCGGCGTGGCGACAGACGAACTCTCACCGAAGACGATGGAATCCAAGAAGTGTCCGGGCCTCTTCATCTGCGGCGAGCTTCTGGACGTCGACTGCGACACGGGCGGATACAATCTGCAGACCGCTTTCTGCACCGGCTGGCTGGCCGGAATGAACGCCGCAAAATAAAAAAAGGGAAAGCTTAGCACATCGCACCGCTACGACCCCCTACCCTTGCTACCTCCCGGT
>JAEEGH010026402.1_pt1 | contig 11573 bp, 14 predicted proteins | sample 9134181 | NCBI WGS metagenome assembly JAEEGH01 (sample SAMN16246544, study PRJNA631951) | gut metagenome | biome: gut microbiome; feature: rumen; material: DP-attached | host: Bos | place: Iran: Karaj | collected 2018-10 | reverse complement strand
CTTGGAAAAGGTCCATGTTATTATATCGATAACGAATGGCCATATTGACGGTCATGGTCTCTCTGACTAGGTTAACCGTTGCGTCAACTTTGAACTGGAACATCAACGTGTCTTCGGATAAACCTATCAGGTCCTTCCCTCCGCAATTGTTGACGATGCTTGTTTCCTCAACGGAAAGTAACTTGATGTTGATTGGTTTTTCTTTTCCCTCGGTGGTTGTCATACTAATGCAAATGTTTGATTGGTTTTACTTTTACTCCATCTGGCAAACCCTGTTTCTTTATACCTATAAACGGCTGGTCGTACAGGTAAGACAAACAACCATTGACAAGAGTACCGGTTGTTTTCGATGCTATAGGAACTCGACTCTTTTACGCTTTCAACTTTCTCTCTGATACGGTTATATTCCCTCTCTTTGAACTGGTTCCTAGCCATAACCACATACATGCTAAAAATATTCTTGTCTTTTATGGTGGTAATCATCCTTCCGATGTTTTTGGTCGGCATTTCACCGTTTTCGTAAAGGCCGTCTTGGTTATCGCCGATACCCAATATTTTCGACATCGTTGTCGCAGACAATCCATATTGTTCGCGTATGGCCTTGATCTCCTCGGGAGCAGGGATGCCGTATTTTTCCCTATATTGGGAATGTATCTGTTCAAGGCTCCACGCATCGGTTTCATCATCGGTGAAAGCAATGCCTGTGTCGTCGCAGCGATAATAACGACGAGTATAGTCAAACTCTTCGCCACGGTAAGTGGTAGTCGCTTTTTCTTCTACAAGGGTGGCATGGCCACCGGTAAATGGGCTGTTCATTGATTATCCTCCTTTGTTTTTAATGGATAGGTAAGTCTATACTTTGCAATATGGAAGGAAATGCACACATTGGGTTGGTTGAGTATGGCATTGATGAAAATCTTGATGTAAACCTCTTGCCCCTTGATTTGTTTGCCAAACACCCAAACGTCATTTTGTCCAGGATAGTCGTTTTTATCCGGTCCTTGGCTATAATCCTCCGTATCAAGCGACAAAACATAATTTTTCCTGTCGTTCTGAGTAATGTCCAATGCGGTTAAAGTGTCAATATTATTCGGTTTGCTATCAACATAAATTATGCCGAACAATTGTGCCCTTTCCTTAAACTCCTTCAAAAACGCATTGACTTCTTCCTTTGTGGCTTGACTATTCTTCATTTCTACAAACGGGGTTGCAAAAATAATTCATTTTTTTGATTCGGCAATAGATTTATTCAAAAATTCAACGAATTCGTTTCATTTTTTATAATAACATGAATATTTGTCAGAAAATCTGAATTTTTGTCACGAATTCGTTTCAAATATTTAAAGGGAATAGTATTTGACGGCCGAGAATGGCGGGAAACACCCATACGGTCGTCCAAACCGAATGTGTCAACTGAAGGCCTTGGACAAGCCTTCACAAAGAACCCCTGAAAAGGCAGGGCAACAAGTACTTATGGCAAAGAAAGACACATACAAGTACGAACTTCACGATGGTCACCGTACCGTTTACGTTGGAACTACCAACGACCCAGAACGTCGCGAAGCCGAACATCGCGCTGATGGTAAAGAATTCACAAAGATGACCATTATTGGCGGTCCTTCAACAAGCTATGGAGCCGGCAAGTGGGAAGAGGAAAGAATTAATACCTACAAGCGCAATCACAGTGGCGACAGACCAAAGTACAATCAGAATGATTCGGGTAAATAACCATCTACAAGGTAACGGCCCCAGCCTTGAAATGGACCGGGTGATGCTTCAAAACCTCAGAAGAAGAAACCAAATACTAACTTATGGTTAATGTATACCTCAACTTAGGCGGCAATTCAAGCGTAAGGGCTTATGAGATACTGCCATACTCCATTAAGGTTCAGTTTAACAATGGAAAATGGTATAGTTACAGCTACTCTAAAGCCGGCAGGACCCATGTAGAAAACATGAAAGTCTTGGCAAACGATGGTGTTGGATTATGCTCTTATATCCAAAGGAACGCCAAGAATCTTTATGACTGATGTCAGATTTGTTATTATGAAGGCGACCAAGTTATTGGTCGCCTCTTTCTTTTCCCAATAATAACCAACAGCCCCTGTATCCACCACCAGAGCTAGGCTCTGGGAACGGCCGTTCGCAAATCACTTCGTCCCACGAATGCAAAATCGAGATGACGGGAGGAAATACGAATCATAATGGTATTGTTTTAGCATTCGCAAGAAACCCCATCTCGATTTCCTCTTCTTCCGACAACAGAAGTGTGTCTATGTTCTTGCCAAAGGCCATTGATAACTCTTGTTCAAGTCGATGTCTGTATTGAATAGCGTCATCAATACTTATTTTTGTTTTATCATAGATAATGGCAATATCAACATCAGATGGACAATCCGAATATACAACAGAGCCAAAAGCATAACATTTCAAATGATCGCATTGCGGTATTCTAATGGTTGTCTTCATTTTGCTTTTCATAATCAATAAATCTTTCACCTGAATAATTAAGAGCACCATAAAACTCTCTGAGATCAAACAATCCGACCCCCATTGACCCAGCCATTGATTTAGCACTTTGAGAATACCTATTAAAAAAGCCTATCAGTACAATACAATCAATGCCTTTATGGTTGCGGCAAATTTCTATGATATCAGCTTCGCTTGCAATATATATGTCAGCAACATAAACTCTAACATCAGACCTTCCCCAACTTCTACTAATTACATATACATGTTCGTCCTCTGCAATAATTCCTTGTACCGCATAATGTCCGTACATTCCGTTCTCGAAATAGCTCCTGCTAGATGGAGCTATGGGATGCGTGTTTTTATCTCTCATAATATTTCATTCGAAAACCTTGTCAAAACCATCGGGGAAACGTGGAACAACGGCATTAACGTCCCCTGAAAGCTTGTTGAATTCAAACCCTTCTCTATGGACTTTAAAACTCATAAATAGATCCTGCTCTTCCTTGGTCAACAAACCCATGTTGTTCTCAACGATTTTCTCAATTCTTCTGTTATTTGGAATTATCTTTTGAATAGAGAGTCTTCTCCATTCAAGTTCCGTTTCCATTTGGCGTGTCTTTGCATTATCTGAATATGGACCGAATGTCATAAAAACATATCGATTCTCTTTAAAGAGGGGGGCTATTAACGCCCTGGCTTCCTCGCTTTTCTTAAATCTAGGTTCCTGAAAAAGTCCTTTTATACTATTTTCATGATTTCGTTTCCATTCCTTAAGAAGCAAAGTGGGAAATTGCTTTTCGTTTTTGTCGACGAGTGTATGGCATGAAGGGCAAAGAACAATAATATTATCAAACTCATCTCGTTGGCTCATAGGTAAATCATCTTTACCTCTTGGCCCTTTCTTCTTTTGCCCTATTATATGTGCAAGTTCCTCAATGTTTGCAACCTCCCCGTTGTCAAAGAAAGGAAACAAATCCTTGTGACAACTTGGGTTAGCACAATAGCCACCAGAAGACGCCCATAATTTCCGTATTACTTTTTGACTAATACCCATAGTTCAAAACACCTAAAGAAAAACAACAGGAAACAATTAGACCCTTCGAGGATTATTTGCACAACCAATAGACCAGATTTTTCTTCTTATGTTATCCCAATCCTCTTTTTGATAATCCGCCAATTCAATTTTTTCAGACATGTTATGAGTATCCAAATAATCGACCGTCTCTTTCAAAATGTCACCTCCTAAACCAGGAAGGATAGGATTCTCATTCTTTCTGAATTTCTTTGTTAGTGTATCGTCTATTGCCTTTTGCTGCACTCCAAGCGACTTAAGCATAGATAAATAAGTCAAAAACGAACCCACATTTTCTTTTTTCATTTTCCTAAGTGTATGCTTCTTGAAACCTTCCTTATAATCAAAAAAGCTGAAAAAAGAACCAAATTTTACATCTACCGGCAATGGCTTCATTTTCTTTATCAAGCCCCGCATTCCGTATACTTTACACAACAAACAATATGGAATAAGATTTTCTGCCTCTTGAACTGTTAAGCCATACAACCATGTCAAGGACGGCCTTTCCGCCATATAATACTCTCGTAATCTTTTAACCGTACTACCGGGCTCATCTTCTGGGTATTTTTTGTCATTGTCGCAGATGATTAAACACAAATGGTCTTTTACATGCGTAGCACACGATAAGGTAGTGCCGCCACCTCCATTATAGCCAAATGCACTAAGCCTAAAAACATTACCATTAATATCACTCAAATACTTTGCCCCCCATAAATAAAAGTCAAAATCAACTATGTTTTCACATAGTATAATATTTAACCCGAAGTTCATCCTATTCTTAAAAGAACCAATGGCAACAGTTTTACCAACCGCCCCATCTATCATTTTTAGGCTTGTTGATTCTTTGGTGTGCAACACTATGAAAAAATCTATCTCCTTATATAATCCAACAACATTTTGTTTTTGCTTAACAATTTGCGCATAATCATTCTTGAGTTCTTCTACTTCGGACAAAAGTTCTAAGCTTTTGCGGCTCCCATCAACCAAACAATACCCAGTGCGCCAATAATAACCCAAAGCACAAAGTGTATCGACAACCTCCCTGTCTCGTCCAATCGCTTTTTGTGCAACGTCGTCAGAAATAAAAAACAGCATATCAATCCAAGAAACCTATAGGCCAATTAATCAAATAACCTTCTTTGTCAAATTCTGTTTTCCTAATGGATGCTTTATCCTTGTCTTGTTCAAACAAATATACAGCTACTTCTTCGGGTCTAATTTGCTTTTCATAAATTGCCTTTCCAACCGATTCTATAATTTGACGACTATGCGTCTCTATTAAGATAAATTTATCGGTATTTTTATACTTCCGGTTGTTAATAACAGAATTAGTTAAAGTGAATCCAAAAACAGCTTGCATTTTAGGATGCAGATGCAATTCCGGCTGTTCTATACATAAGATATCAGTATCATAATACGGGATAAGCCTCCTTTGATTAAAAGCGTTTATCGCCAACAGTAAAGGCATAAGTTGAGAGTATCCGTAACCATTATCAATTAGATTTGTCTTTTTTTTGTCTTTTTTAATGAACAGAGAGACTTGTCCAAACTTGCTTTCATAAGCCAATTCAAAACCAAATTGTTGCTTTAATTTGCGATTAAGGTCCTGCAGTTGGTCCTTTGACATTGCGTTGACAAAAACTGCCATATTACTACCTTTCATGTCTATCATTCGAGTAGACTTATTCTGAAGTCGATAATACCGTTGCGGACTGTTTCTAAAAGGACCAATATAAATCAAATCTCTCATCTCATTACTCAAAGTCATCCAGATCGAATTCTGTATTTCGCTAAGATTCAAACAAACCGTCTTTGCAAATAACTTTTCAAGATCTATCTCTGGCACTATGTCTTGTAACATGCTTTCAAAATCACCGTAAGAGATAAAAAGATAATCGTAAGAGTAACGAAAATCCATTGATTTAGTTGTAACAAGTTTCTCGCCCAATTCTTTTAACAACTTTTCTTCCTCCTCTAAACCATCACAAAACACATTTGGAAACAAGCTATATGATAACATCACACAGGGAAAAGATCCAACATCAAAATCATTTACCGACACATGGGCATTGTTTTGATGATAATCCACACTTATCTTAACATCTTTATATTGTATCTTAAGTGATGAAATAAAGTCATATTGCTCATCTGACTTTTCAGACTCAATACACATAAAAATGGAAACAGGAATTTTCTCTTTAGCCTGTTTGTATACATAAACATCAAAACCAATTCCTATTACCGATTCCCCCTTCATTACTGTGGTCTTAAAATCTCCAAAATCCACACCGTTTTCTGTATACCACAATAAAGGGCCTCTTTTAGGTTCGTTAATACTTTGTTTTAGCAAAGGGAACAAACGCAAAAATGAACTTTTACCAGCGCCATTTTCTCCGACTAAAAAAGTCAGTGGTTTCAATTCTATTGAATTAGAATCTGATATGTTCCTGAAATTACGAAGTATTATATTATTCATTATTTTACATATTTAAATGAAATTAATCTATTATTTTGTTCTATTGGACCCACTGTTTCTGTGTGTGTGGGGGGGGGGGTATATATTTCTTATTTTATACAGAGCCTTGATTGGAATGAAAGCCCTTATTGTATCATCTAACAAGCACCAAAACGTATCCTAAGCCACCTTTCAATTGCGTTTTTTCTTTATTGACAATAGTTCATTCTCTTCTTCTTTGGAAAATTTCGGTTACCGAAAATCTTTAAATCAACCCCACTTAATGAATAACACCCAGATGCATACGGTTTTCCGTTGGCTTGTATATAATCCTTAAAAAGCTCACTTTTAATAATTGTTTTCAAAATCCTTAGCCTTCTGTCATCTGAGGAAGCAAAAGCCAAGCCGTTATATAGAAGCTGCTCATCGTAAAAGCGTAAGGGACGGTTGGCAAATTTTGGGTAAAACAGCTAAAATCTCGGCATTACCAGCGACTGTGTTCGCCCGCGAACGCTAAAGATTTATATCAGATTCACGTCAGATTTGCTTCCCCATCAAAACAGCCCCTTCACCTTATCTCCACCAAACAATCATTCTTAGCAAACATCTTTCCGTATTAAGGCGAAGCCAAGATTTACTTAAGACTTGCTTCCTTACTCCTCTTCACAGCTCCGCCCCGTCAGTCACATTTCGTGGTGACAAGGGGCTGGTTTTCATCTTTTTACAAGCAAACTGAATTACATGTTATATGTATCAATTCGCTTGATGTGAATTTTGGGTACAAAGATAAAAGTTTTTCTTTGAATTGTTTTGTGAAGCGCAAAAAAACGGCCAGCCCCGTCAAGGGGGCCAGCCGAAACGCTTCTTCAATAGAAAGAATCCAGCACATAAGAACAGCAGCAACCACGGCAAGAGCCAGAGCCAAAGTCGCTGACGCGGCGTCCCGGCCCCTCGACAAGCCTGGGACTCAACGGCTACCATCCCCGCAACCGATGCCTCCTCCTGTTGCTGCGACACCGTGTCGGAGTGCTGCACTCGGGCTGCCAGCGTCGCTGACGACCGCTCCTCATGGCTGACCTCGGCCCGCGCCGCCTTGAGGCGGACCGCGGGCGGAGGACTACCCTCGACGGGGAGGCTGTCGGCCAGCCACTCCACGACGAGATCGTCGAAACAGATGCTGAGCTGCTGCCATAAGGTGTCGCTGAGGGTCAGCTGACGCTCCTGCCGTTGCGCCACCGTGAGGGTCTCCACACGCTGACGGTGGCTGCGACAGGCGGTGAGGGGGAAGAGGATCATCAGGAGCACGGCCACCAAAGGAATAGATCCCAAGCTGGACCGAATCCGCTCAACGCTCAACTTCGAACTCTCAGCGGTTGCCTTTTTGCTGCTGTAAACGCTTGCGCACAGGGCAATCGCTACTATCAGAACAGTCATTAATACTTTCGATGGCATCTTTCAATTCTTTTACTTCGGTTCGCAATTGGTTAACTTCGGCCTCCAGTGGTTTCACTATCAGCTCACGAAACTTCTCGGCAAGCTCGGCAACCAAGTCGAGGTACTTGCGAGCATTGTCGGCCTTCAGATTCTCAATTTCCTGCTTGTGTCTGCGACCAGAAACGAACCAGCCACAGCCACCCAACAGTGTAAGGATGCCAAGAATAATGGCAGTAATATCTATGGTATTCATACGTTGCTCGACGGGCTGAGGTAAATGCTCTTCTTGTTGATGCCGCCATACGAGTTGGCACTTGCGAGGAAAGCTTCATCACTTTGATAGTGTGACAAGATGTCGCTCACCACCGTCATGCGCTGGGTCGAGACCTGTGTGCTACCATCGTCCAGATCGCGGCTGTGGATCCACGAACCACCGGCATTGCTCAAAGCGGTGTTCATGCCCAGACACCCGCTCACCGTGCTGAAGCCGAGGGCAGAGGTCACATCCCACAGCTTGGTTTGGTCGGTAAGGCTCAGCACCACGCGTTCCGATGCCATCGTGGCGCGAGGCACGCCCTCCGGGTCCACATACTGTTCACCGTAGAAGAAGGTGATTTGATCCAAAGCCTCATAACCACGGTTGTTTTGCATGATGGCCTGCGAAAAGTCGGCCACCGTGGTGTCGGCGTCAATCGTCAGACCGCCAAGACCAAGGTTGGTAGCCAACACGCCATTGGCGTTGACAGCGATGCCGATAGGGTCGAGGTTGCCACGACTGTACTGGTAGTTACCCAACACGCAGCCGCCGCATTTGCTTTCCTGCTTAGTGATGTAAACAGGGTGAATGCCGTAATTCACCTGAATGTAAATGTTGTAATCATTCTGACCAGGAGCCTTGTCGGCAAAGGCATTGGTGATTCTGTGGTCAAACAGGCGGAAGTTAGCACCGAGGTTGCCCATCTGGCAGCGCATGTCGGCTTGTGCTTCGCTGCGACGACCAGTACGACGTGGGTTGCGGGCCAACACCGTACCGTTTTCCGTTTCGCGGACGTGAATACCGTCAATCAACGTTCCGCTAGTGTGTCTTAAAAGACCATTGTGTTTTGCCATTTTTTTCTTCCTTTCTTTGTTTTTTTTGTTGATGATTTGTTTTTAGATGTTCTTGATTTCGGTATAACCGTTAGTCCCGACAACCTGCCTCAGAATACGATGACGGTTGCCGCCCGTACGTTTGTAGCTCACGTGGATGAAATGGGGGTTCAAGTCTGAGCCATTGGTGTAGATGATCAGCTGGTCAAACTTGCCCTGCTGGACGATGATCTTTGCCAGCTGATGGTTCTCTTCGGGCGAACCCGCCGTGATGTCGGCAGCTTCGCCTTGGATGTGTTGGCTTGCACGCACACCACCTACGGTTGTGTTGTGTAGGGGGCAGCGGAAGCCCGAGTTCACGTAGATGGGTTTGCCGTAATGTTCGCGGGCAGGGTCGAGAATGTTGTCAACCAGTGCCTCGATGTTGGCATCCACATCGTTGGGAGCACGCTTCACGGCAGTGGTGAGGCGGCACTCCTTGCAACGCTGCTGCTTGTTCTCACGATAGCAGCGAATCATCTCTTGTTTGGTGAAATACTTCATAATCTTTATAAGTTTTAGTGAGTTAAACATGCTTTTCTGACAATACTATATTCTCCTACTTTCCTTGTTTTCCGCCGCCCCTGCTGCAAATAGTTTCACTCCCTCTTGGTAACAAAAAGGGCTTGCACGTTTTCAGCACAAACCCTGTCATTATTCAATTGATTACAGATAGTCTCATTTCCTCTTTCGCCTACCTTTCTGCAATTTATTTTTCACGTTTCGAATAGGCTTGTCTCCACCCATTCGCAATCGCATCAGCCTTCCGTCCCTAGTTCTCACAATAGCTGGTTTCCCATCCACCATCTTGACAACATCCAAGCCTAATCCTTCCGTTTCGATGGTTTCCCGTCCTATCGGCTCTTTTTTGGCATAGTATTTCCCAGCCACTTTCATTTGGGTCTTGTTACGGCCTATAGATATGCCAGGTTTGAATAACATAATCCTATCGGATGCTGCTGTCCGATTCTTAATGGCTGCCCGTTTCCTGACTGTCACAGCCATTTTTGTTGGTGCCGACGGCTCAGCGTCTTCTACTTTGTCAGCGACTTGAGCGTTGAGGCTATCCACAAGCTTCATCATTTGGGCCATGTGGTCTTCTCTTGTTGTACCCCATGCAGCGTACAGCTTCTGCATGTGTTTTTCGTCTTTACGATCCATAATGCTCCTATAATTTGTTTACTTTTCTTTTCAGTCTTTTCTGCAGGCGATCGCGGTCGCCATCCTTCAGGTGCAAACGCTCGTTCACCTGTCGCAGCGTTTTGCATTCGCCGGTCACTTGAACAAATTCTTCAAGCTCCTTGTCACCGTCGGCAGCGGCACACACCTTCTCCCACAGTTGATGTTGATAGTCCATTCCCAGAGGTTCCGGTTCCTTGCTCATGATGGCGTTGCCTTCGGCCTCGTTGGGGATTTCGCTGACGGTTTCGTCTTCGCTAGTGTTGCTCTCACCCTCAGCATCGCCGAGGTCAAGGTTGTCATTGTTGGGTTCCGACTCTTCTTTTTTGACGAGAACCACCAACGTTTCCGTTTCTTCACCCGTGTAATCGTCAGGCTTGCCGATCAACTCCACATCGAGGCTAACGGGAGTGGTTTTGATGTGTTTTTTGTTTTCACGTTCTTTCTTCTTGATATACTTATTGGCCACTTTTGGGATGCGGCTATTGGCAATCTCTATCAATTGGTCTGCCAAACTCACACCTTCTTTCCATTCCCATTTGCCATCATACAGGGCCAGCAAAAATTCAGCCTGATAGTGATAGAGCACATTGCTGGTTGCGAGGTTGTATTCGCTGTGTGCACCGTAACGGGTTTTGCCGTTCACAAGGCGTTTGGTGTCATGGGGGCCGTCTATGATTTGGCCCCCCAATAGTTCCGGTTTGCTCATTTCAACAGTAAGGGCGTCTAACGCTACTTCCCATTCGTCTTTCGTGACGTTTTTGAGACGTAACTGTTGTGCGTGTATTTGTTCTTTGTTCATCATGATTTGAAAGTTTTTTCATATTGCATATTCTTTATCTGTTCACTATTATATTCTCCCTCTTTTTTGGTATCCCGACGCTAAAATATCAATTTTTTTCCATTTTTTTCAAAAAAGCGGCAATCAGGTGACTGTTGGTGCTGTACTACATTCACCATCATGCCGCTTGCTGTAAAGTAACGGATCGTCACCTGTATATTCTCCTTTTTCTACAAAAATCCGACGGCATAATACAACATTTTTTCGCCAAAAACCACACATGTTACCAAATAAGCAGCTTAACCGCAACTGGTGCTTCTCGTCGAAATGCATGTCCAGGTTGTAGTACGTTCCTGTAGGTGTGGAACAATCCAAACTGACGCATAAAAAAGGTCGGACCCCCATCACGGGAATCCGACATTTGATTTGGCATTAGATGCTCCTTTTTTACAAGCGGCCGTCCGATAAGGACAGGCCGCTCAAAGATTTGTTCCATATAACGCACCTCCAAAATCGAAGATGAGGCAAAGCAAAGATTTAAAATAGATTTACGTAAGATTTACTTCCCCACACATAAAACCCCAAATTTTCAATTATCAATTCTCAATTATCAATTCCATATCCTCCTCCGTCCAATCCGTGCCAATCCGTGTTCAAAATAAACATCATCCGTGTTCCAATCTCACCTCGTCGTATACCCCCCATCCATCACCAGATTACTCCCCGTCACCCAGCGCGAGGCGTCGCTCAAAAGATAGATGCAGGCATTGGCGATGTCGTTCGGGTTGCCCAGACCCATCAAACCCTTTAACTTGCCAACAGTTGCATCTTTTCCAAACAGCGGCCGTCCGACAAGGACAGACCGCTCATCATTCGCGCCCTTCCAACACTTCCTTATTCTAGCCATTTATACCTTAAAAACCATAGCGGGATTGGATTTATGCAAAAACTTCATTGCCGTCAACAAGTTTGGCGTGCCAACTTCAAAGTGTTGTAGCCTCTGCTTGACAAAGACACACATTTCCTCGCCGATGGGGAGTTCCGACCGTACT
>JAEEGH010026397.1_pt1 | contig 11574 bp, 9 predicted proteins | sample 9134181 | NCBI WGS metagenome assembly JAEEGH01 (sample SAMN16246544, study PRJNA631951) | gut metagenome | biome: gut microbiome; feature: rumen; material: DP-attached | host: Bos | place: Iran: Karaj | collected 2018-10 | reverse complement strand
GCTTCTGCTGCGTTCATGTAAAGAGCAGGTGTCTCCATCTCAACTGCAAGAGCGCCCATGTTTCTGTAGAGCTCACTCTCATTGCACTTCTTGTAGAATGCATCTGAAGAAAGAACATCACCTACGTGATACTTAACGCCTTTCTCCTTAGCGATAGCAACTGCCTTCTCAAGAATGTTGTAGCTGCATGTAGGAGCGAATGTTCCCGGAAGTCCGAACTGGAATCCGTAGTTGGAATCTGTGTGTGCACCCTGAGCAAAGATGATATCCATAACATTTACATCGTCCTGAAGTCCGCCTGCGCTGCCGACTCTGATGATGTTATCAACATCGTAGAAGTTAAAGAGCTCATAGGTATAGATACCGATTGAAGGAATTCCCATTCCGTGTCCCATTACAGACACCTCTTTTCCCTCGTACTTACCGGTAAAGCCCAGCATTCCTCTTACTTCATTTACGCACTTAATATCTGTAAGGAAGTTCTCTGCAATAAATTTCGCCCTGAGTGGATCTCCGGGCATAAGAACGGTCTTGGCGAAATCGCCTTTTTCTGCTTGATTGTGTGGTGTTGCCATAACTACCTCCTTTTTTCTTTTTTAATTATCCGGATAGTTTATCATTCCCTGCATCCAGATATTTCCTTTAAATCTTCTGCCTACAGCCGGCTCTCCGAGAAGGTCTGCCTCGTTGATGCAAACGTCAAACTCAATCTCGTTGCAAAGGATCCTCATAATGTAGACAGCTTCATCCGTGAAACGATTGATGACCTTCTGACTATCGACCACCTCTCCCAAAACAGAATACTGGTCGCACTCAACACCATAGGGCATAAAGTAAGTATCAACCAGGCTGTAGATATCCTGCTTCCTGATCTTCTTGGAAAGGGTCGTGTAAAGATCCATGTCATCAAGAGTCAGGGACTCAATGGCTGTTTCGTCCCCTCGTCTTGCATTGTTTATAAGTTTATTTCTGTAGTTTAGTTTTTTCTTTGCGACCTCTTTCTCTTCTTCGGTCTTTGCAATCGGCATCATGATCTGACCCTTGATTGAAAGAGCTGAAAGAGAAAGCGTAGTTCCCTTGATTGGAAACTTGTTTTCGTTCTCATACTTGATGTAAGGAACCATGTTCTGAAGATAGAAAATAAGTGTCACGCCAAGCCTTGGTTCATTGCAGACTCCTGCGTATGAATATGTGGCTGCATGTCTCTCAATATTGATATCTTCTTCGGTACTTACAGCAGATGGGATAAGGTACGGGTAGTAGTACTCGTAGATGAACTTATCTTCATCATCAAATTCACCGCATACTGCTACTCCGATCCTGTCAGCAAAGTCCCTGGCAAACTCCGCCAGGATCACGTTCTCATTGTTGGTCACATAGGACCTCTTCTGAGCATTCTGAATAGAACTCGTGATAAGCGCAGTCAGTTCTTTTCTATCTTTAATTTTTGAAAAACCAACAGCTCTTAAAAACTTGTGCAAATAGATTTTACCTCATTTCCGATTACATTGATCTCATGCCTTAGCATTGGGAACAAGAACTTCCTTGCCACCCATGTAAGGACGAAGAACCTCAGGAATCTTAACTGTTCCGTCAGCCTGAAGGTTGTTCTCAAGGAATGCGATGAGCATTCTTGGAGGAGCAACAACTGTATTGTTAAGTGTATGAGCAAGATAGTTTCCATCCTTGCCCTTGATTCTGATACGAAGTCTTCTTGCCTGAGCATCGCCAAGATTTGAGCAGCTTCCAACCTCGAAGTACTTCTTCTGTCTTGGTGACCATGCTTCTACGTCGCAGCTCTTGCACTTAAGATCTGCAAGGTCTCCTGAACAGCACTCAAGAGTTCTGACAGGAATATCCAGTGATCTGAACAGATCAACTGTGTTCTGCCAGAGCTTGTCATACCATGTCTTTGAATCCTCGGGCTTACAGATAACTACCATCTCCTGCTTCTCGAACTGATGGATTCTGTAAACACCTCTCTCCTCGATACCATGTGCACCTTTCTCTTTTCTAAAGCAAGGTGAATAGCTGGTAAGAGCCATTGGCATCTGATCTTCCGGAACAATCTGATCGATGAACTTACCGATCATTGAATGCTCACTGGTTCCGATGAGGTAAAGATCCTCACCTTCAATCTTATACATCATGGCCTCCATCTCAGGGAAGCTCATAACACCTGCAACAACATTTCCGTGGATCATGAAAGGAGGAACACAGTAAGTGAAACCTCTGTCGATCATGAAGTCTCTTGCATAGCTGATAACTGCTGAGTGAAGTCTTGCGATGTCGCCCATGAGATAGTAGAAACCATTACCTGCTACTCTTCTTGCAGCATCAAGATCGATTCCGTTAAAGCTCTCCATAATATCAGTGTGGTATGGAATCTCAAAATCAGGAACAACCGGATCACCATACTTCTGGATCTCAACGTTCTGTGAATCATCCTTACCGATAGGAACTGACTCATCGATGATCTGAGGAATGATCATCATCTTATTTGTTACCTGCTCATCGAGCTCTTTCTGCTTAGCCTCAAGCTCTTCAAGACGCTTAGCTTCCTTGGCAACTTCATCCTTAAGTGCCATAGCTTCGTCCTTCTTGCCCTGAGCCATAAGTCCACCGATCTCTTTTGAGATCTTGTTTCTGTGAGCTCTTATCTCATCTGCTTCCTGCTGATTGGTTCTTCTCTGCTCGTCAAGTGCAATAACCTCATCAACAAGAGGAAGCTTCTCATCCTGGAATTTCTTCTTGATGTTCTCCCTAACTACGTCAGGATTCTCTCTTAAAAATTTAATGTCGATCATTTGTGATCTCCTCCACTTAAATATATTTTATACAATTATATTTTGTAATTCTTATCTTCTGTTTACACTATCAAGTGCCATATCAAGAGCTTTCTTTTCTTCACCGCTAAGTTCCACGTCAGCGATTCCGGCTTTTATATCTTTTGAATAAGAATAGTTTAATCCGTCTGTGCTGTGAACTGAGTTAAGAAGAACTCCGTTGTCGCTCTCATCCAAAAGGCAAAGTGCAAAGCTTAGCTTTCCTCCACTCTGATTGAATGCATCATACTTATGAAGTCCAACCTTCTGGAAGGTTCTTGCCATTCTTCTGTTGATATCAATAATATCTTTTCGGTTCTTTTCGTTCTCACTTCTAATAAGTCTGTTATCATGGAAAAGACCTATGATCTCATCTTCTAGTGAGTCAGCTTCTTTTCCCTGCATGAACTTATTGTATTTTCTTTCCAGCTTTTTGAATTTCTTCCCCTGAAGAATAACCAGTACAATAAGAACAATTACCAGAAGAATCAAAACCAGAAAAAGAATTCCCGGATCCAATGCGCCTAGCCCGATAGCATTAAAAATATTGCTGTTCATATTTCCCCCAAATAAGTTTTATTCTCTGCAGATTCTATCGATGATCTTCTCGAGGTCATCGTTGTTATAGAACTCAATCTGTATAAGTCCTACACCATCTCCCTTGGATGTAACTTCAACCTTGGTACCAAGTGCCTGTTTGCACTTCTCGGAAACTTCTGCATAAACTGCATCGATGCTTGGATTAGACTTAGAAGATGCTTTCTTCTTAGGAGTCTTACCAAGATTCTTTACAAGCTTTTCTGTTTCTCTTACGCTAAGATTTCCATCGAATACCTGCTGCGCAACTTCTTCCTGCTGAGCAGGATCTGTAATTGCTAAAAGAGCTCTCGCATGTCCTGCAGTGAGCAGCTCCTGAATTACCATTTCCTGAACTTTTTCAGTCAGCTTCAAAAGTCTAAGTGAATTAGTAACATATACTCTACTCTTAGAAATCTTTTCAGCTACCTGATCCTGAGTATAAGAATACTCTTCGATGAGCTGCTTAAATGCAAATGCTTCTTCAATTGAATTGATATCTTCACGCTGTAAGTTCTCAATAATTGCCAGCTCAGCAATTTCTTCATCTGTTAAATCTTTTATTACGACAGGTACTTCTTTAAGTCCTGCCTTCTTAGCTGCTCTCCATCTTCTCTCACCGGCTACGATAAGGAAGCTGTCACCTCTCTTAGTAACAAGTAATGGAGTAATAACTCCATGCTGTTTAATAGAGTCTGCAAGCTCAAGAATCTTATCTTCATCAAATGTCTTTCTTGGCTGATTTCTGTTTGGTTCGAGCTCTGTTGTCTTAAGGGTAACTACTGCTCCCTCAGGCTGAGCTGCTGTATTTTTATCTTCTTTCTTTGGAGTAACCTTAGCCGGGATCATTGCATCCAGTCCCTTGCCAAGTCCTCTCTTTGCATTCTTTGGTGCCATGTCTTTCCTCCAAAACTTTATTAATCAAATTTCCTAGCGATAACTTCCTTGGCAAGAAGTCTGTATGCCTCAGCTCCGGCTGACTTTGGTTCGTACTGATTTATCGGCATACCATAACTGGGAGCTTCAGCAAGTCTGATATTTCTAGGGATGATTGTCTTGTAGACATTCTCCTCAATGTGATCCTTAACATTCTCAACTACCTGAAGAGAAAGATTTGTTCTGGAATCGAACATGGTAAATACCACACCTTCCATCTCAAGTTCAGGATTAAGTCTGTCTTTCACAAGATTTACTGTGCGAACCAACTGACTAAGTCCCTCGAGTGCATAATACTCACACTGGATTGGAACCAATACTGTGTTGGCAGTTGTCATAGCATTGATTGTCAGCATACTAAGAGATGGCGGACAATCTATTATGATAAAGTCATAATTATCTTTTACATTACTGATTGCATTTCTAAGAATGAATTCCTTGTCTTCGGCATCGATAAGTTCTATCTCTACCGCTGCAAGATCTACATTAGATGGTATGATATCAACATTCTTAGCTACCTCTTTTGTAATAGCTTCGTCAGTTGTAATCTCACCTATGAGTAATTCGTAGATAGTGTTTTCCAACTCGTTCTTATCAAGACCAAGTCCACTGGTTGTATTTCCCTGGGGATCGGTATCGATTACCAGGACTTTCTTTCCTGCTTCACCAAGTGCAGCAGATAAGTTAATCGAAGTGGTGGTTTTACCAACGCCACCTTTTTGGTTCGCAATAGCTATAACTCTTCCCATTATTCCTCCACCTTTTTCAAAACGCTATATTGATTGTAACACAATTTCTTATTTATAGAGCACAACATGTAAACTTTTTGACTATAAACTATATCTTGTGTCTGAAATTGTCTCTATTTACAGAACAATATCCATCTGTATTAATGTTTCACGTGAAACAACACAATATCTAGTATAAAAATGTTTCACGTGAAACAATTTTTTGTGATGAGAATTGTACCTCGTTTGAATGTTTCACGTGAAACTATAAGATTAGAGTACTAGTATTTGTGTTTACTGTAATGGTTGCTTCGAAGGTACTCCCGCCTTCCTTGGATATTTCTTAGAAGTATTCTCCTTTTTCTCAACAATACATATTGTCCTACTAACATCTGAGTCCGGTAAAAGAAATTCTTCTGCAGCTACAAGTTTACCACCAAGTAAGTGAATAGCTCCCTTTGCATTCTTAAGTTCTTCCTGAGCTTTCTCACTCTTGTATGCAATGAAGGATCCGCCAACTTTAACATATGGAATACAGTACTCAGATAGAGTTGCCATATTGGCTACCGCTCTTGAAACAGCAATATCAAAAGTCTCCCTCAGTGAACCTTCCTTAGCAAGACAATACTCTTCTGCTCTACCATGAAGAGTCTCGATTGATCCTCTCTCATTAAGTCCAAGCTGATCTATTACTTCATTAAGGAAGTTGAGTCTCTTATTAAGTGAATCCAAAAGAGTAATATGCAGATCAGGAAAAACTATCTTAAGTGGAATTCCGGGAAAGCCGGCTCCGGTTCCAATATCTACCAGTGAATAATCCTTCTTTGAAAAATCAAAATACTTACTTCCTGAAATACTATCAACAAAGTGTAACTTACATACGTCGTTAAACTCTGTTATAGCTGTAAGGTTCATAACCTCATTCCATTTAATAAGCAGTTGATAATACTGATCAAACTGATCAAGCTGTTTATCTGTAAGTTCAATATCAAAGGAAGAAAAATCCTTTATCATCTGACTATAATCATTTGTCATTCTCTGTTCCTCTATGAAGTGAATCAAGGTATATGATCAGCACTGAAACATCGGCAGGATTAACTCCACCAATTCTTGAAGCCTGACCTATGTTAGTAGGTCTGAACTTTTCAAGTTTCTGCCTTGCCTCTAACCTTAAGCTGGATACATCATCATAATTTATATCCGCAGGTATCAATTTCTTTTCAAGTTTTCTGAACTGATCAACCTGTCTCTGCTGTCTTTCTATGTATCCTTCATATCTGATGGTAATCTCTACCTGCTCAATTACATCGGCCGGAAGCTCTTTTCTATCAGGATCTATTTCAGCAATCAGATCATAATTAAGTTCCGGTCTGCATATAAGTTCAGCAAGAGATGTAGCAGTCTTAAGTGATGAGCTTCCACACTTCTCCATGAATTCCTGGATCCTTGCGTTAGCTCCAACTGTTGTCTCTTTTAATCTCTTTACTTCTGCATTGATTAGCTCTTCTTTCTTAAGGAGCTTTTCATATTTTTCATCGCTGATAAGTCCTACTTCATGACCTTTACCTCTGAGACGAATATCAGCATTGTCCTGTCTGAGCAACAATCTATATTCAGCACGGGAAGTCATCATTCTGTATGGCTCAAAGTTTTCTTTTGTAACAAGGTCATCTACAAGGACACCAATATATCCTTCAGACCTGTCGATTGTCAGATACTCTTTTCCGAGAATCTGCATTGAAGCATTTATTCCTGCATAAAGTCCCTGAGCAGCAGCTTCTTCATATCCGCTACTTCCGTTAACCTGTCCGGCACTAAAGAGACCTCTTACATTTTTAATCTCAAGTGTAGGATGAAGCTGTCCGGGACAAAGGCAATCATACTCAATTGCATAAGCAGACTTAACAATCTTACAATTCTCAAGACCCGGAACTGTTCTATACATTGCAATCTGAACATCTTCAGGAAGCGAAGAACTCATTCCGTCAATATACACTTCATTGGTATAAGTTCCTTCCGGCTCAACAAAAACATGATGTCTTTCATGGTCAGGGAACTTGACAACCTTATCTTCAATAGATGGACAATACCTTGGGCCGACACCTTCAATGATGCCTGCATAGATCGGCGATCTATCTATGTTTTTTCGTATTATTTCATGTGTTTTTTCATTTGTATATGTGAGATAGCATGAAACCTGAGGTCTCTGCACATCGGCAGGATCTGTATCAAATGAGAAAGGAATAACAGGAGTATCTCCAAACTGCTCACTCATCTTGGAATAGTCAATTGAATTGCCATCCATTCTGGCAGGAGTTCCAGTCTTAAATCTTCTAAGTTCAATACCTGCTTTAATAAGAGAATCAGATAAATAGTTAGATGGTAAAAGACCATTAGGACCACTGTAAGTAATCGCTTCACCTGTAAGACATCTACTCTTAAGATAAGTTCCGGTACAAATAATTACAGCTTTGGCTTCATATATAATTCCTGAAAAGATCTTCACTCCGGTTATTACTTTTGTGTATCCTTCTTTCTTAAGATCCTCATCATCAGTATCTTCAAAAAGAAGTTCAGTAACTTCTGCCTGCTTGATGTAAAGATGCTCCTGCTCTTCCAAAACTTTTCTCATAGCTTTGGAGTATTCCATCTTATCAGCCTGACATCTGAGTGAATGTACAGCCGGACCCTTTGAAGTGTTCAGCATCTTGGACTGAAGGAAAGTCTTATCAATGTTCTTTCCCATCTCTCCGCCAAGAGCATCGATCTCTCTTACAAGATGTCCTTTTGATGATCCACCGATATGTGGATTACATGGCATAAAAGCAATATTGTCAGCACTCATTGTGAACATAACAGTCTCAAGTCCGAGTCTTGCACATGCAAGTGCTGCTTCACAACCGGCGTGACCGGCTCCGATAATTGCTACATCAATTTTTTCTCTTACTTCGATCATAAATTATTTACCCATACAGAATTTGGAGAAGATTTCTTCAGCAAGGTCATCACCTATTTCTTCTCCTATTATTTCACCAAGATATACATAAGCGTTTGTCAGATCAACGGTATAAAAATCTTCCGAAAGATCTTTTTCAATACTATCTATTACAAGAGCCAGACTTTCAACAGTTTTTGAAAGGAGCTCCTTATGTCTTAAGTTAGTAATATAGATTTCCTGCTTCGGAGCAATCTCTCCACCAAGGAAAAGCTCAGTAATGGCGCGCTTTAGCTCCTCTATACCCTCTCCATTCAATAATGAAGTGGTGATGACAGGAAAATCTAAAGATTCGCTTCCTGAAAACAGCATAGGAAGGATATCTTTTGATATTTTTATATCACCAGTCAGGTCGTTCTTATTAAGAATTACAATGGTTTTCTTATCCGCACAGAGACTGCTTATCTGCTTATCTTCATCATCAATCTCAGATGTGGAATCAATTATATAAAGACATAGATCAGCTTCTTCAACTTTTTCTTTTGCCTTATCAACTCCGATCTTTTCAATGAGATCTTCTGTGTCTCTGATTCCTGCAGTATCTATAAGATTAAGAATTATATCATCAAGCCTTACTGTCTCTTCAATGACATCTCTTGTTGTTCCGGCAATATCGGTTACTATCGCCCTTTCATTTCCGGAGAGTGCATTTAAAAGAGATGACTTACCTGCGTTTGGTTTTCCAATGATAACAGTTTTTATTCCATCTTTTCTGATCTTACCTTCATCTGCTGTCTTTAAAAGTTTTCTTATTTTTTCTGACATTGCAGTCACTTTTTCTTTCAGCTTATCAGAGTATCCGGTAAGATCGTAGCTCTCGGGATCATCAATTGCAGATTCAATATAGGCCATCTGATAGAGAATGTCTTCCCTTAGGGCCTTAACTTCTTTGTAGATACTTCCCTGGAGCTGTTTTCTGGAGCTGTCCAGAGCAAATTTGTTCTGTGCTCCGATAATGTCCATTACTGCTTCTGCTTTGGTAAGGTCAATCCTTCCGCTGAGGAAAGCTCTTTTTGTAAACTCACCGGGCTCGGCAAGTCTGCAACCCTTTGCCAGAAGCAAGGACAGAATCTCATTCATCACCAGCATTCCACCATGGGAATTGATCTCAATTACATCTTCCCTTGTATAACTGTGAGGACCTTTCATAAAAGAGATCATGACTTCATCAACAATATCACCCTGATCATTGCAGATGTATCCGTACTTTATGGTATTTGGTTTGTGGGTTAAAAGAGTGTGCTCCTTCTTTGGAGAAACATAAATCTTATCACAGATTGTAAGAGCATCTTTTCCACTGACTCTTATAATACCAATTCCGGCATCGGACATGGCAGTTGCTATTGCGCAGATTGTATCATCATTAAAGTTGTTTAAAACACTGCTCATAATTTTTCCCTAAATAAAACCCCTCAAGACCAAGGCTTGAGGGGCAATCTAATCTTCATCCAAAGATTATTTCTTTAAAGTAACAACTACTCTTCTGAATGGCTCATCACCTTCACTGTGAGTTGTAACAAATCTGTCGTTCTGAAGAGCTGAGTGGATGATCCTTCTCTCATAAGGATTCATTGGCTCAAGAGCAACTGACTGTCTTGTTTTCTTAACCTTTATAGAAATATTCTTTGCAAGGTTCTCAAGAGTAGCCTTTCTTCTTTCACGATAATTCTCTGTATCAACTTTTACATGAATGTACTCTTCTGTCTCTCTGTTAACTACAAGAGAAATGAGGTACTGGAGTGAGTCAAGAGTCTGTCCTCTCTTACCGATGAGAACTCCCATCTCATCTCCTGAAAGTTCAACATCAAGGATGTTCTCTTTGTCATTGAATTTGGAGTTTAAGTTAACTTCCATATTCATTGCACCGAACACATCCTTAAGGAATGCGTTAGCCTTAGCTACAAGCTCATCTCCGTTGATGTTTGAAGAAGCTTTTTTCTCAGCTTTTACTTCTTCCTTAGGAGCTTCCTTCTTTTCTTCCTTTTTAACTTCTTTCTTTACTTCGGGCTTCTCTTCTTTTTTAGGCTCTGCTTTTACTTCCTCAACTTCAGGAGCTTCTTCTTTGATCCTTGCTTTGATAACAGCAGGCTTTGAAGCGATCCCTAAAAATCCTGAAGATCCGCTTGATACTACTTCATAATCAAGTCTGTCGCTGGTAACCATTAATGTCTCACATGCTTCAGTGATGGCATCATCAAGGTTTTTTGCTGTAAACTCTCTATATTCCATTATAATATAACCTCCCGGAAAGATTACTTATTATTCTTTTCATTAAAGTCTTTTACCATGTTTGCTTTAGCAAGAAGTGAATCCTTACGGATTTCCTTATTGTTGTAAACAGATTTTACCTTCTCAAGTTTAGCTTCCTTCTCAGCTTCTGAAATGCTTGAATCCTTAGCTGAAGAGAGGTCGTTGTTCTTGGTTGAGATGTTAGCATAAAGACTCATCTGCTTGGTTGTCTTGTTCTTCTCAAGCTTCTCTTTGTACTTAGCTGTGTTCTTGGCAATCTCAGCATCGATGTCGATCTTGTCGATGTGTCTGTTGATAACAACCTGCTGGATTGATCTGACAACAGCACCGGCGATCCAGTAAATACCCATACCTGCAGGAAGACTTAAACAGAATACTGCTGACATGATAGGCATCATGAGGTTCATGGTCTTCATTGACTGCTGCATCTGAGCTGTAGGATCATCAGCGTTTGCCTTGCTGTTATCTGAAGCAGGCTGAGGCATAAGCTTAGTGTTGATCCACTGTGTAAGTGCTGCAAGAACAGGAACCATAACACCACCGAGCATCAGAAGGAATGCCTTATCAGCAAAACCTGTCTTGATCATGTACATAGGAGTATCACTGATGTTAAGACCAAGGAAGTAGTTGAATCTGGTAAGTGCTGAATGTGTGTTTTCAATTGATGCTGAAAGTGATGGGAACTGAGCTGTTAAGCTGTTCCAGTCAGCTGTTGATGCTTTATTAAGAACGTCGATAAATGTGTTCTTAATATAAGTAGGATCACCTGCTGTGAATGCTTCATTGGTAAACTGATTCTTGAACATTGAAGCACTTGAAAGTGTCTGTAAGAAATCAGAAGCACCTGTTGTTGCCAAAAGATCTTCTACAAGAGGTGAGAATGCATTCTTAACAATATTTACGTAAGCAGGAATCTGGTAAATAACACGGTAAAGTGCAAAGAGGATAGGCATCTGGATAAGAAGCTGAAGACAGCTACCTGTCTGAGATACGCCGTACTTGGCATAAACCTCTTTTGTCTCCTGCTGCATTGCAAGCATTGAATCGTTGTCTTTCTTTCCTTTGTACTTGGCCTGAATAGCCTGAAGCTCAGGACTCATCTTAGCCTGAAGCTTGGAAAACTTCTGCTGCTTGTAAGTCAAAGGTAAAAGACATAAGTAAATAACAATAGTAAAGATAATGATGGCAAGACCAATGTTTGGAAGACCAATAGCATTTAAAACATTGAAAATACCATTCATAAGATGACCGAGAAGCCATGCAA
>JAEEGH010026396.1_pt1 | contig 11575 bp, 9 predicted proteins | sample 9134181 | NCBI WGS metagenome assembly JAEEGH01 (sample SAMN16246544, study PRJNA631951) | gut metagenome | biome: gut microbiome; feature: rumen; material: DP-attached | host: Bos | place: Iran: Karaj | collected 2018-10 | reverse complement strand
TGCAATTACAACTCTACTTATCGGAAAAGAGGCAAAAAGTTTTCCAAACCTTTTCATGTCTGGCAACAAAGCCATTTCCCTGAAAACTCTCTTTCAGCTTTTTACATTTTCTTTCTTAATCAGCCTGTTGAGATTTGTTTTTTTTACAGATGTATTTCTGAAAAAAACAGGACTTATATTGAGGTATATATTTTTCTTTATTTTGACGATAGTTATTTTTGTGATTATTGCATTAATCTGCCATTGGATTCCAAAAAGACCTATTATCTGGATTCTTGTTCTGGCATCTTATTCGCTAAGTACTGTAATAAGCATTTTAGTTACACATTTCTTTACAAAAAAAGAAGATGAAAAACTCAATGATGCGCTGGCAAAAATTCAGAAAAGAAGTGAATACTAATTTTTATTACGAAAGTTTTGAAAAAGTAAGAAATGCCACGGTGAACTTAACTAGCACAGTGTTTTTAACGCGATAAGATTATTCAAAATATTATGGAAGATTTCGAAGCTTTGCGGATTGAGTGATTCAAGGTTGTCGCCCGGAGTGTGAAGGAGCTGCCATGTTTCGGGGATTTCGCCGCGTGCGGCTGAGCTGACTTCGACTGAGGGCAGAAGTGTGATTGCCACGGCGGGAATGCCGTTTGCAATAAAGCTCGCGTTGTCGGAATAGTTACAGGGCAGACAAAACCAGCGGCCATTTGCCGAGGTCTGCAGGAGAGTTGCGGCGCGCTGTTCGAGAGCGCTGAAATCTTTTACGAACTTTGACGAAGCCTTGCGCGGCAGAATTGTCTGTGTAAGAATGGGAACATCACCGCGGCCCATGCAGTCGAATACGAAGATGTCGTCGTTCGTGATGCCGAGGCGGCGGAACACTTGAGCTAGGGGGAAGGCGCCTTGTTCTGCGACGCCGCCCGCCGCGCCAAGTTCTTCGCCGTCGGTGAAAATAAGGCGGATGTTGTGGAATAAAGGTTGCGCAAATCTCGCAAGTTTTATTGCCCACTCCAACAGACAGAAAACTGCCGCCGAATTATCATTTGCCCCGGGGCTACCCGGAAATCTGTCATAATGAGCAATTACCGTTTTTATACGAAACATTGAGTTATACTGACTCTGGGGAAATTTTACATAGATATGATTTTTTCCTTCCATCTGTAAAACAGGCGCTTCAAGACCAGCCTTATTCAGATAATTTTGAATAAAAGCTTCCCTATCACAATCTTGCGCTATAAAATCATTAAATTCAGAAGGAATGGTATACATCAATTAATTATAGAAGATATCTGTCAATTTCGTCAAACAAGAAACTTCAAACTCCCGCCTTGCTAGACTCTGCTGTAAAGTATAGCAAAGCGGAAGTCTGACCAACTTTATTCCGGCAGGCAATCTGCAAACATCAAAAGATTTGCAGTTACTTTTTCTTTTTCAGTCAGTACCTGGAAAGCTCCACTTTCATAAAGCTTATCCTGTACCATCATTGAAACTCTATTACCGATAAAGTCTCGCACATATTCTGCAAAAACAAGATCCTGCATCTGTGGCGGATATGCCTTTGCCTGAACAGCGGCCTGCTCCAAGGCAAATGAAGCAAATTCATCTAACAGTTTTTTATCTGGGAAAGGAAGCTTTTCAAGGAATTCATCAAAAGTTCCCTTCACAACCATGATGTTAACGTTACCCTCTTTATCAACGAAATTACGTTCCTTCATTCGGGCAAACTTTTCGGCATTAGATTTATTATCGCTTATTGCTCCGGTCATAATTTCATACACGGTTTCATAATCCGATAAGAGGTTGTTTTGCCAGGATCCCTTTCTATTATCAAGGCGAGAATCAAAAGCCCAGGAGTATAGACCAGGATATTTTACAGACTCTCTTGTCATTTCTCCGCAGCCATTGTAAGACTTTTTATTTGCAAGAAGGGGCTTATACTTTGGATCAGAAATCTTAGATGGAATATCAATACTTACAATATATTCACCGCCATCTAAAGTCTTGATTAAATATCTGGACAAGTCCCTGTCAACTGAAAGTTTGCATTTGCGGTTTATTGCAATAAAAAGAGCAGCTGCTTCAAAAAGTTCCCTGTTTCCATCTGGGATATAAACATTCTTTACATTCTTAAGAGCCTTAAGAACTTCTGGAACATATTTTTCTACAAGAACCTCAGCTGCCTTAGTCTGAGCAAGCAGAGTTCTATCCCAGGCTTCCATAGATTCTTCTTCCGGTGAAAATCTTACATAAGTCGTATAACGCTTACCCTTTGTCTCCACAAGGAAACCATTCTCAAGAAGATAGTTGATTTTGTCTTCCAGAAATACGGGAGTCATCCCCAGGTCTTCTGCTATTTCTTCCTGAGTCTTAGCCTCGTCATAAACACTGTAAACAATATTCAGATTGATTTTATCGCTGAGATAAAAATCTGGTCCACCATTTGCTCCCGGTCGTCCATTGTGTGAAAAATTTACAGCCTTTATCGGCGACAATCCAAGTCTTCCAATTTGTCTTTTCATGTTGATACCTTCCTTCAAATCATTACGAGCTTTGTTTAAATGCCACTTAACGGTACCCTGCGGCAGTCCCTGCTCTTCGCTAATTTGAGCAATGGACTTACCTTCGTAATAAAAGGAATAAACAATCTGACGCCTGCTGGAAGATAAAAAGCCTATCTCCTTTCGAAGCCTCAAAAGTGCTGCTTCAGTCTGACCAAAATCATACTCATCAAAATGTATAAACGTTTCTCCGTCCAGAGCTTCGCCATCAATAGAAGTTCCCTGTCTGAACTTAATCTGATTCACATATTTTGCATAAACATGCTCACAGATTCTCCAGACATAACCTTCCACATTCACGATTTCACAAGCCTTCAAAAAAGAAAGATATACTTCCTTAAGCATTTCGCCCGAAAGCTCCTCAGCCTCGTCATAGGAAAATGCCTTCTTCATTGCAAAGCCGAAAATCTTTTGTGAGTACTTTACGATTAACTTATCAGCCTTTTGTTTTTCCATCCCTTACATTCTACCAGATAGTGACATTTTATGTAATTTTGCTGCAGCTCCATTACACTTATATAGTGCAGAAGAAATGAAAAAGGTTGGTAAAAAAAATAAATTCCACACCCAAATCTTCTATTCACTCTTTCCTTTCCATCCCAGGCACCTTACAACCTATTCCCTAAGGTCTTAATTTTCGCTAAAATACTTCAATATAATTAAAATCAATAACACGAGGTTATAATATGTCAACACCTTTGGAAAACTATCTTGCTGCCACAAACGGTAAGCCAAATGCCGCTATGTGTGCCTATGTTGCAAATCTTCAGCAGGTTGCTGCAGTTGGTCCGGATATCGCTGCAAGCATTGTAAACGAACTTGAAAATCAGAGAAGCCACCTTAAGCTTGTTGCCAGCGAAAACTATTGTTCGCTCAACGTTCAGGCTGCTATGGGAAACCTTCTTACTGATAAATACGCTGAAGGATATCCTGAGCACCGCTACTACGGCGGCTGTGTAAATATTGACGCTGTTGAAAATGTTGCCGCTCACGAAGCTGAGGCTCTTTTTGGTGCTGACTACGCTTACGTTCAGCCTCACTCTGGTGCTGATACAAACCTCGTTGCTTACTGGGCAATTCTTTCCGCAAAGGTTGAAACTCCAACTCTCGAAGAGCTTGGTGTAAAATCTTTGAATGACCTTACAGACGAGCAGTTCGACGCTCTCCGCAAGAAGTTTGGAAATCAGAAGCTTATGGGTCTCGACTACTCTTGTGGTGGTCACCTTACTCACGGATATAAAATGAACGTTTCTGCACGTATGTTCGAATCTCACCCATATGGTGTAGATAAGGAAACAGGCCTCCTCGACTACGATGCAATCGAAAAGCAGGCTATGGAAGTAAAACCTCTCATCCTTTTGACTGGTTTCTCTGCTTACCCACGCAAAATCAACTTCAAGCGCTTCCGCGAAATTGCAGACAAGTGCGGAGCAGTTCTCATGGTAGATATGGCTCACTTCGCAGGTCTTGTTGCCGGAAAAGTTTTCGAAGGCGACTACGATCCTGTAAAATGGGCAGACATCGTAACAACTACAACTCATAAAACTCTTCGCGGACCTCGCGGTGCTATGATTCTTTGTAAGAAAGAATTTGCAGACTACGTAAACAAGGGATGTCCTATGGTACTCGGTGGACCTCTCGGACACGTAATGGCTGCAAAGGCAATCGCTTTCAAAGAGGCTCGCACTCCAGCTTACCAGGCTTGGGCTCAGCAGGTTGTAAAGAACGCACAGGCTTTGGCAGAAGGTTGTAAATCTCACAACATCCCTCTCCAGACTGGTGGAACAGACAACCACCTTATGCTTTGTGATGTAACTGTTTACGGTCTTACAGGAAAGCAGGCAGAAGCTGCCCTCTTCAAGTGCGGTGTAACTGCTAACGCTAACGCTCTTCCATACGACAAGAACGGTGCATGGTGGACATCTGGTATCCGTATTGGTACTCCAGGTCTTACAACACTTGGTATGAATGAAGCTGATATGAAGGAAGTTGCAGACATCATCGACTTCGTTCTCAAGAACACAAAGCCTGGCGTTACAAAAGAAGGAAAGCCAGCTAAGGGTAAAATCGAAATCAGCGATGATACAGTTGCTGCAGCACGCGAGCGCGTAAACAAGCTCCTCGGTGCACACGTACTCTACCCAGAGCTCGACCTCGACTTCTTGAAGAAAGAATTTGTTAAATAAACTTCTTAAATAAATACCTTTCTTTACCCACTGTAATGGAGCCGTATTCAAGGCTGTCTTTGGGGCAGTTACAGATGCAGTCCATACAGTGGGTATTTTTTTCCCATTCAGGCTTTTTTTCTACACATCTCTTTCATTTTATATACCTATTTCATTTAATACAAAAAAATGTTATATTGTTCATTATGAAAAAGAAAATCCTGTGGGCATTATTCAGTTTGTGTCTTTCAATCCTCACAATTTATGCACTTTTCTATAACAGCGGACTTTCTCTTTCTGAACTCTGGTACAATATAAAAGAAGCTTCTCCTTTATGGTTAATTCCTGCGGCTCTTTGTATGTTCGGCTTTATTTTCTTTGAAGGCCGTTCACTTGTTTTGATTTTAAGAACCTTAGGATATCCTGCAAGAAAAAGAAGAGGTTTTTTATATGCTTCAGCTGATATATTTTTCTCTTCTATAACTCCATCTGCAACCGGAGGACAGCCTGCAAGCGCTTACTTTATGCACAAGGATGGAATTTCTGGTGTTGCAGTAACAGTTTCTTTGATTCTTAATCTTACAATGTACACCATTGCAATTATTACTCTGGGTCTGCTTTCACTTATTTTCTTCCCGCACGTTTTCATGAGTTTTGAGTTGCCATGTAAAATAATGATTCTGATTGGTATTGTAATGATGTTTTTACTTACCGTTTCCTTCATTATTCTTTTAAAACGTCAGAGCATTCTTGTAAAAATGGGAAATATTCTTATTTCCATTATGACCCGCCTGCATTTTAAGACTGCAGCAGAAAAGTTCAAAGCCAGACTTAATACAATAATTGAAAACTACAACGAATGTGTTGTTACCCTTGCAGGTAAAAAGAAACTTCTGGTAAAAACCTTTCTTTTAAATCTTATGCAGAGAACTTCGCAGATTCTCGTTACAGTATTCTGCTATTATGCATTACATGGAAAGCTTTCTGACGGTCTTTTAGTTTTTGCCATTCAAACCTATGTTGTAATGGGATCGAATTTTATTCCGGTTCCTGGTGCTGTAGGAATTTCAGAATTCCTTATGTACTTCGGCTATACAATGCTGCTTGGTGAAGAATCTGCATATTCACTTGCAATTCTTGGAAGAGGAATTTCCTTTTACACCTGTAGTATTATCAGCATAATTACAGTAATATTAGGATATATAATTATCCGTTATAATAAGATCAAGAATGAGGAAAAAGAATGATTGGATATTATGACTACACAGTAGTTCTCACTTACCTTTCAATGCTCTCTGCAACTACCGGCATTATGCTCTGCTTAAATGACATTGGACATCCGTATCTTGGAATGTTCTTTTTGATGTTCTGCGGACTTTGCGACGCATTTGATGGAAAGGTTGCCCGCACCAAGAAAAACCGTACAGAACAGATGAAGCAGTTTGGTATTCAGATTGATTCACTTTCAGATCTTGTTGCCTTTGGAGTTTTACCTGCCTGCATTGGAATTGCTATGCTTCGAAGCAGTATTGAGTTTTCTATTTTCCCTGATTTCAAATTCCTTCACCTTGCAGATAAATCAACTGTAATCAAAATTGTTCTTACAGTTATCGCCGTATTCTATGCTCTTGCAGCAATGATTCGTCTTGCATATTTTAATGTACTCGAAGAAGAACGCCAGAAGACAGAAGGTGGCGGAGTTAACAAAACCTATATAGGTCTCCCTGTAACAAGCTCTGCTCTGGTATTCCCTACAATTCTTTTAATTCATATTTTCTGCAATGCTGATTTAACACTCTTGTACTTTGTATTCCTTGCAATTGTTGGCTTCCTTTTTGTTTCTCAGATTCAGTTTAAAAAGCCAACAATGAAGGGCATTTTGATTATGATTTCAATTGGTCTTGTTGAGGCCGCTGCCCTTGCCTGGATTTTCATCGTAATGAAAAAGCAGTAATTTATGGATTCGCTAACCTTCCTTTATAAAACTAAACCCGGAAGATTATTCTTAAAGCCACTAGCATCCCGTGCAGTTTCAAAGCTGTGCGGAGCATTTCTTGATTCACGCTGTTCGGCCTTTTTAATCAAACCATTTGTACGCAGTAATAATATTCAGCTGGATGATTACGAAACAGACGGAATTAAAACCTTTAATCAGTTTTTCAGAAGAAAAATAAAGGAAGGACGCAGACCTTTTGATATGGAAAGCACACACCTGTGCACTCCCTGCGACGGACTTCTTTCTGTATGGAATATTGAAAATGAAACTATAATTCCTGTTAAGCAGTCGCAGTATACATTAAGCACACTTCTTAAAGATAATCAGCTTGCCTCTGAATATAACGGAGGACTTTGCCTTGTATTCCGTTTATGTGTAGATAACTATCACAGATACAGTTATGCAGACAGCGGTAAAAAAGGTCCTAATATTTTTATTCCGGGAATACTTCATACTGTGCGTCCTATTGCTCTTGAAACCGACCCGGTATTTGTAGAAAACTGCCGCGAGTATACAACAATCGAAAGTTCTGAATTCGGTAAGCTTGTACAGATGGAAGTTGGTGCTATGCTTGTTGGCCGTATCGTAAACCTTGAAGGCGAAGGTATTGCAGAACGTGGAAAAGAAAAAGGTTATTTTGAATACGGCGGCTCAACAATCATTCTTCTTATCAAAAAAGATATGGTAAAAATTAAGGACGAAATAATTCAGAACTCTAAAGCCGGAATTGAAACTCCTGTAAAAATGGGTGAAATGATAGGAAGCAAAAAATAACTGCTCCTATACATTTCTCCACTTTATTTTATTTCATTACAAAGAACATATTTCTATACAAAGGCATTTTCAGCATAGATGTATTCCAGAGCTTTTTGAACTCAGAAGTAGTTACAACACGATTGTAATAGATTTTATCATTATTATTTAAGTCAACATTTACCCAGCTTTCAATTGAATCAGCAAAATAAATATTGTTTTCGTCATATCCTGTAATGCAGGCAAAATGAAGGTCGTTTTTTCCTACAAAAGAACGGATTACAACAATAACAGGCTTTCCTTTTGCAATTTCATTTTTAAGTGCCGAAAGATTACCAGTGCAGGCTGTCATCTTAATTCCCTTTTTAGCAAAGAAGCCAGGAATACTCTTTGGAACACCAGCTCCACCTCGCATCTGATGCGGCACCTCTTTAAAGGTTTCATCTCCAGAAGCCTGTGTTCCAAGATGTCTAAGCACAAAAGCAGAAGAAAATCCTGCACAACCACCCTGCTGCTGATATTCAAAAAATGAACCAGAAGAAGCTTTTACAGTTTCTGTACGTGGAGAAACAAAAAACTCTGAATGCTTTGTTTTACCGGCAAAATGCGGACAAATTATTCCAAGTAGAAAAACATCAACAATTGTTGTTATAATTAATGCTGTTCCTGCAAACTTTACAACCTCAAACAGAATCTTTGCTACCATATGATCTCCTTTTGTCTTAAACATATAAATTACCTCGTTTCGTTTTATTTAGTTTACATTTTAATAATAAGGGCAATAAAACGATAAAACAACCCGGTTTTCGGTAAGATGCATTATTCATATGGTAAAGCATCAAAAATATGAGGTAAAAATTTCTATGTTATTAGAAATCTATCAAAAGTCAGGCTCACAAACTATGTGCATTACTTCGCCGCTGGCAGGATGCGTAAAAGTAATTTCTGTAGCGTGAAGCATAAGCCGCTGCCCATTTTTACAGACTCCATAAAGAGAGTCTCCTACAATAGGAATTCCAAGCCCGCCCTTTTCTACCGGGCAGCTTGCAGCCAGGCGCAGCTGATGAGTGCGACCTGTAAGCGGAGAGAACTCTACCCTCGTAACACCACGAACAACACCAAGTTTTTTCCATTCTGTTATTCCAAGTTTTCCGTTTTCTTCATCATAAATCTGATGAGGACGGTTTTCTACATCAAGTCTGAACGGTAGTTCTGTGCGTCCCTCAGGCTTTCCGTGAAGAATACCGTCTAAAAGAGCTATATATTTTTTATGAACCTGTCCGCTTGCAAACTGCTCGTTCATTGCACGGTGCGTTTTTTGATTTAAAGCCATAACTAATATTCCGGAGGTTTCCATATCAAGCCTGTGAACGGCACACTGTAAAGGCGCCTGGGGAAACAGTTTTCTTACCCGTGCTTCTGCACAATCCTGTTTTTCTTTGCCCTTACCCGGTACAGACAATAGTCCACTTGGTTTATTTATCACAACAATGTCTTTATCGCGGTACAAAATTTTTATACCGAGAATAGAAGGCAGAATATAACCGCAGCGTTCATCGCAGGGAGCATAGGAAACACCGTTTATTTTATGGGCCGTATCTCGGCCGTAATAAACTTCGTCCATACTTACGGGTTCAAGACCATGTTCAAAGGCATAACTTAATAATTTTGGTGCACAGCAGTCGCCGGTTCCAGTCGGTGGAAGGTGATTATTGTGTGAGACAATTATTTCATTCAGTGAAACCTGAATGCCATCGAATCTTGTAAAGCTGTAAAGAGAAAAAACTTTTCTAAGGGATTCATCTGTAAGGGATGTTCTTTCATTTATGAGAGCTTTACGTTCAGACGAAGTTTTATTAACTAACGTTAGTTTGTTTATCTTATCTGTAAGCTCATGAATTTTTACATCATTTTCTTCGAGTGCAGCATCGATTTTTTCTGAAGAAACTATTGAAGGAACAAAGATTGATTTTTCAGGAAAGAGCTGCTCGAGGGAACGCACTGCACTCACCTCAAGCTGTTTATTATTTCCGCTTACTGCATAAAGAACAACGCGGCGACCGGAACTAAGTCCGTTCCCGCTTAAATCAGCCTCCCAGCAGACAAGAGCTCCAATCATAAGCCCCTGTCCTTTACGTTCCTCACTTTCACGCCCGCAGTGCTTTAATAAAACCTCACCCTTTTCTATTAAAGAAATGAGCTTCTGGCAGTAATGACGGGCAGACTCCTGTGGAAACGGCGGAAACATTTACAGGGCCATTCCTTATTTAAGGTTTCTGATTTCTACAGAACCATCTTCCTTAGAAATAAATACGATTGGTTTATTCTGAGTAAACAAACCGGTTTCAACGACACCTACGATTGAGTTGATTTTTGCTTCCATTTCAGGAACATTAATCGGCTCTTTCCAGGTGCAGTCGAGAATCTGGTTTCCGTTATCTGTAATTACAGGACCAGCTTTGCGAACACCCTCGCGGAGAACTGCAGTTGCACCAAGAGCAGCAAGCGCATTCATTACAGGAACGCGGGCATCTCCAATAATTTCTACAGGAACCGGGAACTTTGTACCGATTGTCTGAACTGATTTTGAAGAGTCAGCAATTACTACAAAAATCTTTGCATTGTATTCAACAATCTTTTCGCGAACATGAGCCGCACCACCGCCCTTAATACAGTTGCAGTTCGGATCAACCTCATCAGCACCATCAATTGCAAGATCAAGCTGTCCGCCGATAATTCTGTCGTTCATTGTGTAAACAGGAATACCGTAATCCTGGCAGGCATTCTGTGTCTGAAAGCTGGTTACTACAGCTTTTACATCCTTGAGGGTTCCGTCAGCAATACGTTCTGCAAGACGTTTTACAGCAGGCATTGCAGTCGAGCCTGTTCCAAGTCCGATTTTCATGCCGCTGAAAATCAGCCCTTTTTCTATAAGTGTATCAATTGCAGTATTTGCAACTAAAGTTTTCTGTTCAGATTGAGATAACATTTTATTCCTCTTTATTTATCATAGTTTAGACCAGTAAACAGCTTGAACTGTTCGTAGGCCTGATATTCCAACATTTTATAGCCGTTGCAGACACGACAGCCTGCAATAGATGCTCTCTTCATAACCGGAGTTGTAGAAGGCTCATAAATTATATCAAAGAGCAGCTCATTACCACGGAAATCGTAAAAATAAATCGGGTCATTTTCAGCGGTGCTAGGGCCTTCAGAATTCATGCCGACAGAAGTAGTTTGAACGATAAGATTTGAATATTCATCGAGCTTTGCAATACAGCGGGGTTCAAGCTGGCAGTAATTAAAGCCATACTTATCTGCAAGCTGTGCGGCAGTTTCTACAGTGCGGTTGAAAATACAAACACGTGCACCCATCTGTTTAAGAACATAAGCGATAGCTTTAGCTGCACCACCCGCACCAATAATTGCTACCTTTTTATGCTTAATTTTTACCGGACCTAGAAATTCTTCAAGGGCACGGCGGAAGCCAGGTGCATCAGTATTATAACCAAGCCATTTATTATTTTTTCTTACAAGTGTATTACATGCTCCAATCTGAACAACCTCTGGCGACTGTTCATTAATATAATACATAACTGATTCTTTATGAGGAATGGTTACAGAAAGCCCTTTTACACCGACACCTTCGCAGAAAGACAGGGTGTCAGAAATCAGCGGAGAACGGTAAGGAATGTAAACTGCATTGAGCTTCTTTTCTTCGTAACCCTTATTATGAATTTCAGGGCTGGAAGTCTTGAGCAATGGCCAGCCGGCAATTCCGTAAAGCTTTGTATCCTGATTTATAGACTTAAAGTGATACATTTCATTTATGGTAACCGGATCAATATGACCGATTCCCTTTGTATTCTCAATTACTTCTTCTGGTGAAACATAAGTCAAAAAGGAATTTGTACGGCTTGCAAGAACGCGGGATGGAAAACCGGAAGGTCCCATTGCGCAAAGAATATGCTCGTACTGAGTCATAGCCTCGCCTTCTTTAAGAAGATTAAGAACATCAGAAAGAGAGCGTGGCATAAAAGCAATCTTTGGAATTTCATAACCGGTCTTGCGCATAATATCGCAGCGTTCACGGATATTTAAAATAGGTTCAG
>JAEEGH010026391.1_pt1 | contig 11577 bp, 12 predicted proteins | sample 9134181 | NCBI WGS metagenome assembly JAEEGH01 (sample SAMN16246544, study PRJNA631951) | gut metagenome | biome: gut microbiome; feature: rumen; material: DP-attached | host: Bos | place: Iran: Karaj | collected 2018-10 | reverse complement strand
GGCGCAGGATGTGTGAAAAGCTGAAGGAGCTTATCCCACGCCAGCAGTTCGACATCCCCATCCAGGCCGCCATCGGAGCGAAGATCATCGCCCGCGAGACGGTAAAGCAGGTCCGTAAAGACGTTACCGCGAAGTGTTACGGCGGAGATGTTACCCGTAAGAGAAAACTGCTCGAGAAGCAGAAGGAAGGAAAGAAACGTATGCGCCAGATAGGTACAGTCCAGGTGCCTCAGTCCGCATTTATGGCAGTCCTTAAACTCGATTCATAATGCTGGGAAATATCGGTACAGGCGAAATAATCGTCATCGCAATAGTCGCCCTGCTGCTTTTCGGCGGGAAGAAGATTCCCGAACTTATGAAGAGTATCGGCAAGGGAGTGAGGAGCTTCCGCGAAGGGGTGAAGGACGTCGAAGACGAAATCAAGAAGGATCTGGATGTCTAATTCAGGAGAAATGACTTTCTGGGACCACCTCGAAGTGTTGCGATGGTCTATTTTCAGGACGCTTGGAGTGCTCCTGATTTTGTTCATCGCCGCTTTTGCCCTGATGCCCAGTCTTTTCGACGCTGCCATCCTTGCGCCTACTACCGGGGATTTCTTCGTCTATAAATGGTTTGGAGGGCTATTCGAAGGAGAGTTTAAGATTGATATAGTCAACATCAACGTTACCGCTCCGTTTTTCACCCATATGCGTACGGCTTTTCTGCTGGCGCTGGTGGTGGGTTTCCCATATCTTCTCGTAGAGGTCTGGCTTTTTGTAAAGCCGGCTTTGTATAAGAACGAGAAGCGCGGGATGGGATTTGCGATGCTGGCTGTGGCCCTGCTGTTCTATATGGGATGCGCTGTCGGGTATCTGGCAATTTTCCCTCTGACCTTCAGGTTTCTGGCCGGCTATCATATCGGGACCGGCATTCTTACTCAGATTTCGCTGAATTCCTATATCTCGACCTTCGTCTCGATCATATTCATAATGGGACTGGTCTTCGAGCTTCCGATTCTGGCCTGGGTGCTCTCGAAGTTCGGAATCGTCAATAAGGAAATGCTGAAAAAGTACCGCCGCTACGCGATAGTAATTCTTCTGATTTTGGCGGCTGTCATCACCCCTACCGGAGATCCGTTCACCCTGGCCGTCGTATTCCTGCCTCTGTATTTGCTCTACGAGGTTTCTATCGCAGTAGTGCGTCCTGCACCAAAAGAAGAAAAGGATTAGTTCCCGCGCTTGGCGTTATAGCCCATCTCAAGCAACAGCTTTGTGACCTTGTCGCGAAGGTCGCCTTGGACAGTTATCTCGCCGTCTTTTGCGCTGCCGCCAACCCCGCATTTTACCTTAAGCTTGCGACCAAGCTCGGCGAGGTCTTCCTGAGTACCGACAAAGCCCTGAACAAGAGTCACCTGCTTGCCGGCCCTGCCGCTGCGGTCAAGGCGGACTATCAGCCTCTGCTTCGAGGGCTCGAGTGTTTCGGGCTCCGAAGTCTCTTCCGTAGAATACTGAAAATCCGGGTTAGTCGAATAGACAATTCCGAGACGTTTTTTCCAATCGTTCTCTTTCATAATTTGTCCTGATTGATTAATGGTCGCCATCAGGCGACCGGCCGGTCCGGGTATTTTGCGCGAGCAAAATACGGAAAGGAGGAAAGGCCGCAGGGGGTTCGGGGGAAGGACGCGTCCCCCGGTAAAATAGTCGGGGTGACATGACTCGAACATGCGACCCTCTGGTCCCAAACCAGATGCGCTACCAACTGCGCCACACCCCGAATTCCCCTCCCGGCGACCTGACGGCCGTACCGAAAGGGGCAGCAAATATATACCCCTTCGGGCAAATATCAAAATTATTTACGCTTCAGGACCTCGCGGGCGGCCGCTGCGATAGCCTCGGCATTGAGGCCATAGGCGGCGAGGAGCTCCGCGGGGGTGCCGGACTGGCCGAAGCGGTCGGCGCCGTTGACGAAGGCAATCGGCGCGGGGACGGCTGAGGCGGCGAGGGCAGCCACGGCTTCTCCGAGCCCACCTGCCATATTGTGCTCCTCAGCAACTACCGCACAGCCGGTCTTCTTCAACGAGGCTATGATTGTGGCCTCGTCGAGAGGCTTTACTGTAGGGACGTTCAGGACTTCGGCGCTGATGCCTTCTGCCTCGAGGGCCTCGGCCGCGAGCAGCGCTTCCCAGACAAGGTGTCCGTTTGCGATTAGGGTAACGTCGCTTCCGGGATTCAGATTATATACCTTCCCGATAACGAACTCTTCGTCTTCCGGAGTGAAATTCGGAACCGACGGGCGGCCGAACCTAAGATAAACGGGGCCTTCATAAGCTGCCGCGGCGATAGTCGCGTTCTTAGTCTGGTTGTAGTCGCAGGGAACGAGAACGGTCATACCCGGAAGGGCGCGCATAAGGGCGACATCCTCCATAGTCTGATGGGTCGCGCCGTCTTCGCCGAGGGTAATTCCGGCGTGGGACGAGGCGATCTTTACATTGGTGTGGCCATAGGCGACCTCCTGGCGGAGCTGGTCATAGACGCGGCCGGTAACGAACTCGGCGAAGGAGCCGATGAACGGGACCTTTCCGGTTGTAGCTAAACCAGCAGCCACTCCGACCATGTTCGATTCGGCGATTCCGCACTGGATGAACCTTTCGGGGAACTCGGCCGCGAATGCGTCCATCTTCACCGAACCCTTGAGATCCGCCGTCAGGGCAAGTACGCGGCTGTCGCGCTTTCCTGCCTCCAGAAGACCCGCGCCGAAACCGCTGCGGGTGTCCTTCTTACCTGTATCGATATACTTCTTCATACTAATAGTCTCCTAAGGTTTCTTCCAGCTGGGCGAGGGCCTTCTCTACCTCTTCGGCGCTCGGGGCCTTGCCGTGCCATTTGTGTGTTCCTGCCATGAAATCGACGCCATGGCCCATTTCCGTCTTGAAGAGTATCATCTTCGGCTTGCCGTTCTGAGCGTGAGCCAGTTCGAAGGCCTGAAGGATTGAATCGAAGTCGTGGCCGTCTGCAACTATGACGTCCCATCCGAACGCGGCCCATTTGTCGCTGAGGTTGTCGATTCCGGTGATAGTCTCGGTAGGACCGTCGATCTGCTGGCCGTTGAGGTCGGTGAAGGCAACGAGATTGTCTACCTTATGATGAGGGGCCCACATCGCGGCCTCCCAGATCTGGCCCTCCTCACTCTCGCCATCGCCCAAAAGAACATAGACGCGCCCGGGGTCGCCGTCGATCTTCTTGCCGAGCGCCATGCCCGCAGCGGCCGAAAGGCCCTGGCCGAGCGAACCCGAAGGGGCGAAGACGCCGGGGAGATGGTCGGTGACGCAGGGGTGGCCCTGGAGGCGGGTGCCGAACTTGCGCAGAGTTCCCAGCTCGCTGACGGGGAAATAGCCGCTGCGCGCAAGGACGCTGTAGTAGACGGGGGCGAGGTGGCCGGCGGAAATGACGAACATATCCTGCCCTTTACCCTCGCGGGTCCACGTCTTAGGGTCGTGATTCATCTCACTGAAGTACAGCGCGGTCATTACGTCCGTAATGCCGAGCGAGCCGCCCGGGTGGCCCGATTTCGCGGCGCCTACCATCCTGATGATGTCGCGCCGAACCTGCGAGGCGGTTTTCTTTAATGTTTCAATATTGGCCATGGTAACATAATTGTTCTTTATAATATTATCGGACGACTGTTCGCCCTTCGAGGACTCCAGTCGCTATCGCTCCTTCCGGCCCCTCCCATTGTTATCTTCGTCCCGCTACGCGAAACTCGCTTCCAACGGGCCCCTCCCCCTGCCCCTGTCCGGGGGGTGGACAGGCCTCTCAGGACGAACAGTCGCTCCGATTACATAAAGCGTCCATCCACCATATGCAGCTCCCTGTCGCAGAGCGCCGCGAGGTCGGGGTCGTGGGTGACGATGATTATCGTCTGCCCGAGCTGCTCGCGAAGGTCGAAGAAGAGCTGATGGATTTCCTGTTTCGTCGCAGAATCGAGGTTGCCGGTAGGTTCGTCGGCCAGCAGGACGGCAGGGTCATTGATAAGCGCCCGCGCGATTGCGACGCGCTGCTGCTCTCCGCCCGAGAGCTCGGCCGGGCGGTGGTTCAGCCGGTTCCAGAGTCCCACCCGGGACAATACCTCTTCGGCCGCCGCCTTCATCTGGGATTGCGTCCTTCCGCCAGCTATCATCGCCGGAATCATTACGTTTTCGAATGCGGTAAACTCGGGCAGAAGGTGATGGGCCTGAAAAACAAAGCCGATTTCTCTTCCTCGGAATGCGGCAAGCTCCCTCTCTTTGAGCCCCAGCGCATTTTTCCCGTCAATCCTAAGCTCCCCGCTGTCCGGGGTCATCAGCGTACCGAGTATCTGAAGAAGAGTCGTTTTCCCGGCGCCGGATGCGCCCATTATAGAGACGACCTCTCCTTTCTCCGCGCTGAAATCCACCCCCTTCAACACCTCCAGGGTGCCGAACGACTTATGAATTCCTGTTGCCTCGATTATCATTTCTACAAATTTAATAAAAAGTTGGCACTACTTATTATCAGAATTCCAGGCGGACAAGGAAGCGGACGATATCGTCGTGGATTCCGCAGAAGTACCAGATGTCGCCCTCGCGGCCGAGGCGGAAGTCCACCACCATACCTGGAGAGACCTCGGCGAAATAGTTGATTTCAAGATCCTTCAACTCGTGGGAGGCCAGGTAATCGAAGGGCAGCGAATCAATCGCCCATTCAGTATAGCAGCAGTTGTTGACGTGGCCGTTGGTATCTATTTCGCTGAAAGCAGGGATATGGGTCCCTACAGTCTCCATCTGGATTCCTTCCGGAACAATCAGTTTGGTACATAGGGGAAGGGTATCCTCTTCGCAATGTGTATTTTCCTTGAAAGGAGGCATTCCGCGGAATATCGAGCGATTCTTAAGATCCAGCAAGGTCCAGGCGGAAGTCGCCTGAATCAACATTTCGTCGCCCCTGAAAATCTGGAAATTACGGTGCCAAAGCGGGCCTCTGTTGCCACGGGACCAGGTATCGACGCGAATATCATCGCCCCACTTGGGGATGCCGTTAAAGGAAATATGGATGCGGTTGAGCACCCACGCGAGGTTCAGGTCGCGGAGCGTCTCATAACCCGCGCCGCAGAATTTTGATCCGGCATAACCGGCTTCCTGAAGATAACACTGAAGGTAAAAAGGTTTCAGACGGCTCGCGAGGTCGACTTCGTGGCTCTGAACCTTGAAATTCAAAGATACTTTATTATTGTTCATAGTTTAACCAATTATCCATTTCCCTACGCGGGGGATGCGGCGTACGAGGCAGCAGACCAAGGCGACGGCGGCGAAGGACAGCACGGAGGTGCAGAGGATCTGCACCGGAGTAGTCCAGAGAGCGCCGAGCACACCGTCTGCTCCGAGGCCGAGGGCCGAGCGCAGCCAGCCCGAAATAACAACGAGCAGAAGTAGATGGCTAAGGTACATCCCATAGCCGGCCTCCGAAACGGGAACGACAACCTTACGGTAGAACGCATTGTCCGAGCCGATCTTCCTGAACAGGGCTATCCATCCTATCGTCATCAGCGCCACCCCGATGGTGTCGTTGAGCCATGGCCCTTCCCAGAGCGCGGCCAGCCCGACCGGTCCCTCGATCGGGAACTCGCCTCCGCAGTCTGCCCACACCCGGCTCAGGAACCCGCTGCAGCATATCGCGAAGCCGCCGATGAAGGCCGGCAGTCCGATTGCGAGCGTCTTTTTCCAGCTCCATTCGCCGGCGAACTTACGGAAATACAGCCCGAGCAGCATATAGCCCACGAACCCGCTCAGATAATAGAACACGCCGTAGGCGTTCCAGCTGGCCTCGCCCCATAGCGGGAAGCGGGCCGCATTCGGAATGCCCGAAGGGCCATAAATCACCGGGGCCGGGCCTCCGACCCATTGCCGGATCAGCGGAATCACGGTCGTGAAAAGCCATATCGCCAGATAGATGTTCAGCTCGCGCTTCCCCACCTTCTCCGCCCACGGCGAAAGAAGCGGCATAATCAAATAGAGGCCTACCAGCATATACACGAACCACATATGGCCGGCGGCATAGTTGAAGTTCAGCAGCAGGTCCTTGAAATTCTGAACAGGCTCACCCCAGACGAGTGCATACACCACCGACCAGATCACGAACGGGATCAGAATGCGGGCGGCGCGACGTTTGAAAAACTCGCCCGTACTATAGTGGAGCGGGAATTGAAGATAGCTGGAGGCTACCACAAACAGGGCTACGCAGGCTCGCGGCAGGACATTGAGGGTAGCGACCCAGAATGCGTCCGCTTTAGTCAGAATCAGAGAGCCTTCGCCTCCGAGGTAGAAGGGTTCACAACTGTGGGTCAGCATCACCCCGAAGCAGGCGAAGATTCTAAGCCAGTCTATCCAGATTTCTCGTTGTTTGTCCATATAGTTTTACTGTAATTCGCCGTCAAGGCCGACGGGGCGGGAGTGGAACGGGTCGAGGACCTCGTCTATCAGGCGGGCGGCTTCGAGGCGGGAAACGGTAGATTTGTCTTTCAACGGGGTATCTATAGGACTTCCGGTGATGCTTTCAAGCAGAGCGACAAATTGGGAGCCGGAGATGGCGGCGGTTGAGTTGTCGTGCTGTATGCCGTAGTAGTCTGTAAGATAGAGTTCGCTTTTTAGGAGGAGGTCACTGGGGCGGAAGCGCATTTCGTTAGACCAGCCTACGGTCTCACCCTTTCCGCGCATAATGCCGGTAGAGCCGATGCGCTGGAGGACAAGGAAATCGGGACTTGAAGGCTCGAGGTCGAGATAAGGCTGGAGGCGGGCGCCGGATCCCAGGAGCGCATCCTGCACATCGCGAACGGAGACCTCGCGGACCTGCTTGCGCTGCTTGATCGCGAGTGCTGCCAGCGCTCCTGATGCCTGACCGAGTTCCATCGTAACGGGCTGAAGACGGGTGGAACCGTTGATAAGGTTCGTAACGCTGATGGACTTCTCCGCTACAATGAAATTGTCTGCCGACTTAGGGATGACGCAGCCAAGAGGGACGGTGAAGGGGACTATCTTCGGGAAGTTGATTTCGATGCTCTTCCAGTTGGGGTACTGATAGTGATGGTGGTCGACTGGGTAGTCGCCTACAGCAATTCCGGTACGGTAGCCCTTATAATCGAAGGGACTTGCAGCTTCCATCACGCTGAAAAGGTATTCGCCTTCGATTCGGCGGGATTCCCTGTGATAGGGAATGAGCGGGAAAAGATCCTCGGTAGGATACTGATCGTCTGCAAGACCCCAGGTATTGTAACCTATCTTGGTCTGAAGGTAGTAGAGGAAACCGAGGGAATGGTTCTTAGCCTTACGGAGGGCCTGCTCGCGCTCGCTGCGGCTCATCTCTATAAGGTTAACATAATAATCGTTACCGTGGATAGGCCAGTTGATCATTATCTCTCCGTCTGGGAGAAGTCCGTAAGACATCATCTCAGCAGGCGACCAGATAGTCTGTCCGGTAGTGTTAGCTACGTTGTAGACGCTCTTGCAACTGTTGTAGAAAAGAGTTTCGTTGTAGTCCTCCGGACGGGAGATAGTAACATCGCGACCGTAGTCCTTGAGGGTCATCACCATCGTCAGGTCCTGAACGATATCGTTGGGCCCAATAGCCATCGGCTCACCCGCATACGAAGGAGAGTCCATTCCTACACGGTATGGGATGCCGGCGGCCTTGGCCACGTCTCCCAACTCCGTACAATCGATCACTACGTCCGCCTCGAAAGTCTTCGTCCCGGACGGGGTAGAGAACGTGGCGGTCCAGCCGCCGGCTCCCCCGCTGATACTCTCGAAAACAGCTTCTTTGACGAGAGTCAGGTCGTTGTATTCAGAAACCCAGGTCTCGAAGATCTGCTCCGCTACCTTGGGGCTATACAGCATATTGCTGACCCAGCCGGTTTTGAGCGCTGCCATCGAACCATAATAGCGCGCCAGTTCGTCGGCGAACTCGCCGAACAAGCCCTGGCGCATTTTGTGGTTGCCGTCGGTAGCGCTGACCCCGGCCGAGGTAAGCATTCCACCCAGCCAGGGGGTTTCCTCAACCAGGATGACGGATACTTCCATCCTGGCCGCCTGAACCGCCGCACAAACGCCGCTCGAGCCGCCGCCTATGATAAGAACTGTTCCTGTTCCGTCTTCAACCGGAGGCTGCGGCGGATTGGGAGGTGTTACGACGGTAGTATCTACCGGCACCGGGACGTCGGTGCTGACACTGTCCTGAGGTACTACGGAAGGTTCCTGCCACTCGGGCGTTTTGTGTTGTGTTTCGGGAACACAAGACGCCAGCAGCGCAACCGCTGCCAGCGTCTGTAAATAGCGGTTCATAAGGACTCGCTTAATTGTTAAAGATTCGGATTTTCTTTCTTCCAGTCTGCAACGGGAGGAACGATGCCGAGGTCGATGATCTCGTCGCGCATCTTGCAGAGGTGTGCGTAGGAGGCGTCGAGAGCTGCGAGTTCCTCGGGGGTTCCGGTAGGAGCAACGAAGTGTACTCCGGTAGCGTCGATGGTGGTAGGCATAGCCATCATAACGTTCTTATACTTCTCGTTGTTGACATAGGTTCCGGCAGGGAGGGTAAACTTAGCTCCGCCCATCGAAGCTTCGATCATCTTGATTGCGCAGTATGCAGGGCTCTGGAAGGAGCTGCGGCCGCGGAGTTTGATAATGGCGCTGCCGCCCTGGATAGTGTTCTGCTTGATCTCGGCGAAACGCTCGGGGCTGAGACCCATCTCTGCGAGAGGCTTGCCGTCGATCTTGACCTGAGAGGCGAAAACTGCCATCTGCTCGCCGTGGCCGCCATAGGTGTGGGCTCCGGTAACCGAGCTCTGAGGTACGCCGAATTCCTTGGCGAGATTGCTCTGGAGACGGGTACTGTCGAGGGCAGCGAGGGAAGTAAGCTGGCTGGGCTTAAGGCCGGAGTGGATAAGAGCGGTAAGGGCGGTGACGTCTGCCGGGTTGAAGATAACGACGACGTGTTTTACGTCAGGGCAGTACTTCTTGATAAGATCGCCGAACTCGGCTGCGATCTGGCAGTTGCCTTTGAGAAGATCTTCGCGGGTCATTCCCTCCTTACGGGGTGCGCCGCCTGAGGAAACGATGTACTTAGCGTCTGTAAACGCAACGGCAGGATCTACGGTCCAGGTAATGTTTGCGTTCTCGAAGCCGCAGTGATACATTTCTTCCGCTACACCGTGGACACCGGGCTCAAATATATCATAGAGGCAGATGTTGGGTGTGAGGCCGAGCATAAGCGCGGTCTGGGCCATATTGGAGCCGATCATTCCGCCGGCGCCTACGATGGTCAATTTTTCGTTGGTCAAGTACTTCATAATGATATAGAAATTGTTTGAATTCTCTTAGGTGAGGCAAATTTAGTAAAAAACACTATATTTGTGGCGGATTTTAAACCTTTTATGGCACTATTTCTTACAAAAGATCTGGACGACCCTGTACACTTGCGCATCGGCGTCTGGCAAATTTCAGAGAGCGAGGCGGAGCTTCGCGCGATGACGTCCATCCCCTCAGACGAACTTGAGGAAATTTCCTACATTAAAAACGAATCTTTAAGAAAACAGAAGCTGGCAGTACGTGCCCTTCTGGACGCGATGTTTGAAGACAAGGTCTACTTGTCCCATCACGACAACGGCAAGCCGTACATCGAAAACGACGCCACCAATATCAGCATCACTCATACCGAAAACTATGTAGCCATCATCCTCTCTACTGAGGCTGAGGTAGGTATAGACTGCGAGTCTCTGGACCGCGACTTCTCCGCAGTGGAGAAAAAAGCCCTCTCGGAAGACGAAATCGACGACCTGGACGACAATAAGCGCAACGAGCAGCTCGCAATTTACTGGTGTGCGAAAGAGGCTATCTACAAGCTTACTTCTCAGTACGACGTAGACTTTGCCGAACAGATCGAACTCGACAATTTCCGTTTCCGCGACGAAGGAGACCTCGACGCTACCTTTACAGACGACGACGGCTACGAGCAGGAGTACGAACTCCACTATTTCACCTTTGACCGCCACGTACTGGTCTGGGTAACCGATTAAAAAGTTATCCACAAAGGAAGTCCGAACGAGTAACAAAAGAGTTATCGATTTAGAATATTTCTAAATTAGTCGCCTTTTTATATCCCTGTTGGTCAACGACTTAACAGGGATTTTTAGTTTTTGTGGATAACTTTTTCTGAGCAAAACTGTTTTTTATGGAAAAGCTTATTCTATCTTTGCACATACCAATTCAAATAATGAAGCCATCCTTGCTCTCCTAAATCGGCAAGGACTTAAAATATTCGCCACATTATGATACAAACTGTTATCAAAAGAGACGGCCGCAAGGTCGAGTTCAACAATCAGAAGATAGTCGCGGCCATCCTCAAGGCAATGGATATCACCGAGGCCGGACAAGACATTGTTCTTGCAGCGAAGATCGCCGACACCATCTCGAGGTCCGGAAAGACCGAGATGAGCGTTGAGGAAATCCAGGACTGCGTAGAAATGGAGCTTATGAAGAGCCCCCGCAAGGAGGTCGCAAGATGCTACATCGCCTACCGCAACCAGCGCAACCTTGCCCGTAAGGCGAAGACCAATGAAATCTTCCAGGAGATCATCGACGCCCAGGCCAACGACATCACCCGCGAGAACGCGAATATGAACGCGGATACTCCCGCCGGTATGATGATGAAGTTCGCCTCCGAAGCGACTAAATCATATGTGGACGAATGTCTTCTCTCCGAAGACGTAAGGGAAGCCGTAGCCGGCAACTATATCCATATCCACGATAAGGACTACTATCCTACCAAGTCCCTTACCTGCATCCAGCACCCTCTGGATCTCATCCTCGAACACGGCCTCAAAGCCGGTCACGGCGAGTCCCGTCCCGCGAAGAGGATCGAGACCGCTTCGGTGCTTGCCTGCATCTCGATGGAGACCGTTCAGAACGAAATGCACGGCGGTCAGGCTATCCCCGCCTTCGACTTCTACCTCGCTCCTTTCGTAAGAAAGACTTATGAGGAAGAAATCGACAAAGTCAGCGCTCTTATGAACGCAGACTTCTCAGAGCTCAAGGGCGCCGAGATCGACGACTACCTCAAGCGCGACCTCGTAGGCCTTCAGGGCAAGGAGCGCGCGATGCAACACGCCATCAACCAGACAGTCGGCCGTGTACACCAGGCGATGGAAGCATTCGTCCACAATATGAATACTATCCACAGCCGCGGAGGCAACCAGGTAGTCTTCTCCTCCATCAACTACGGTACCGATACCTCAGCCGAGGGCCGCTGCATCATCCGCGAGATCCTCAACACTACCTATGAGGGTGTCGGAAACGGCTCCACCGCTATCTTCCCCATCCAGATCTGGAAGAAGAAGAAAGGCGTCAGCTACCTCCCCGAAGACCGCAACTACGACCTCTACAAGTTCGCATGCAAGGTGACCGCCCGCCGCTTCTTCCCCAACTTCCTGAACCTGGACGCTACCTACAATCAGGACGACGCCTGGAAGGCGGACGACCCGAAGCGCTATGTCCACGAAGTCGCAACTATGGGCTGCCGTACCCGCGTCTATGGAAAC
>JAEEGH010026389.1_pt1 | contig 11577 bp, 6 predicted proteins | sample 9134181 | NCBI WGS metagenome assembly JAEEGH01 (sample SAMN16246544, study PRJNA631951) | gut metagenome | biome: gut microbiome; feature: rumen; material: DP-attached | host: Bos | place: Iran: Karaj | collected 2018-10 | reverse complement strand
TGCTGTCAGCGTGGCGATGTCCTTGGGCTGCAGGCGAATCTTGATGAGCAGGCTGACGTGGTAGTCCTGGTCGCTCATGTGGTAGAGGCTGTAGAGCTTTCCCGTGAATCCTGTGTAGACGCTGTTCACCACTTCCGTCAGCTCGGCCCAGTCTTCTTCGTTCATGCTCTGTCCTGTGGCGAGATACTGCTTGATGTGCTGGTAGACGGGCGACGCGAAGATGCTGTTGACGTCGTTGGCGCGATGCTCGATGACGGCTATCTTCTGCATGGCGTGGATGTTGTCCAGACGGCTCTGCAGCAGTTGTATCTTGCGATGGTTGCTCTGTATCACCACAATAAATAAGGTAATATAGAACACCGTGCAGATGACGAACAGGAAGATTTCGCGGTCAGTGAATACCATAGGTCTGTTGTTTGATGCTTAATTGGTTTTTTGTTGTCGCAAAGGTACGAATTATTCTCTGTCGTACCAAGAAAAAGTGTTTGCAAAAGTGTGCAAAGGTTGTCTTGCGCACTTTTGAGAAGGAACGGCAGACAAAACTTCCCCGATGCTTAATGATGTTGATAGAGTGGTGCTTTGGAAGGACAAAGCGCCACTCTATTTAATATAAGGTTTATGCGCACGCGCGTATGGGGCATGGCCCTATTCGATGTTGAACAGGTTGTTGAACCCTGTCATCTGGAAGATGTGCAACACGTCGTCGTTGAGGTTACGGATGGTGACCTGGTTGTCTGTGGCGTGTTTGCGTACGTTGAGCAGTATGCGGAGTCCGGAACTGCTGATATACTCGAGGCCCTCACAGTCGAAGATGATGTCGCGTCCGGGCTGTTCGTTGAGCACGCTGAGCTCTTTGTCGGTTTGATCGGCTGCGGCGGTGTCAAGTCGCCCTTCGAGTGCGACGACGTACTTGCCGTCGATTTCTTTGATGTTTGTTTTCATACTTGTATGTTTTTTACTTTTGTTATTTTAGCTTTTTTGAGAGTGTCAGTACGTTTTTGCCGTCAATGCGGTTGTAGTTGATGTAGTCCATGATGTTGCGTACGAGATGGATGCCGAGTCCTCCGATGGGTCGTTCTTCGGCAGGCAGGGTGATGTCCACTTCCTCGCGTGCCGTGGGGTCGAAGGGCTCACCGCTGTCGCTGATGGTGAATGACAGCTGCTCGTCGTCGGCTTGCGCGACGATATTGACATATCCTTTGGTTTCTGCCGGATAGGCGTAGTTGATGACGTTGGCTACCGCCTCTTCGACGGCGAGGTTGATTTGCAGGGTGTCAGTCCCGCTGCAGTGGAGCTTCTCTCCGATGTCGCTGATGAAGTCGCTCAGCAACGTGATCTGCTGTGTGTCGTTGGTCAGTGTGAGGCTGCGCTGCAGCTTGATGTCGTGCTGCTGCTTGCTATACTGTATGGCCAGCTGCGTCAGGTCGTCGCTCTGCTCGGCGTCGCCCACGAAGGCGTGCATGCTCTGCTCGGCTTCCGCCAGGACGGCCTTCGGCGTCAGGTCGACGCAGCCGGCCAGCACAGCCTCCACGCGCTCCATGCCGAACAGCTTGTGGGCGTTGTTCATCGCCTCGGTAAGACCGTCGGTGTAGAGGAACAGCGTGCTGCCGCCCGCCAGGTGGGTCTCCTGGACGTTGTACCTTGTCTCTTCAAACAATCCTACCGGCAGGTTGGCGGCGCAGTCGATGGTCGTGGGCTTGGTGCCGGCAAGCAGCAGGAAGGGCGCGTCGTGGCCGGCATTGCAGTAGCGCAGATGCCCCGTAGGCAGGTCGAGCACCCCGATGAAGAGGGTGACGAACATGTTGGCCTCGTTGCCCTGACAGGTGGTCTGGTTGATGGTGTGCATGATGCGCGCTGGGTTGCTCTCGTGGGCCGAAGCCGAGCGGAACAAGGCCTGCGTCACAGCCATCAGCATGGCCGCCGGAGCCCCCTTGCCGCTGACGTCGCCTATGCAGAAGAAGAGCTTCTCGTCCCTGACGAAATAGTCGTACAGGTCGCCACCCACCTCGCGCGCCGGCGCCAGGAAGCCCTCTATCGCCACGTCGTCGCGCTGCATGTGGCTCGCAGGCAGCATGCTCTGCTGTATCTGGCTCGCGGCATGCAGCTCGCCGCCTATGCGCTCTTTCTCGGCGTTGGTCTTGCGCAGCCGCTCCAGGTTGCGTGTTGTGCGCCACACGATGAAGCCCATCAGCATCAGACCCGCCAGCGACAGCAGCAGCAGCGCCAAGTGCGTCTTGCGCAACGGGGCGAAGATCTCGCGGTCGCTACACACGCAGATAAGCGTCCAGCCCGTGATGCCACCCACGGGATAGTAGAACACATGCTGTTTCCTGTGTTTTCCCTCTGTGAGGGTCAGGTAGCCCGTCAGCGAATCGTCGCTCCTCACCAGCGCCAACGCCTGATGGTATACGGGGTCGTCGTCGCCCGAGATGAGCTTGTATTCTCGCGACACAAGGAAGCGTCTGATCGAATTGTAGCTGTTGGGCGTGTCCATGATGTCGCTCAGCCACTCAAGGGATATGTCGGCAGCCACAACGGCTACGATATTGCCTTTGTCGTCGTGGGCGGGCGACGAATAGGTCATCACCACCGACTGTGCCCCGTCGGGGTCATAGTAGGGCTCGCTCCAGTGGTCGCTGTCGTGCTCCACCGTGTAGCTGTAGGCCTCGAGCTTCGTGTAGTCGTGGTTTTTCGAGCCAAGCTGCATCGACTTCACCGACCCGTCGGGACGACGGCCGGCATAGGGCTCGAACCAGTAGCCCTTCTCGGGATAGTAGTTGGGGACAAAAGCTACCCCGCACCCATGCAGGAACGGGTTGTGCTCCACAAGCCTGCGCGTCGACTCGAACATCCAGGCGGGTTGCTCGATGTCGCCGGTTACAACCCACGTGTAGTTGTTTATCACCACCTCGGCCTTCGACAGCTGCTTGCGTATGTTCATGGCTATGCCTTTCATCTCCTGCCGCACCAGCCGCCCCATCATCTCGTGGATGATGTTCTGGGCGTTGTAGTACAGCACCCCCGTCGTCAGCTCCACCAGCAACGCGGCAGCAAGGATGACAGTCAGGTTGCTGTGGGTCTTGAAGAAGTCTCCAATCCTCTTCCACCAGTTCTCTGGGGCTTTACCTTTGTTCGGCATAGTTGTCGTGTCGAGTGTTTATTTCGGGGTGCAAAATTATGCATTTATTTTTATTTACGCAAGTCTGTCTTGCGCAGAAATTTTCACTTCATGGTTATCTCGTTAATCCTTAAGATTATAGATGTTGCTCCGCAACAACTCCCGCCCCCATCCCCGCAAGCGCACAACCAAATTTACTTGAGTTTCGCCTTGCAAGGAAGAGGCAAACGAAGTTAACGGAGCTTGCTCCGGTTATGCCGAGTCGTGACGGAAGTGGACGAACTCAACAACACCGCTGAATAAATATTAATCAAGCGAAAAACACATTCTTTATGCCTTCTTCGTGGCTTCTTCGATCCTTGCCTCATCGAGCTCGGCAGCCATAGCACTTCGTGGGCTATTTATTGGGGTTCATCTCTTCTACCGCTTTGTGGTGGCATAAGGGAACCGGAAATACTATCCTCAGTACAGAAAGCCGAAAGCCCAAAGAGGGTGTATTTTGCAAAATACAAAAAATTATTTTATTTGTATATTGCAAAATACACATTCCATAAAATCATTCTGCTTTTTTTCTTAAACAACCGATCTGTAGCGATGCCTCGGTAGCGTTTCGAGAAGATACTAACGCATTCACGCATTAACACATTCTTAAAGTGCATTAGCACATTCACACATTATTGTATTCTGGTCTTTAAGGCTCTGCAGCTGCCGCATATATTGTTTGCGATATATTAGGTCTTATTGTTGCATTTTATTCCTTATTGAACTTATCGTATAGGTTGCTTGGTGCTCATATCTTGTTTGGTTCTGTTTTCATATTGTCCACAGCTTGCATACAGATGGCTGTACTCCAAGTTTCCATCTACGTAGGCTATCCTTGGTGTAAATATTCGTTGGCGTTCAAATATTTGTAAATCATATTGTCCGGGGGGCATTGTAAAGAAAGAACCCTAATAATGTAGAATTCTATTTCAATGGTAATTGGATTATATCCTGTAAGATGTTTATTATATGAATGAAGTTGTTGAAATTAAAATCGTTGGTGTATTCATTGTTTGTTTCAATCAAGGTTACAAATGCGTCTTTTGACAATGCTATTGAATGTAATTGCTCTAAATCCGTTGAGCGATAAACTTTCTCATCAATAACCCCATTTATTTCAACTTTATGCTTTATGTTTGATGTTTTTGTTTGGAATTCACCGTCTTTACTATTGCCACTAGGATGAAATTCATCACCTAAGAATAATCTACGATGGTTAATTGGATCTTCTTTTAGTAAGTTGTTTCTATTGTAATAGTGCTCAATAGATATATAATTCCCATATATTTTTTCATTAACTAACGGAATTGCAAAGGCATATACATTACTGTCACCATAAGTTTTGTATTGCTGATGCTCTGTATTCAAGTATGATAAAATGCTTGGCTCATCTCTGTCAAATATCCCAATAATAATTCTATGCTGTTTAATCCTTGACAAAGATTCCAACATCCCTTTCAAATCAGAAGACCCCCATTTTTCAGGCACTTGGTAAAAGTCGACATCAATATCTTTTTTTTCAAGAATTTCAATTGCTTTTTTTATGTGTTTATAATCCGTCTTACCTTCCGTTATTATTATGGGTTTTGAATTATTCTTTATTTGTTCAATTAGATTGTTATATTTATCCGCGAAACGTTGATTCTCATTAATCATAATTTCGTAAACTTCTTTAAATAAATCATTGTTGGTTGGCTCACAAACAAGCCCCATATTATCTAAATCTATTATTTGAGTTCTTTCCATTGATTCATCTGCGAGACCCATATTTAAAAATGGAGAATGTGAACTCACGATAAATTGAATGTTTGGAAATAATTTGAATAATTTAGGCAAAACTTCTCTCTGCAATTTAATATGAAGATGTTTGTCTATTTCATCAATTAAAACTATTCCTGATACTTTTTTATCCTTACCTATACAATCACTCTGGCGTAATAATTCTCCAAAAACACAAAGCAATGCGGCCTCTCCTGAGGAGATATTAAATATTGATGGGTAAAGTGTTTCTTTATTTGGTCCAAGAATAGAAAGTCTTGTGGCACCAGAATTTCTTTCTCCGAGGCCCAAATTAATGTTATATCCAAGTTTTGAACTCATAATACTCTTAACAACAGAATTAATATTTCGGTCAAGTTCTCCTGCTTTTTGATTATTAGGATTCATCTTTTCATCAAGAACAACATCTAATAACCAATTAGCAATTTCTGGTAGTGATGTTATTACCTCTATTGGGTTTTTCAGGTAACCACTATACCTACTTTCAATGTCAAACTTTAACTTGACTTGATATGGTTTATTTAAGTATCCTGGTTGCTCATATCTATATGCAGGGAAATATGTTAAGATGGTGTTGTTAAAAATATCTTTAGAAACTTTGTTATCTAAATTCTTAGACAACATTCTACAAAAATTCTGGTTGTCTAAGTTGTTAAAAATTGTTTGATATGGTATGTTTTTATGAGAAATTGGAAGTTCATTGTATTGCGCTTCAGACAAGTTTCCCCGTATGTCTAAATAGTCAATGGTTTTGTCCTGATAAGTGAATTTCAATAAAACCAATGAATATGTTTGTTTGTCCATATTAAAGTTTGAAGATGACACTCGATATAGTTGATCTTCTATGTTTTTATAAGAATTTTCAAACCCGATTTTTGCAATTTCGTGGAATGCATCAACAATATATGACAGTATGGTGGTTTTCCCTTTCCCGTTAATTGCAGACAGAATATTAATCCCATTCTCCTTAAAATCAAGTTCAAGATGTTCGAATGGAGCACGATTAACAAATAATGCTTTTTCTAGATAGAATGCCATGTTATTCTCTGTTTTATATCCCACTCCGATACAGAAGTAAGGATGGTGATTTCGTTATTTTTTTATTGTGTTTTTTGTCATCACCTTTTTAGTACCCTTCCCAGAAACGTATCTGTGAATGCGTGTTGGAATCGCAATGTTATCATCTGATATTCGGGAAGGCTTTCGAGGTATTCCAACTCGAAGACGAAACGGGGTGCTTTGAGGTCTTTTTTTGTTTCGGGATGCACTTCTTTCTTGCTCCCGACTCGTAAGAGTTTGATGAGGTAGATATCCTTTACTCCTTTACCTTTGATATAGGGCATGAAGTAGTACAATTTGTTGAGCGCAATGGTGGAGGGAAACTTGCGTATCGAGTCGGTATAGTAAAGCTTTGTTGGCTCCTCGGTAAGGAAATACTCTTGATTGTCTTTCTTCACAAAGCCTATCAGTAATCGCTTCGAAGTGTCAAGTTGATAGATTTTCTTGGGTTTGTTGTAAACGAGGTCTTTCTCTTCGGTTGAGAAGAGGTCCAATGTCAATACAGGACGAGGGTTGCGCTGCATGTGAATGGGACGGGTCGACACAGGGGCTTCGTCGTAAATGAAACGATATAGGCTTTGCCCAATTTCCTGAACGATACCGCACACCAATGCATTGCCCATCAAAAATGCCCTTCGACCATCCGACACATCGGGATGATAGGTGTGGTTGTCGGGGAACATATTCAGTCTTTCCATCTCGATTGGAATCAGTCGACGATAGCGGCCAGACGGGGTTTGTACCACATGCTTGAATCTCGACGGAGAAGGACCTCCCTCTCCAGTAATCATCGTGCGAGATGGTTTGTCCAAATAATCGGGAAACGCCATCCCACCCTCGGAAAACACATATTCAAACCCTTCTTTCGAGACGCGGTTAATCTTCTTGGCTCCCTTCTCATATTGCCATCTCGGCAAATCCTCTTCTGAGATAAAAAACTCTTCTGGAACGAAGTCCTCATCGACAAGGATGTCACCCAACATTTGGCTGGTGCCCTCATGGACAGGAATCGCATCAACAGAATAGACGTGACGGTCAATCATAATACCGGCATTTCCGAAGGGAGTCTCTTTCTCTCCTTTATTGAACTTGGAAGAAACCTCTTGGATAGTGCCTTTGATGTCGAACTCTGACTGTGTTCCCTCGCTTACTTTGAAGGGAAATGCCTCTGCCATTACACCGTCGTATTCCACCCAGTTTTCCATCGTCTCAATTTTGTTAGCGACAACAGAACCCTTTCGGTAGCCGACAATGTAGGTTCTGCGGCGACGTTGGGGCATCCCATAGTCAGCCGCGTTGATGATACGCCACTCAACAACATATCCTAAATCGGCAAGAGAGGCCAGTATGATGGCGAAATCGCGACCACGCTGTGTGGCGGGTGAGTTCAGCAGGCGGTCAACATTCTCGAAAAATATGTATTGCGGACGTTTATCGCCTTTCTCGTCAAGAATGCGGTATATCTGCCACCAAAGCACACCTTTTTTCCCTTCAATACCGCCAGAACGGCTGAGTGTTGCAGCTACGGAATAATCTTGACAGGGGAATCCGCCTACCAGCAAATCGTGGTCAGGAATTTCCTCGGTTTTCACAAGATTAATATCCTTGTTCACATGTCCTTTGCATCCAAATCTAGCCTTATAAACCAGCGATGCATCTTGATGCAACGTCGAAGGTTCCCATTGGTTGTTCCAAATGGTATCATAGGCATCCGATGCTCCTTCAAGTCCAATGCGGAATCCTCCCACACCGGCAAAGAGTTCCACTACCTTTATTTTATGCTTAGCCATTCAGTTTCTCCCTTCTTCTACTTTCCACAATCTCACGCACATAATCATTATTGAACCAGTAACAGAACTTCTTCGCTCCTTTGCCGTCAGGAGTTGGTGCCAAATCTACAGCCTTTTGAGCTTTGGGACGAACGTGAAATTTCTTTCCATCCGCACCTTTCCACCAATACTCCTCAGAAATATGATTGGCTAACACATTGTCTTTGATATGGTTCCAGTACACTTCCGCCCACTCCAAATCTTTTTGAGGCATTGTCCAGAAGAACACATCGTCCAGCACATAATCCTCTTTACCTGCGTTTTGTTCTCTAAATATCACAAACATAAACCGACTGGAATATAGTTCGTATAGGCGCGACTCAAACCACTCCTCACACTCAGCTACCTCGATGTAGTCAATGTTCTCAAAAGACATTGCCTCCTTGATGATGCCATTAGCTTGCACTCGAATGGTTTTCATTGTGAGTCCCGCTTTGAGGAATTCTTCCGAGCGATTCACATTGGCGCACTTTGTAGAAGCTGCAATAGCATTTGCAACCATTGCGAACTTATTTTTCGGATTGTTTGAGATGTCAACTTTCTTCCGCTTTGCAATCTTCGCAAACGGCATGTTCAAGTATGGTTTGAAGCGACTGAGCAAAATGTCGTCAAAGGATTTCTTCAAAAGAGCATCCGCGCTGACCAGCTCCGATTTCGCTCCCGCGACATTTGAAACGGCGTTTTTCCCACTCTTCACAACATACTCCAAGACGGTGCGCATATAGGCCATTTTAAGGCTGAATGCTCTTCGGGGAGCGTCAATATCGGGATTGTTGGGCTGCTTCATCAAACTGTCACCCTTTTGCCCCTTGCGACAGGCTCCAAGGTACATCGTGTCACCTTCAGAGAGTTCGTGAGCCTTCCCTTGCTTTATCTTATCGATGATAACCTCGTAATCGTGACGAATAATCAGTAAATCTTTCTTGGGCAGTTTCCACAAAACGGAGAAGACGAATTCCAAATCGAGATTGTTGCAGTTTTTCTGGTGCAGATAAAAGAGCAACAGCATCAACTGGCATTTCAGATAGAAATGGGAGTGCTCAAAGTCATCTTTTACAACCTCACAATAGTTAATCATGTTGCACACAAGGCGCTCTTTGATAAGATAATCGTCCTGTTTGCTTTTCTTCAGCGGGGTGCACTTCAATTCCATCCCAGCTTCCGAGAAATCGGCACCGGCATAGTTGTTGGTCTCGAGGAGGAAAAAGATATTTTCCACCATTTGGCCTAGACTACCTTTGCCTCTCTTAGGCTCATAGTCATCCCATGCAAAGTCACGCAAGGTCTTTCCCAGCAAACCTTTGCTGTATTCAAAGATGCTTAAAGAATCTTTGATGTTGTATGGTAATGTGGGGGTAGTGTCCATATTCTTGATGTAATTTCAAACTGCAAAGATACGAAAGTTGAGCGATGTTTACGCTTTTTTGATGTTTGAGTTTAAGGCTAAAACGTGCCAGCTGCCGTCGTCGCGGCGGTCGAGATAGCCTTTCTTGCGGAAAGTCTCTACCTGCTTCTGTACAGCAGAACGGTTGACCGACAGATAGTCCGCCATCTCGGAGAAGGTGACGATGGGCTTGTCGCGCAGGAGAGCAAGCAGGCGACTGCCATTCCCACTCCTGAAGTGGATCCGCTGACCGTCGTACCACCAGGTGTCCTTGTCGGCATTCCTCACGATGTCTATCTCACATTTCATCTCCTCGCACACCGTCTGGCGGAAGAAGGCAAGGAAGGAAGCAATCTTGCCTATGGTGGCGTGAGCACCGTCGGAGGGCATATTGCCGATTTTCTGGTCAGCACGATGCAGGGCCTCAAGGTATTCAGCCTTCTTGCGGTTGCGGATGACTATCATGGGCCACCCGTGACGGGCCATGATGTAGTTCACCATCAGGCGGGCGATGCGTCCGTTGCCGTCTTCGAAGGGGTGGATGCGGATGTAGCGGTAATGGAACAATGCAGCCAACTCCACAGGCGACAGCTTGCCCTCCTGCTCGGCAGTGTTGTACCAATCCACAAGGTCGCTCATCAGCGAGGCCGTTTCTTCGGGCGACGCATATTCGAAACGGTCGCCATATCGGGTAATGACGCTGTTGGGACGCGTCTTATACTGCCCGGCATGGACGGTATAACTCGTCTGTCCACCTCCAGGGAGGTCACGATAGACGGTGTAGTCCTCGCGCAGTAGCACCTTGTGCAGTTGGCGGATGAAGTTCTGCGTCAGCGGTATGCCTTTGTCGCGTACGGCTTCCATCACCATCTCAACGCCCACCTGACTGGCTTTCATATCAACAAAGTCCTTCAGGTCTCCTTCGCCGCTCACCTTGCCAAACAGCAGGAGCAACTCCGTCTGCCCGTAGGTCAGCGTGTTGCCCTCGATGTGGTTGCTGTTGTAGTTGTATTCGGTCGTGAACTTGTTACGCAACAGCTCCACATGCTTCTCCGACAGCGGGAAAAGAGCCTTCCAGTCGTTATATATTTCTTCTATCTTCATAAGCGTACCACTATATTATATGGGTTTCATACCACCTTACTAACGCATTTCTTTCGTTTTTATTGTACGTACTACCTATTTAAGTGGTGTTTGTACCACCTTTGAGGTAAATATCGCAGTTTCTCCGTTGATTACTTCGTGATATTCCGTAGATTTATCGACTGCAAAGATATAAAATTTTGCAATATTATTCTATTTCTTTTATTTCAGCGTCTTCCGTCGGCAGCTGGCAATTTCAACTGCTTACAATTTGTAAGCAACTCATCGGCGCCTTTTTATGTTATTTCGACTGCAAAGATACACATTTTTTATTGAATGGCAAAATCCAATTAAATGCGTCAATGCGTTATTGTAATCCGCGAAAGCATCATCTTCCAGTTCCGGTTCCATAAGCTATTCGGCAAAATCCTCATAGTGAGCATGCTCCGCAACGAACACCTCTCCGTCAGTCTCAAATCTCAGTTGCAAAAAAAGTCACCATTCAACTCACAACCCCCTTCTTATAACTATTATAACTAATTAATAATAAGATATATATATAAGAAAAGAAGAGTACAGGATGGATGTGCGGGATGACTTTAAAAACAACTGAGACTCTGAGACTGAGACTGTCGGACGGCCTTAGTCGGCATCATACATTCCATAACAGCTTGTGCCTCATAGGAAAAAAAACTCGAAAAAAAATAGAGTAAACGAATCCATGCGTTACAGTTACAGTTGTTACAATTAAAAAATGAGTGGTACAATCCCCTTCTTATAATATATAACTAATTAATAATCAATAATATAAGTATAGAATAGGGGAGTTGGTACCCCTCAAAAAACAACTGGAACAACTGGAACGGAAAGCCAAAATTTTCACAATCACTTTCTTGTCTAAAAATCAATAAATCAATGAAATACGACATCGGTAAAACCTCGGCACCCAAGATGCCAACCCTCGGAAACGGGACAAAAAGCATCCAAATCCTCCTCTAAAAGGCCACAAAACACCCTCTGCACTCCTCCTTCCAGCACCCTTCACCCTCCTCAGCACTCACCTTCGCACTCCCGAAACTCCCCCCTAATCCCTCATTCCTGAGCCTTTTTTGTGCCAATCCGACCACTCTCCCCGCCGAAATTAAGGTGTCCCCATCCTAAACCTTGACCCATTATCACTATTAACTCTTAACTCTCATCCCACTGTCCCACCCCTCGTCCACCAAGCCCTCGCCATAGCACAAAAAGTCTCCTCTATGCTCCTCAACAAAAAACACAAACGC
>JAEEGH010026388.1_pt1 | contig 11577 bp, 7 predicted proteins | sample 9134181 | NCBI WGS metagenome assembly JAEEGH01 (sample SAMN16246544, study PRJNA631951) | gut metagenome | biome: gut microbiome; feature: rumen; material: DP-attached | host: Bos | place: Iran: Karaj | collected 2018-10 | reverse complement strand
AGTACAAGAGTTACAAAGCTCTGTCAACCAGTATAAAGAACATGTCCTATTCGAGCAACGACGGAGCTCTTAAGATTACTCTCGACAGAAACTACAATGCGGGAGAAATCGTTCCCATCGAATTTGAACTGGTTCAGGACTATATGTATCAGATGGACCATTTAACCGAGGGCGAAACAGTTTATGAATTCACTCCCGGCTGGTTTGACGATATAAAAGTCGACAACCTCGAAATTTACTGGAATGCCGACAAAGCAATATCGCATTCTCCTGCAAGCGACAATGTAAGCAATTATTTTGCATGGCAGACCTCGTTAAGCAAGGGTCAGAAATATAAAGTCAGCGTAACTTATCCAAACGACGCTTATAAATTTGACACGTCCAAAAAGATAAAGCAGAGCAATCCTAAATTAAAACAGCTTTCTTCGGCCTGCTGTCCGCTGTTTATAGTGCTGATGTTTTTCTTTGGTACGTTCGGACTCTATTATCTCTTCAGTTTCCTCGGATGGGTTTCCAGCTCGGGATTCAAAGGAAGCACTACCAAAGTTGTTCGTACTGTTGTTGAATACATGACCAACTGTCCTAACTGCGGGGCTCCCCGCCAGGAAGGCAAAGAGGTCTGCGCTTACTGCGGTACCAACATGATCAAGTCCAAGACCAAGGTTGAAGAAGAAAAAGTTCCCAAGAAGTTCTCCGAAATCAAAGACGAAATTCTTGAAAACAAAGAAAACGGTACTTACAAACTTAAATCTTCACCGAACACATACGTTCATGTTTCGACCATCGTTGTTCCTCACAGCACATCGTTTAAGTCATACATGAAAGCTCAGAATGCGTCCCGTGGTGGTGGCTCCAGAGGCGGCGGCTGCGCACATTCTTCTTGCGCCTGTGCCTGTGCGTGTGCGTGTGCCTGTGCGGGCGGCGGCAGAGCCGGATGCAGCGCTAAGGATTTCTACAAAACTAACCTTAAGCTTAAATACTTTAAGAAGAATAAAAAAGAAAAATAAAACTAATCCTCACGAAACAAAAAGTTTTGTGAGGATTTTTTATATCACTTGACAATATGGGATATATCCCCTAAAATCAAAGTAAGAAGGAGATATTTATGCCGACTATTTGCAGTTTCAGAGGAATTATTATAGTAATGTATTTTAGAAAAAAAGAACATAATCCTCCCCATATCCATGCAATTACGCAGGATTTTGATGCACCTTTTTCAATTGAAACAGGTGAAATAATGGATGGATTCTTTCCTCCGAAATCAACAGAACTGGTTAAACAGTTTATAGCTAAATACAGAACAGAACTATTGCAAATGTGGGAAACAGAACAGTATCATAAATTATCACCTTTAGAATAGGAGTCAGATATGTTTCATAAAGCCGTAGATTGTAGATTCAAAGAAAACTGTATAGTGGAAGTTACGTTCCAGGATGGAAAAGTAAAAGAATATTGCCTGAAAGATATGTTTGATCAGTATCCTATCATGAAAGCATTGCAGAACAGAGAATTGTTCAATTCCGGAAAACTGGTTGGAAATTATGGAATTATTTGGAATGATGATATTGATCTTGAAGTTGAAACCGTATATGAATGCGGAGTTACTGTCAGAACGGAAAAGGTTTCGTATCATATAGATCTTGGCAATTCATTCAAAAAAGCAAGAGCTGAATTAGGAATATCTCAAAAAGAACTTTCAAATAAAACCGGAATTGACCAGTCGGATATATCCAAAATAGAATGCGGAGCCGGAAATCCCTCCCTGGACACGTTGGTCTGTTTGGCGGAAGCTCTGAATACAGACATTAAGATTACATTAGAAAAAAAATCCTCATAAAAGATTTATTATAATCAAAACCTACACCTTCAAATGTAAAAAAGCATTTGGAGGTGTTTTTATGATGAAGGCAAAAGGAATAAATAATTTAAAGATGAAAGGGAAAAAATAGCTACTTTTCACAAACTTTTTGGTTAGGGTTGACAAACTAAATTCACGGGATTATTATAATCAACGATTAAGCGAACGTTTAATTGTTTGAGCGAAAAATATTCTCTCTCTGGGAAAAATAAAACATTTTAATTTTCTCTTTTAGAAAAATAAAAACATTTAACCTACGACATTTTGAATTGAGAGCACTTCGCTGCTCGGCTTATGATAAAAATACAATTAAGCGAGCGTTTAATGAAAAAAGCATCTTTTAAGGAGGACGATATGTCTGAACAGGAAAGAAAATTTTTGGAAATAGTTGATTTAAAGAAAGGCTTCGGAAGCGGAGATACAAGGCAGGAAGTACTAAAAGGCATGAACTTTACGGTATCAAAAGGCGAGTTCTGCGTACTCCTTGGACCCTCGGGCAGCGGAAAGTCCACACTGCTTAACATCATCGGCGGAATCGACAATCCGGACGCAGGATACATCTCAATAAACGGCGACAAGCTTCGCGACATGGGCGAAAAAGGCCTTACAAAATACAGAAGAAAACATCTCGGATATGTATTCCAGATGTACAACCTCATTCCCAATCTTAACGTCAAAGAAAACATTGAAGTCGGTGCTTATCTTTCCGACGACCCTCTCGAAATAGACGATTTACTTCATACCCTCGGTCTTTACGATCACAGATACAAACTTCCGAATCAGCTCTCCGGCGGACAGCAGCAGAGAGTTTCAATCGGACGCGCAATTGTAAAGAACCCTGATATTTTACTCTGCGACGAGCCCACTGGTGCGCTTGATTACAACACATCCAAAGAAATCTTAAAACTCATCGAAGACGTAAACAAAAAATACGGCAACACAATCATCATGGTTACCCACAACGAGGAAATAAAAAAGATGGCCGATCACATTATCAAGTTAAGAGACGGCCAGGTCCGCCACAACGACATGAACGAAAACAAGATCTCCGCAACGGAGCTTGACTGGTAAAAGGAAAGAGTTATGAAAGAAAAGAAAAAGAGAAAAATCATAAATCCCCTCATAAAAAGGGTTCCCAAGGAACTGCTCGGGGAATGGAGAAAATACCTCGTAATATTCCTGCTTCTCTCCCTGACTATCGGATTTGTTTCGGGAATGTATGTGGCCAACCACAGTATGCTAATCTCCATAGCAAACGCAAACCGCGACAACAAACTTGAAGACGGTCACTTCGAACTCGAGGAAAAGGCGAGTGACGAACTTCTAAAAGCCATCGAGTCCGGCGAGAAGATAGATTTACGCGCATACTTCATCGATGAAGCACATAAGGAAATCGATGAAAAGATTGAAGAAGAAGCTCCCAAGACTCTAAAAGAAGAAGTTGAAAAAGAAGTAAGAAAAACCGTAAAAGAAGAAATCGTAAAGAACGTGACGGATGCGGTAAATGAAGCCTTAGCGCCTTACGCTGATTTTATGAGCGAAGAGGAAAAACAGGCACAGATTGACGAAGCCGTGGAAAAAGCGCTTGATGAAAATTACGAAAAAACGGTTGAAGAAGTGCTTCCCGATGCGATAGACGAAGCATTAAAATCCAAAGAATATCTGGATGAAAAAGAAAAGGCAAGAAAAGAAGCCTACGAAGAAGCCGAAGATGAAATAAACGAAGAATTCGACAAGCAGGATGCGAAGAAATCCAAAGCCATACTTGAGGCTGAGAAGAATTTCAAAGCAACACCGGTTGTTTTATATGAGAACTTTTACAAAGATGTAACCGAAGACAACGACCTCGACGGCAATTCGGACGGCAAAGTCAGAATTTACGCATATGAAGATTACATCAATATGGCGAGCTTCAACGAAGGCAGAATGCCCGAGAATGAAAACGAAATTGCCATCGACAGAATGCACGCAGACAACAGCGGATTAAAGGTCGGCGACAAGATTAATGTCGGCGGCAAAGAATTTACGATTACAGGTCTTTTAGCATATGTAAATTACGCGACACTTCACGAGAAGAACACGGATTTTATGTTTGATGCGATAAGTTTTGACGTTGCAATGCTTACCCCCGAAGGTTGGGAGAGTGTAAACGGCAGAGTTCATTACAACTATGCATTCAAATATGTTGATTCGTTTTCAAATGAGTCCGAGCAGAAAAAGCTTTCGGATGATTTTATGAGCGCTCTCATAACACAGACCATAAAAGAAGAAAACGACCTTCAGGACTACGTTCCGGAATACCTTAATCAGGCGGTACATTTTGCACCCGACGATATGGGTTCGGATAAGGAAATTGGTGGTGTTCTGCTCTACATCCTGGTTCTCGTGCTGGGATTTGTATTTGCGCTGACCATCATGTCGACGATTACCAAAGAATCAATGACCATCGGAACACTTCGTGCATCGGGCTATACCAAGGGCGAAATGATAAGACATTACATGGCGACACCTGTATTTGTAACGCTTTTTGCAGCAATCGTCGGAAATGTTTTAGGATATACGCTCTTTAAAAACATCGTTGTAGATATGTATTTTAACAGTTACAGCCTTCCCAAATACGAGACAGTCTGGTATTACGAGGCATTTGTGAAGACAACAATCGTTCCGGTTATACTTATGATACTTATCAATTTTGTAACCGTTGCGTATATGCTTCGCCTTTCACCCCTTAGATTTATAAGAAAAGATCTTAAAACAAGTAAACGCAAAAAGGCAATGAGACTTCCGAGATTTAAATTTCTCGCAAGGTTCAGATTAAGAGTCCTTTTGCAGAACATACCCAGTTACCTCGTTCTTTTCGTCGGTATTTATTTTGTGGTATTCCTTATGTCATTTGCATTCGGACTTCCTACTACGCTTGATAATTATCAGGCTCATGCAACCGATGATATGTTTGCAAAATATCAGTATGTGCTGAAAACCACGGAAGATGATGACGGAAACGATATAACAACAAAGGCAGAAAGTGCCGAGAAATTCAGCATGGAAACTCTCTATACAATCGATGGCAAGAGAGTCAACGAACCAATCGGCATTTACGGTCTGGATGAAGAGAGCAAACTTATCCCGTTAAACGGAAAAGTTTCGGGTAACGAAGCCCTGATTTCAAGTTCGTATGCCAATAAATTCGGTTTGAAGGTCGGAGACACTGTAACGCTTAAAGCAAGATATACGGACGATGAGTACACTTTTAGGATAGTCGGTAATTACGATTACATCAGTGGTCTCGGACTCTTCATGTCGCTCGACGGATTCAATGAGATGTTCGGAAATCCCGAGGGTTCGTTTAACGGATTCCTTTCTAACGAAGAGATAAAAGACATCGATGCCAAGTACATCGCAATGACGATAACCGAAGACGATATATTGAAAGTATCGAACCAGCTTAATCATTCGATGGGCAATTACATGAGTTACTTTAAAGTAATCTGCCTGGCATTCGCGTTTATCCTTATATATCTTTTAACCAAGGTAATAATCGAAAAGAACGAGAATTCAATTTCGATGGTAAAAATCCTCGGTTACTATAATGGCGAAATAGCCTCGCTCTACATACTGACAACAACCATCGTTGTAATAATATCATCAATTCTTTCGACATTTCTGGCTACTAAGTCACTCATACTTGTCTGGAACATAATCCTTTACAGGATGGACGGCTGGCTTCCGGCATACGTTCCTTTTATGACATATGTGTATATGGTACTTATGGTCATCGCCGCATACCTTGTCGTAATGGTAATTGACTACCACAGAATCAAAAAGGTTCCCATGGATCAGGCGCTTAAGAATGTTGAGTAGAGTTAAAATTTTTTTAAAAAGTTAATAACCAAACAGTTTGTTTTTTCTGAAGGGAAGGTGCTTGCACCTTCCTCTTTATTTTTTCTGTGCTTTTGATGGATTTAATCGGTGTCTTAAACATTGTAATTATGTTAAAATAATTACGATTGTTAGTTTAAATTGGAGGAAATATAATGACAAAAGCTATAAACCCGATTATGCCGGGATTTTATCCGGACCCTTCCATCTGCGCGGTGGGAGAAGATTACTATCTTTGCAATTCGACATTTTCATATGTTCCGGGACTTTCCCTGATGCACAGCAAAGACCTGGCACACTGGGAGCAGATAGGAAATGTACTTACAAGACATTCACAGATTCCTTTGGAAGGCGCTGACCATTCACAGGGTCTTTTCGCACCTACGATTAGATATAATAATGGTATCTTTTATGTTATATGCACCAATGTTACGCATGGCGGAAACTTTATTGTAACCGCAGAGAATCCCGAAGGTCCCTGGTCAGAACCTCATTATCTTGAGGATGCTGACGGAATCGATCCTTCACTCTTCTTCGACGAGAATGGAAAGTGCTATTATATCGGTACACATCCCAATCCCGACGGAGTTAAGTACAACGGAGACTGGTTTATTTATATCGCTGAAGTTGATCTTGAGAACTGGAAAATCGGCGAGAAAAAGAATGTATGGAACGGCGCACTCAAAGGCTGTATCTGGCCCGAAGGTCCGCATATCTATAAAGAAAACGGTTACTACTACATCATGCACGCCGAAGGCGGCACAGGTCCCGAGCATTCGGTAATGATTTGTCGAAGCAAGGATATCTGGGGTCCTTACGTGGGCAATCCCAAGAACCCTATTCTTACACACAGACATCTCGGCAAAGACTATCCGATTAAATACGTCGGACACGGCGATATCATAAAAACACCTAACGACGAGTGGTTTATGACAGTGCTTGCGGTAAGACCTCTTGAAAGATTTACGACGATGGGCAGAGAAACCTTCCTTTGCAAATTCATCTGGGAAGACGACTGGCCCGTAGTAAATCCCGGCGTCGGTATGCTCACAGACACCGTTGAAATCAATCTTCCCGAATGGTTCCCCGAAAAGGACGCTACATCTTATACAAGCAGAACCAACGGCAAGACAACTCTTCCCGGAACAGACAAGGACTATGTATTTGCAAACATGAAGGAACTCGGAGACGAATTCTTATTCCTTCGTAATTACCCTGCGGATATGTATCAGCTTGACGGCGAAGGCCTTAAGTTAAAGATTCAGGCTGACGATATCAAGGCAGTTGCATCACCTTCATTCGTTGCAATCAGACAGCAGCATCATTATTTTGAAAGCACAGCAGAGCTTGATGTATCGGCACTTAAAGTAAATGAGAGCGCAGGACTCGTGCTTCTTCAGAATAATCTTTACAATCTTCGCGTTGAAGTTGATGGTGCAAAATGCAATATGATTATCTGCAAAAACGGCGAAGACAAGGTGGTTGGAAGCGCACCTCTTTCAAACATCATAAAAGACGGAATCGTTAAACTGATCATAAAAGTTGAGGGCCTTAACACCAAAGGTTATGCAGGAGACGAATATCTTGGCGAAGCAGAAGTATCAAATCTTTCAACGGAAGTTGCAGGCGGATTCGTAGGCTGCTGCATCGGCCTTTATGCTTCAGGCAACGGAACCGACGGTGAATATGTAACATTTAAAGAGTTTACGTATAAAAAGAATTAAGAATTACAGGGGTTAAAAGAAAACTAATAAAGTATTGGGGAGTTAAAAATGTCAGATCACAGATTTAAAGTCAATCTCAGCGGAATGATTGAGATTCTTTCAGATCATCTTTACAGCAGTCCGGAAGTTTATATAAGAGAACTTCTTCAGAATGCTGTGGATGCCATTGTTGCAAGAAAAAAAGTCATGGAGCCTTCAGAGGACAGTGATTATGAGGGAAATATCCATGTATTTCTTGAAAACGGAACCTTAAGATTCATCGATAACGGTGTCGGACTCAAAGAAGAGGAAATTCATAAGTTTTTATCCATTATCGGAGAATCCTCCAAAAAGCAGTTAAAAGAAAGCGATCTGCGTTCTGACTACATAGGAAAATTCGGTATCGGTCTTTTATCATGTTTTATGGTTAGTAACGAAATAACCGTTATTACCAAATCGGTATTAAGCGATGATGCGTTTATCTGGGTTGGCAAACCCGACGGTACATATACGCTTGAAACATATGAAGAAGGTCATGATGCCGGAACAGAGATAATACTCTCTCCTAAAGAAGACAGTCAGTATTATTTTAAGTATGAAACGGTCCGTGATCTTCTGATGCATTACGGTCTGATTCTTCCATATCCCATTTATCTTTCTGACGGAAACAACAAGGCAAAACTGACTCCGCCCGTTCTTCCCTGGGACAAAGAAAACGTAGATAAAAACGAACTGATGCAATATGGTCTCATCATGTTCGGAACTGCATTTCTTGATGCGGTCGTTTTAAAATCCGAGACGGGAGCAGCAACAGGAGTTGCATATATTCTGCCGTATTCCGTACAGGCTTCTTCCCAACAGACTCATCTTATATATCTTAAAAACATGCTTCTTACCGAAAAGGGTGAAGACATTCTTCCGCAGTGGGCGTTTTTTACCAGATGTATTATAAATGCGCAGAATTTAAGACCCACTGCTTCCAGAGAAAGTTTTTACAATGACGAAATTCTCGAAAAAACAAGAGAAGAACTCGGTAAATGCATTATCAATCATCTTATAAAACTTTCCTGGGAAAACAGTGTTCTTTTTAACAATTTCCTGGAAATACATGATATTGCTTTAAGAGGCATTGCATGTTCTGATGATGAGATTTTTGATACCTTTATCGATAAACTGTATTTTCACACCACGAAAGGTTATCTGACGGGAGAACAGATCAGAAATTCCGGCGAAAATCTTGTATATGCAGACACAACCGAATTTAAGCATCTTTCGCAGATATTCATGTCACAGAACAGGCTGCTTATCAATATAGGTTATATTTATTCCATGGAGCTTCTGGAAAAATTTGCCGAAAAGTATGAGCTTACACTTGAGAAGGTTGATTCCGATATCCTTGAAGAAATGCTGGTGGATCTTTCACCGGGGGATGCAGAGTACAGTGTGAATTTTCTCTCTGTTGCGGAAAAAGCGCTCGCCTCCTTTAATGTTGATGTTGATATAAAGCAGTTTATTCCTGCAGATCTTCCGGCCTTCTACTATATTGACAAGGACGCGATGATGTATCAGCAGGTACAGGACGCCATGGAGCAGGGCGACGAACTGTATTTTGATATATTAAGCAGTTTCGCTTCATCAATTAAAAAGACTAAACCCGTTATTTATTTCAACGTAAATAACCCGGTTATTATGAGTCTTCTTAACTGTGAAGATGAAAAACTTGTATCTGATATTGTTACTGTTTTATATGTTCAGACGCTGTTAATCGGTGGTTTTCATCTCCACAATAATGAACTCGGAGTAATGAATATAAAGTTGTTAAGTCTTTTTGACAGATGTTTATAAGCTGGGAGGAGTAAAATGGGAGTTTATTTTTATGATTCGATTCCGGAATACAACGAGATTTTAAATGATATCAGAGAAGATGATACCGAAGAAACCCGAATGAGAAAATTAAGAATGGTAATCGATCTTGCCGACAGAAACAAAGACAGAAACAGGCAGATAAAATACCGTCTTCAGGCAATGGAGGATACAACGTTTTACGGGGATTCTTTTCAGATGTATTCGCTGTTTCCCGTTGTTTTAAAACTATGCGACGAAGCGTTTAAAGAGGAAGGAAAGATTCCGTTTTTATACAGTATTCTCTGGGATTACAAATGGCTTATTGAAGAAAGCAATTATTTTTATCAGGTTTCAGCGGCACATTTTGAAAAGCTTGTAGATGATGCAGTCAAGAGATTTTTGAATGCCGGTTTCAGCCCTCGTCCCATTTACCTTCAGGCGGCAATTTTTTATGCAGCTTCCGATCCTAAAAAATCCGCAGATTATTACAATATGTTTCTGGAAACAAACAGGGACGGAATCAGCGACTGTCTTGCATGCGAAAAGACCAATGAGGTAATATATTTTCTTTTCACCGGCCAGGAGGATAAAGCTATGGAAAAAGCCGCACCGCTTTTTGCCAAATTCCTTCGCTGTACAGATGCTCCGTATTCGACATACCTTCACTGTCTGCTCTACGCAAGCGAGAAAGCCCTGCAGGGCAAAATGATTCCCGCAGGTTTTGAAGCAAGTATGGCGGAGTATGCTGCCGATGCGAGAAAAGCAGTAGTCAACAGGAAACTTTTGGTAGAACAGGCCGGCAAACTGCTTATATACTATGTTCTTTTTGAGCCGAATAAAGTATTGCCTTTTATCAGACGTTTCCCCGATTATACGGAAGTAATCAGAAATCCTTACGGAGTCTTTTACTTTTCGGTCGGTATGTTACTGTTTATAAAATCGCTCGGCGATAAAGAGACTTATAAAATGAAGATTGATTCGCGCTTTAAATTCTATAATCCGGAAAACACATACAATGTTAAAGAGATGTATGATTATTATCTTGATATAGCAAAAACAACGGCCGAGAATTTCAGCAAATCGCAGGGAAACAATCGGATGAAATCATTACTGGACCTCGTGCTTGAGCATTAAAGCAGACATTTGTAAAGTTTGTAATGATTCACACCGATATAAAAGGAGAAAACTCTGAAAGTGAATAAATGATTATCTGATTATAAAGAGGAAAAAGCATGGATTACACAAAACTCCTTGAAGAATATGACTGCAACGCATGTATAGTGTCGGTGGATACGTATCCTGACGGAACCTACGGCAATATTCTTGTTGTGGACGGAAATAAACATTATAAAGACGATATTGCAAATTTCACGGGAAAGCCTTTTGTGGAAAACACTCCCTATTATTTCAGTTTCCCGAAGGATCTGAATTTTGAGGATTTCATTTACAGAAGTGCAATTCTTAAACAGAATCTGCATACGTATGTAAATCTCTACCAGATCGGACTCTGGCTTGAGATGTATCTGCTGCCGCTTCAATCCGACAAGGAGAATACGGGCTACTGCCTGTATTCATATATCGTTACTCCCAAGGTAAGCGAAGAAAACATGTCGGATATTTCGCCTCAAACCTCATCGGCGGTTCTTGCAACCTGCATTAAACTGCGCGGGTCCGAAGATTTTAAGGACAAGATAAAAGAGGTAACAGCGGATATTCGCGGTATTTGCAGAGCTAAAAGATGCTGTATTTTAACAATAGATGCCGAAAACGAAACCTGCAATGTTTTAGGCGATTCTGCCGCGCCTGACCGTCTTCCTTTTCTTACCACAGAGGAAGAAAGGCTGGAATTTTACAAGCTGATGTTAACCTGGGAAAAAACCTTAGCCGGCAGTACCTGCATCATCGTTAAAAATACGCAGGATATGAACATCATAAAAGAGCGAAACCCCGAATGGTTTGAATCGCTTTCCGCATTTAATGTAGACAGCATGGTTTTATTCCCTTTAAGATACAACGACAATCTTTTAGGATATATCTGGGCAACCAATTTTGAGGTAATAAATACCGTCAAAATCAAGGAAGTATTGGAGCTTACCACATACTTTATCGCATCAGAAATAGCCAATTATCAGATGTTAAGACGTCTGGAGATTTTAGGAACCATTGATCTGATGACAGGAACTTTAAACAGAAATGCAATGAACAACCGCGTTTCGCAGTTTGATTCCAAGGATGATTCGATTAAAACAATCGGTGTAGTATTCGCGGACCTTAACGGACTTAAAATGGTTA
>JAEEGH010026387.1_pt1 | contig 11578 bp, 10 predicted proteins | sample 9134181 | NCBI WGS metagenome assembly JAEEGH01 (sample SAMN16246544, study PRJNA631951) | gut metagenome | biome: gut microbiome; feature: rumen; material: DP-attached | host: Bos | place: Iran: Karaj | collected 2018-10 | reverse complement strand
AAATCTTTATAGGTTATTGGTTTGCCCCTGTTCACTGTATCATACATATACTTAATCGCGTGAATATTATCGTTCCAACCAACCGCATTTAACCTGAACGTTTCTAATTCTTCTTTGGTTAAACAGCGGCGTTGTTCTTCAACTTTTTTTACCAAATCTTCTAAACGATTTGATGACCAATATTCTTGGGTATAATCATGTTCTATCATGCGTTTTTTATCGATTTGAGATATTTTTAATACCCCTGCAATAAATGCGTTTACTTCGGACCATAATGTTCTGAATTGTGGTTTAACCAACAAGATGTTTCGGATACTGTCTTTGCGTGTATTATTTACACATACCCTGTCCACAATATCTGGTTCTGGGGCATCAATATGTCTAATTGCCCACGGCGCCCTTTCGCATGCCGTACCTTGCAAGAAACGAGATGGTTTTGCACAACGACTTATTAACCCCGGCTTTTCATACAAGACAAATCGTATTTCGGCTTCGGGCATTTCTTGTTCTGCGGGCTTTGTTAATTTGTTATGCTGCAACATGCGCTCTGTCAAGAAATCTTGTAATTGCCGATATTGCGACATAAAATCTGGGTCATCACGCATTGCCTGTAAAATATAAATATAACCATAAACTCGCAAATCATCTTTGTCGTGTTCCGCCCTGCAATTATCAACCATATGCCGATAATTATCTAAAAATCTTTGCATTTGGAAACAGAGCGCCGATATATCAACCCTTTCGGTTTGCATGCCTGTTTGTTTATTTATTTCGTGAACAGTGCACATACCAAAGATATCTTTTATCAAATCGCGTAAATTGCTATAATAATGATATTCTTTTTTATCGGGAAAAACCTTTTTTACATAATTTTTGCGTTGTTCTTTTTCCCACCAGGTCAAATCACTACTCATATTGGAATCCTTTATTCAATACATTCATATTAGCCAAAGCGGTGCGCTTGTCAATTCCTTTTTATACAGTGCAAAAAAGGAAAAGCCCCAAACGGGGCCTTCCCTTTATCAATAATAAAACTTATTTAACCAAGTTTTTTGCCATTTGTGTTTAATGCCGTTTTACCAAGCAATTGTTGGGTTTTGCTTACTAAATTAGCAAACATCATCGCGTGAAAATCGCGTCTTTTTTTGCTGGCCAAAACAAAGGTATCCACCAAGGCAGATCTTGATGTTAAAGTAGCACCTTCATTTAATCCTGCGGCCCCAGAGCGATACAACCAATCAGACCAGACACCATCGTCTGTTTTTGCGCGCAACCATGTATAAATTCCGGTGGCAGATGGTGTTGGGTTACCTGGCATCCCATATCTACCAGAAACATCAGATTGCATAACCTGAATTTCCAAAATACCATCAACAAGGCCCATTTCAAAGTTTGCCTGACCCGCAAGATAATGCCCATTATATGTTTTGGTTGGCGTTTCACCAATAAAAACACCCATTGGGTTTACTGTTAAAATTTGTCCGTTTTGTGTATTCATGACCATTTATCCTTTATTTTATTTCATATGCGTCGCACATTATATTACCAAAATTTCATTTGTCAACGATATTTTGCTTTTTCAATGTTCTTTTCTGTTTCTTAAATACCGACAGAACCGTTCTGTTTTTCCATTTTTATCTTACTGGTTCGGTCGTCTTACTAAGCAGTTGAATCAGTGGATTCGCGGTCGCACCCGCCGGCCAAAGTGGATTCAATTTAGTATCAAACACAACATAGTTTGTGCCACCGCCCTGGACAAGCGGACCATATTTTACATTTTTACCATCAAATGATTCGATATATATCGGGTTGGAATCAATCAATTTAGAGCTTGCCAAATAAAAATCTGGGAATTTAGGTTGGAACAAAGAATTTATATCGTTAACATACAACAATTTATCCGTCGTAGATAAAATAATTGTCATCGGTTTATCTGGGAAAGTTATAGAATTAAAAGTCACCCGATCATCTTCATCACATACAATCACATTGCGTTGAATCTTGATTTTATATGTTCCTTTATCTATGCCAGATTTGGCAAAGTTCACCAATTTGGCAATGAATTGTTGAAATTCTGCCATGTTTTTTACATATGCAACCTCGTTATGATGCGCATTAACATACCGGCCATCCAAATTATAACCATCCGCCAACAATTCATCTATGTATAAATTAAATACGACTTTGCTATGCAGGTCCATTTTTCACTCCTTGTGGTTATTACATGTGTAAATCTTTGAATGCGCCCATTTGATTCTGTTTGGTCCGCGCCATTTGTCGTTGTAAAATGTCGGCATATAAATCTTGGACATTTTGTGATGGGTTATTGAACATTTGAAATATATGCACAACATCAACGTACCCTGCACTAGCAAGATATAGACATCCCAATTGAACCTGTTCGTTTTGATATGGCAATTCCCTGATACACCCCAACGTGTCATACAGTTTTTTTAAAGTCCCATAAATTTTGGTTATATTGGCGTCCGGATTTAATAACCCCTTATAAACCGATGACAGCGAAAATTTGCTTCGTTGCGGCGCGCGCTCCAAGTTTTCACATTGTTTCTTGAACCCATGGCACAATGCCATTTCTTGCAATTCTGGATATTGATGTCTGATATCGCGAATACAATCTGGATGTGTTTGAACAGCGCGTTCTTTGACCGCGTTGCTGGTGCCGCGCATGTATTTAATCATACCCTTGGTACGCCACCCAACGATATTCAATCTGAATGTTTCCAATTGTTCGGCAGGCAATATTTTACGATTTTCTTCCATGCAACGAACCAGATTTACAATGTCATTTTCATCCCATGGACCCGTCGCATTATAGTCGTTTGAAACCAAACGTGTTTTATTTATTTGATTAAATCCCAAAACACCCGCATTTAATGCCTTAATCTCTGATTTTGCCGTGCGAAATTGTGGTTTTATCAACAATACATTTTTTGGGTGCCGTTCGGCCAACATATCCACGACCGCGGGCGTTGGTTCGTCTATGAATTGAACCGATTGGGGTGATTGGTTACATGCAACCATTTGTACCGCTTCGGACGGATGGGCGCACCGCCCAATAAGCCCCGGTTTTTCATATACAACCAGCCGAATTTCTTCGTCTGTCATAACCTGTTCTGCGGGATTTGTCCGCTTGTTGCACGCATCCATACGATGTTCAAGAAACGCCTGCAATGATTTGTATTCACTTTGAAATTCGGTATCGTCACGCATGGCCTCCATAACTATCACGCCACCATAACATTCCCAGTTACAATTACGATTTTTCTGTTTGCATTTTTCAACCAGTCGGTTATACACACCCAAGAATTTGCGTGTCCGAACATCCATATTCGTTCCACGGGTGCACTTTAATAGTTCTGTTATCAATATACGCAAATTACGATAATAAAAGTATTCATTCCGCGATGTAAACGCTTGGTCCGCATATGATTGACGTTCTCTTTGTTGCTGTCTTATTGCGCCATATCCCATCGTATAATCCTTTGGTAACTTAGTTTGATATTACACTAAATATGTTAATTGTCAATGTATCCCTTGACTTTTTTACTGAAATCTCTTATAATGATGAGGAAATGGTATTAAAAGTTGTAAATCTTAACCATACTTTTGAATCTGCATCTTTTGATGTACGCTGTTTTTATTACGCCTATTAACCCCTTAAGGTGTTATGGGTTTGATTGGCTTTGGCACCTTAAGGGGAATCGTCCAAAGCCAATTTTTTATTCACCAAAATACCAAAGGATTACGTAATGAAAACGAAAGAACAAATTATAGATGATATATTAAATCGGGGCGTTATCGTGGATATTCTGCCATCACGTGAAGAATTTAAACACAAACTGATGACCGAAAAATTACGGTTTTTCATCGGCGCCGACCCGACAAACACTTCGTTGCACCTGTCGCATGCCAAGAACTTTATGTTGTTAGAAGAATTTAGAAAACTGGGACACGAAGTCATTGTGCTGTTTGGCGATTTTACCGCCTGCATCGGCGACCCCAGCGACAGAAATTCTGCGCGCGCGCGGTTAACACCGGAACAAGTTCATGAATTTTCGGCTGATTGGGTGCGGCAAATTTCACCGATTATAAATTTCAACGACCCAGAAAATCCGGCCAAGGTCGTGTTTAACGGCGACTGGCTGAATAAACTGACCATGCGCGATTTGATAGAATTGGCATCAAATACCACGGTTCAGCACATGCTGGAACGGGATATGTTTCAAAAACGGATGGCAGAAAACAGGGCGATTCACCTGCATGAATTTCTGTACCCAATTTTCCAAGGTTTTGATTCCGTTGCATTGGATGCAGATGTTGAAATGTGCGGTATTGACCAAACATTTAATGCGCTGATGGGACGCACACTGTTAAAAAAGTTGAAAAACAAAGAAAAATTTATCGTGTGCAATAACCTAATGGAAAATCCGATAACTGGCGAACTGATGTCAAAATCGCGTGGGACAGGTGTATTTTTGAATACAGATGCAAATACCATGTTCGGGCAAATAATGGCTCAGCCCGATGAAATGATACGCATATTGTTGATAAATAACACCCGCGTGCCATTAAATGATATTGACGCGTTGGATATAGAGCATAATCCAATGGACGCCAAGTTATTTACGGCGCATAAAATTGTAAAGATTTTTCATGGCACATCTGCGGCAGATTCTGCGTTGGAACATTTTAAAAACACTTTTTCAAATAAAGTGTTTCCCGCCAACGCCCCAGAATTTGCGACGGACAAGTCCGAACTTGGTGTTATGGAAATTCTGCAAATTGGTATGCCCAATGAATCAAAAACCGAACTGCGACGATTGGTGGCGCAAAATGCGGTGGCAATAAATGATGTCAAGGTCAATAATGCCAATGACATATTGCCAACGAATAATGCACTGTCTGTTCGTGTCGGACGGAAAACATTTTTCAAAATCGTAAAGAAATAAGGTTTTAAAATCTCTATCTAAAAATATCCATGGGTTCGCCATGGATATTTTAATGCCCAACCAAAATTTTTGAAACAATTAAATCGGCCGGCAATTGCGGGTGTTTGGTTAACGCATCCATGGCAACCCAATCCATCGCATCATGAACCCGCAGGCAAATATCACCACGATAATTTTTAATTTCGTATGCAAATAACTCTATTTCCTTTCCTGAATCTGTGGTGTAAACCGCGGTAGCGACTAATTCCCCAATGGTTGCATCTATACCCAATTCTTCGCTTAATTCACGGCGCAGACATGTTGGACCATCTTCGCCAATTTCAAATTTACCCCCAGGATATTCCCATTCGCCCGCGTATGGTTCCGTACGTGCGCGACGCATCAGCAATACACAATCGCCCTTTCTAAATATTCCCGCTGTAACTTTCATGATTTGTATTGTATGGAAAAAACCACATAAACTCAACGCATTTTTTGTTGCAAAGAATTGCAGAGTTTAATATTATCATGCGAACCCAAAAAATACGAGTTTAATATGCCACTACTAAATGGACAATATAAAACCATACCGGCATCTCAGATCGCTGAATTGTCCGCAATTTATGACGATTATTTGCAGATGGTACGCGAACACGAAAATCTGTTGCGACTTGTCCCATTGGATGCTTTGGCATCGTGGCAATTGGATGATATGTATTCCGACAACCCAGATGGATGGAAATTTGGTTGGAATATAGTATATAACTCGCCCAATGCCCGCCAACGTTTTAAAGAATGTATAAATGACGATGTCTATGGCAATGATAATGCGTCTTATGTGATATTGGAACACATAAAACCCGAAGAAAATAGTGGCATGTCCAAATTTTTTGCAATTCCACCGTATACTATTACCACAATTGATATGCAATTACCATCCCAGATAGATCGTTGTTCTTTCATTTATCGTCCAAATGTCAAACTTGGGAAAACTAAATTTTATATAGATGGTATTTACGAAGCAACCTATACAGATAAAGATTTCAAGGACAAAACACTATCCGAATGCTTGCGTGATTCTGATATATTGACCGAAATTGGTGTTATGTTGACGGTATGCGATACCTTTCGCCAAAACAACTATGTTGCAGATAATAAATTTGATCGTATGTCGGCCAATGTGTATGCCGCAGAAAAGGTTGCCACAAACGAAGACATTATTTTGGAACTGTTGGGGTCATTTGCCGAAAAATTTCAGAACGTATGTCGCGACAGGTACGATGTGTCCGACACTGGCGCGGCGTTAAAACTTGCCCAATCCGAAGGACTAATAGATTCTGCTGATGATTTCCAAGATTATATAAATATCCGCCAACTAATGCGTCATCGCTGGGATACACTGGACGGATTGGGGGGCTTTAGTACCAAAAGCAAAATGACCAACCAAGGTGCGCGTGCGGAATATGAAAAGTCATATCTGAAACTATGCGATAAAACATTAATCCAACGGATGAAATCTTATGTTAATGTATTACACCAAATGCAACAGGTTATTCGCAACATCTGCCCACAGCGCATAATACGTGATTTATCAGAAAGTAATAATAAATTTGTTCAGCGTGTTAAAACAGCGCGCAACCAGAATCCAACACAACCTTTGACCTTGGAAATAAATCACCCATGGGCAAGCGAAAAATATGACAGTTTAAACCGCAATCTGCGCAAACTGGTGCCAAATATAACAATTGTTGACGACATCAAAGATCCTGACTATCTGGACGTTTATGCGACACGTTCATGGTTTTTGCAGACCTTTCATTCCATGGAATGTATGATTATGCAATATTGCAAGACGCGCGGCCACGATATGCGCACACGCGATGCGATAGCATATCTGAAACAAATAAATTTCTTTTCACCCGAAGAATATTACACATGGCACAATTACAAGCAAATGCGCAATTTGCTTAGCCATAACTATTTTAATAAAACATTACAGGTCATGGTCACAAATCTTGAAGATGGATATCGCAAAGATTTATCCGCACTGTCTGATAAAATGGTTGCCGTCGGCCCCGATATTAAAAAAATTCGCCCGGGGGTCTATGAATTTACCCACCAAGACGGCATGATTGTGCAACGTGATTTCAATACCAACAAAATTGAATATAAGAAACGGGACAAAGATACCACGCCGGTGCCTACGCAATCTGCCACATATTCTGATGCTTATGCGAACGGTATTAAATTCAAAATATCTGGTGGCAAAATTGTTGAAGTAAAACTGCCCAATGGCATCACCATAAATCTGGCATCCCAATGTATTAATTGGGATAAGTACACTGTCTTAACCCATACACCCGAAGGTTTTACTTTGGGCACACGAACCACACAAATATCCACCTACCACGATTTGCGCGTCATTCGGTATAGTTTTCGGAATAATATGCGCCCATTCCGTGGGGGTGATAATATACTGGTTGATAATCGGCACAATGTTGTGTTGGATGCGTCTCGCACATTAAAACTTTTCAAATTCAAAGATTCTGGGGACGCTATAATCAGGACCGAATTCACACACACACGAAAAAACCAGAATATAATTCAATTTAGCGATGGAACCAGCGTATCACAATCTGGCGATGAAATGATTGTGCGCCATAATGGCATAAATTTGCAATATGACAATCGCCCAGTGTTTGCCGCAACCTATAACCTGACCCAACCTACCCCACAACCAACCCCCACCCCCACAAAATCCTATTAACCTTGAACTTCTACCCCTCAAACAGTCCTGACATACGGATTAACAGAGATAAGTAATTGAATATAGTGTATTTTTTAAGTCCGCTGTGAGCGTGGCTTACAGCCGATTTTTCGTATAATTTTTGTATAAGTAAAAATAGCGGTATAACAAATGTATAATTTTGCGATTGTATTTTGTTGGAACATAATGCAAATATATCCAATGTTTTCCGTGGGTTTTGGCGAATTTTCCGTAATTTTGTTTTAAATTTTTCCGTTTGATTTTTATGCGATTTTTTGCCTTGTATGAATTTTGGATAAAACCCGAAAAATTGGGATGTTGTGCGATACATTTTTATGCACTTGTATAACAACATAAAAATTTCATGGTCGTATAAAATTTCACCAAATCCGTATAATATCGCGTATAGCAATTGTATAACCCCAAAATATATATGCCATGTATAAATTCATGCAAAATTACAAATATAACGAATGTATAATTTTGATATATAAACACTCGTCTGGCTACACAACTCTTCAAGTTGTATATTAACATGCAAGAGTTTCACAAAATATGTTGCGTTTTTGGAGCTTGATAAAAATAAAGATAAGTGCTAATGTTGTTGTGAAAAGAAGGAAATTTTGTGCAGAATATAGAAAATATCATATGTGCAGGATGGTGCAATAGTCGTAATCATGGTAGTATGGATATCAATACGGCAGTGGAAGCTTTGCATATATTGTTGAATGGTAATTATATAAAATATGATCTGGATAATATTCTAAACAAGAAGTCCGATATAGATGTATCAAACAAAACATTTCAAGACATTTTTTCGAAAACTCATCGCAGACAAAAAGGTATTTATTATACCCAAAGAGATGTTGCTGATTATGTCGTTTCCAACACAATAGCATCCAGTTTCTTATCTATTGGGAAATTATTAAAAACGAAAGATGCAATCAAAAAGATTGCCACCTTGAATAAGGGGCAGATACAAGATCTTGTTTTTAGTCGTACATTTTTGGATCCTACCTGTGGATCAGGAGAGTTTTTGATCAGCGTAATAGAGTGGAAATTAGAATTGTGTAATGTTGCTAAGATACCTCTATCTGACGATGATGTTATCAAAATATGTGGCACTGTATTTGGGAATGATATAGAAACAGAATCAATTGATATCGCAAAAATGAGAATATTCTTCGCAATTGTTCCGTGTATGAAGAATTCTGAGTCGTATATAAAATTAGCAGAAATGATAAATTCTACTTTTTATCACTATGATTTTATTCTGGATTATAAAAAAATACACAATAAGTTTGATTATATAGTGGGTAATCCCCCGTACGTAGAATATGGAAAATATCCTAGACACAAAGAATTGCATACTAACTATGGAAATTTGTATGCAGATACTTTAGTCAATAGTTTGAATCTGTTGCATAAAGATGGTTCGTTGGGACTTATATTACCTTTATCATATGTGTCCACTAGTCGTATGGGAAAACTTCGTGAATTTGTAACCAACAAATGCGAAAAACAAATAGTATTGAATTTTGCGGATCGGCCAGATTGTTTGTTCGTTGGTGCACATCAAAAGATATCAATCCTTATTGCTAAACAGGGGGATGATGTATGTAAAACCTTTTCTTCCACATATAAGCATTGGTATAAAAATGAAAGACAAGAATTATTGAATGGAAGAGAAATCTTTGATGTAAAAGGAAATGATAAATTATATATACCGAAAATTGGTAATAAGCTTGAGTATAGCATATATAAAAAAATTTCCTCTTTGTTCAATGGCAACATATTGAGCACACAAGCCAATGCGAGCAAGGATATTTTCTTGAATATGAGAGCATGTTTTTGGATAAAAGCCTTCTCCTTTGATCCTGGGTCTAACGAGTATAAACAATTTAAATACAAAGAAGAATACTTGCCTTTTATGTTATGTGTTCTTAATTCTAGTTTGTTCTGGCTCTATTGGACCATTGTATCGGATTGTTGGCATATTACGAACAAGGATCTGGAAGGGTTTTCTGTCCCGGATAAAATTCCACATGATAAAACAGTTAAAAAATTAGCTAAATTACTTGAGAACAAGTTAGAAAAAACAAAGAAATATATAGGTACAAAACAGACTGCATATGAGTATAAGCACAAATTGTGCAAGGCAGAGATTGATGAAATTGATGATTATTTAGCGACAATTTATCAATTGTCTCCGGAAGAGTTAGATTATGTAAAGAATTTTGCTCTGAAGTATCGTATAAGTGGGGGAGCGGATGATTAAAGCTATAGATTTGTTTGCGGGGTGTGGTGGTTTTTCGTGCGGTTTTTCACAAGCAGGTATACCTGTGTTGGTAGCTGTTGAATATGATAAAGATATTGCTGCATCTTATATTCACAATCATCCAGACACAAAAATGATCGTGGATGATATAAAGAATGTGGATAATAAAAAGAATTTTTCTAAACATATGGCAGATATAATAGTTGGAGGTCCTCCATGTCAGGGATTTTCTACAGCAGGTGCAAGAATTCGTCATGGGTTTATAGATGATCCACGTAATTATTTGTTCAAACATTATTTTAACATAGTGAAACTTGTTAAACCCAAGATATTTATCTTTGAAAATGTCAAAGGCATTATCAGTTATGATAAGGGGCGTGTGTTTGCAGAAATAAGGAAGGCTTTTGAAAGTTTGGGGTATAAACTTCAGTACACAATTGCTAAAGCAAAAGATTTTGGAATACCACAAGCTAGGGAAAGGACAATACTTATTGGTAGTTTAGTTGATTTTGATCTTCAGACTGAAATAGAACAAACAAAAAAGTATTTGTCTGATAGAATACCAGGGTTCTTTGATGCGGTATCCGTATGGGACGCTATTTCTAACTTGCCGAATCCTAGTACTACAGGTGTAATCAAGAATGTTGTACCGAATAATGCGTACACAAAATCTTTGCAATCGCAGGATGTGAACTTATATAACCACATTGCAACGAAACATAATAAAACAGCTATGCGGCGCATGAAAGAAGTTCAACAAGGTAAAAATTTTAAGGTGCTTAAAGAACATGTAAAATCTGTACATAGTGGTTCTTATGGGCGTTTAATGCCTGATGGTATAGCTCCAACAATAACGACCCGTTTTGATACACCTTCTGGTGGATGTTTTACACACCCATTTTGTGATCGTACTTTAACACCTAGAGAGGCAGCACGCATTCAAAGTTTCCCAGACGGTTTTCAATTCATAGGTTCAAAAACAAGTGTGTGTAAGCAAATTGGTAATGCAGTACCGCCAAAACTAGCTTACTTTTTCGCAACAATGATCAAAAGGATATTAAAAGATGACAGCGCAAGAATATCTAGCGACACTGACGAATAAATCTGCGTGGGTGTTTACTAAACAAGATGCAAGTTTTGAAGAGGCCGTAAAGGCCACTAAACTTTTCGCGGATATTTGTTACGATCCGGATGTAAATGTTGAACAATATTTTGCAGATCATCATCAAGAATACGGTATAAGAACAGATAGACATCGTGTTTTAGTAATAGCACAGCTTTATGGGTTGATTACAAAAACACCTTTCTACACCAGAGGCAACCATTATAATAAAGAGCGTCCAACAGAAATCTTTGATTTGATAAAAGACGAACAAGTTGGTTCTGAACTGTATAATAAAATAAAAACAGAACAAATTTTAAAATTAAAAATACATTCCATCATTGATACGGCACACAACAATGAGGACTATAGTGTACTCCCCGTTGTTTTTATTTATTTGGTATTAAAAAAGCTGCAGACTAAATACAAAATAAATGAAGTATCAAAAGGTCATTTCTGGACCTATATTGCTACATGTAACT
>JAEEGH010026385.1_pt1 | contig 11578 bp, 10 predicted proteins | sample 9134181 | NCBI WGS metagenome assembly JAEEGH01 (sample SAMN16246544, study PRJNA631951) | gut metagenome | biome: gut microbiome; feature: rumen; material: DP-attached | host: Bos | place: Iran: Karaj | collected 2018-10 | reverse complement strand
CCGAAAACATACGATATCCATGGGTATTTCTCTTTTATTCTGGCAAAAATTTTCATAATCTCTCCCTCACAAATCATAAGTAAGCAAATTTACAGTCCTATCTTAATAACAATGAGAAACCATAAATAATTGCAAACCCTTTTAAACCTTACCATTTTTAGCTGTTTCAATCAATAAATCTTTATATAGAGCACTTTTCATAGTAAAATAACTTGGTGAAAGATAGTTTGGGGGATATTTATGGTTTCACTTTTTTCAATGATTTTAAACGCTGTTATCAGCTTTGTTTTATATGTTCTGAAGGCCTTTTTCTCTATGCTGACCTTTGTTGTAAAGAGTCTTTACAAGGTATTCAAGCTCTTCTTCTGTGCTTTCCCACTTACCTGTATCGCATTCGTGTGTTTACTTCTCTTTAATGCATTCCTGGTTTTTAGAGGTATTCCTCAAATTGAAGCCTTCACCGAATACGAAGAGCTTCTGGAAAAAGACGTTGCTACTTCAGTCAAATTATTTCGAGATATGAGAATATGGTGGGTTCTGAACATCTATCCCACTCGCGGAACTATAACCTTTGTTCTTTTGATCATCCTTTCAGTGATAATGGCTATTCCTGTTCTTTTAGCTGTACTATGCATAGGTGTTTTCCTATCCTTCGGACAGTTTTTATTCTATGCAGCATGCATAGATATTGTCGTATACTTACTTAGAGCCATTTTCCAGAAATCCTTTGCAGCGCAGTTCTTGGACAGATACTACCGTCTTTTCCCTGATGCAGGCAAAAGACATTACGAGAAAAACTACGAAAAATGGCTGCGAAAGCATCATAAGGATTTCGAAGAGGACGACGAAGTCTATGAGCCTCACAAAAAGTCAGCAAGAGACTTTTATGAAGACGATGAGTATGATGATGACTATCATGACGAGTACTATGAAGATAATGAGTACTATGAAGAAGACGAGTATGGCGATGAAGATAATGACGATAATGACGATTATGATGTAGACGAATACGAAGACGATGAAATCTACGAAGATGATGAATATTACGAAGACGACTATGACGACGAAGAAGATGACACTATAGAGGACAAAGCTTCAGCAGCAACCACCTTTGATTTCTTTGCTGGCTGCAGCTCCAGAGAAAGCGTCGACAAGAAATACAAATCTCTAGTTAAGCTCTATCACCCTGACAATATGGACGGCGACACAGCTGCCCTTCAGGAAATAAACGTTCAATATACAGAAGCCAAGAAACGTTTTGGGTAAAAGAAAAGATTAGAAGGTAAGCACAACCTCCTAATCTTTTTGTTTACTGTACCTGATAGCCTCGCGGCTAAGCCTCCACAACAATTTCATATTCATCCACCCACAAATATTCTTGGTACTCTTTTGTTAATGTCGCATGTAAGTTCGTAGTTAAATCTGCCGCTCATTTCCCCGAGAGCTTCTGCAGATATTTCTTCTCCTGTGTTCTTATCACGCCCCATAAGAACTACTTCGTCACCCTCTTTTACATAAGGGATTTCTGATACATCAACCATAAACTGATCCATGCACACTCTTCCGAGAATATTAGCATGATGTCCGTTTATGAGAACATAGCCTTTATTAGAAAGACTTCTGGGATAACCATCGCCATATCCCACAGGAATAGTAGCAATCTTGGTCTCTTTATCTGTTACGAAGGTTCCGCCATAGCTTACTGGTGTTCCAGCCGGAACCTCTTTAATCATAACAATACGACTGATGAGTTCCATCGTAGGCTTCAGATCCACGATATTTCTTGGAACATCCTCTGATGGCCACATGCCATACATTGTAACGCCAGCTCTTACCATATCCATCGAAGACTCTGGTACAGAAATGATGCTGGCTGAGTTAGCGCAGTGATGAAGAGGAATCTTGTGTCCTGTCTGCGCTTCTATAGCAGCTACAAAATCAGCAAAAACCTTCTCTCTTTCTCTTGCATTAGACAGGTCGGCTTCATCCGCTCTAGCAAAGTGAGTAAAGATACCTTCTACCTGAATGCCTGGCATATCCATTACTTCTCTGGCAAATTCAATGCCCTTATCGTCTGGTGTTATTCCGATTCTGCTCATACCGGTATCAACAGCAATATGAATGTGAGGAGCCTCATTTAGTTCACCATTATTCATAAGCTCCTGGCCACAATCAGACAGCTCTTTGGCCATATCAAGTCTGAATACTGTAGGTCTGATCCCCTCAAGGAGCATTCTCTTATACGCATATGGGAATGTATAGCCCAATATCAATATAGGCTTCTTAATTCCACTGTCTCGAAGTTCAAAAGCTTCCTCAGCAGTTGCCACCGCGTATCCCCAAATATAATCCAGCTTCTCGAGATTTCCAGCTATTTCCACAGCTCCATGTCCATAGGAATCTGTCTTAACAACAGCCATGATCCTTGTCCCATCGGGAATATTCTTTTTCATTGATTCCAAATTGTATCTGATAGCGTCAAGATCAACCCTGGCGTATACTCTTGAATACTCTTCAAGCATTTCCTAAAACCATCCTAATTCTATATTTGTCTCAGAATGTCTTCCATTCCAAGTATAATGTCCGATGCCACCATGGAATGTTTGCCCTTGTCCTCTGCAGCCTTATCGCCGCTAAGACCGTGAAGATACACTGCAAGGCAGGCAATTTCAAAGGATGTCTTACCAAAAGCCATGAAAGCTCCCATTATTCCCGCAAGAACATCTCCGCTACCTGCTGTAGCCATTCCATCGTTACCGCTCATATTAATATATATCTTTTTCTCTTTGCTGTCAGCAATAACAGTTCTGGCATCCTTGCAGACCACTGTACAGTGCAGATTAGAAGCAAGTTCTCTTGGATATTCCAGAATATGTTCCTTGCAATCTCTGATATCCCTGTCAAAAAGCCTTGCAAACTCTCCTAGATGCGGCGTAATAACAAGCTTCTTGCCGCCTCTTGCATAGTTGGACAAAAGCTCTCTAAGCTCATGATCTCCTGCGATAAGGTTGAGCGCATCCGCATCAACCACAAGATTACCAGTATACTCCTCAAGAGTCTGTCTTGTGAGCTCATAACCGCTCTGAGCCGTTCCTATGCCTGGTCCAAGAACCACTGCACTTGCCCATTCAAAGCAAAGCCTTAGTTTATCATTAAAAGGTTCAAAGTCTTCGTAGGTAACAAGCATAGCTTCTGGCAAAAGAGATTTCATTACCTCTGCATTTTCAGAAGCAGTAAATATCTTGACCATACCAGCTCCTGCCTTCATACATGCATTAGCAGCAAGAAGACACGCTCCGCTTATATCCTTAGAGCCTGCAATGATAAGAACTTTCCCGTTGGTTCCCTTGTTGCCATCAAGTACTCTCTCCGGCAAAAGCTCCCTGATATCCTCATCATAGTAGAAAGCTCCTGGTTCCTTGGATAAAAAGCTATCTTCCGTAATACCAACATCTTCTACAAGCAGCTTACCAGTGTATTCACACCCAGGATACAAAATATGGCCAAGCTTGACCTGATTAAAGGTAATAGTCATATCTGCTCTTACGGCATTTTCCATCACTTTGCCATTATCAGCATTGATTCCCGATGGAATATCTACACTTGCCACGAGAAGATCTGATTCTCTCTCCACCTTACAACTATTTATGTACTTAACAGCATCCGCATAATCTCAGGATACAGGACGTGACAATCCTATTCCGAACATTGCATCTACTATAATATCCCACTCGGCAGGGCTTTTGTTGTCTCTTATATTGGAAAAAGTGTCCGGAGTTACTGAATACTTTTCAAGGATTTTAAGCTGCTGCAAAAGAAGGTCAGAGCACTTAGTATAATCCCCAATTACACAGATACTGACCTTGATGCCATTTTGCTTAAGAAGCCTTGCAATACACGCTCCATCTCCTCCATTGTTGCCAACACCGCAAACCACAAGGGCTCTCACTTTTCTGTCCAGGTGTCTTGCCCCCAGCCATTTTAAGATATTCTCAGAAACCTTAAGCGATGCTCTTTCCATAAGAACTATGCTTGGAACACCAAAGTATTCAGAAGTGTTCCTGTCATACACCTTCATCTCCTGACTATTTACAGCATATCTCATAGTACTCCCCCTTATTATGTAAAACTAAAGCAAAAAGGGCTACCTTTCAAGGCAGCCCGTAAATCATTCAACATACTCTTCACCAGATAAAGGCCGCCTTATTGGATGCCTCTTATCCGGATCATACTTCATATCAAAAAGATCAACCACTTCAGGTCCAAAAATCTGATGCATATATGAATAAAGATTATAATTCTCCATTTCTGCTTCCTGAAGTCTTATAACATTCTTTTTAAGTTCTATTCTCGCTCTCTTGATCCACTCATCAAGAGCATTGATATCAGTTGTGTTGTCATAAAGTCGTTCATAGCAGACCTTCATGGTCTCTATCATGAGTTTATAATCAACGTCATAAATCTGTTTGGATAAATCGAGAAGTTCATCCTGATGGCTATCTATCTTCTCATTACATTCATTGATCAGCCTTGTACGCTCTGAAATCTCTTTTTCTATATTTGGGGCATTACCAAGCTTGTTGGCCTTATCTCTAAGGGGCACAATCTCACCAAGAAGCTTTTTCTTGAGCTTCTTGATATCCTTGGTCTGGCTCCTGAGCTTACCATCCTTCTCAACGAGGGCGTTAAGCTCATCTGCGAGCTGTTCTATTTCAGGTGTCATGTCTGTCTGCGTAAACAATTGATGCCATTTATTATCCAGCGTCAAAATAGGGATACTCTTTCCCTGCAGCGCAGACATATAAACTTCATCGTTTTTTGCCATCAGATAATCTCACAATCATCAGTTCATGTATTTTCGTACCTGTTAATATTATACGATAATTTCATCAAACTGTCAGATAAATGTACATTTTCTACCTGAATATTGTTAGGAACTTCAAGGTCAACATGCGCAAAGTTCCATATAGCCTTGATTCCGCAGCCTGCCAGTCTATGTGCCATTGGAACAGCCTGCTCCTTGGGAATAGTAAGAACAGCTATTTCAATTTTGTTGTCTCTGACAAAATCTTCCACTTCGTCAACAGGTCTTACCTCAACGTCACGGATCTTGGTTCCATAGAGCTCCGGATTGCAATCAAAGGCTCCCTTGAACACAAAGCCTCTTCTTGTGAAGTTGGTATAACCTGCAAGGGCCTTGCCAAGGTGTCCTGCACCGATGATAACCAGGCTGTGCTGCTTATCAAGGCCGAGGATCTTGCCGATCTCGTCGTAGAGATACTGTACGTTGTAGCCATATCCCTGCTGGCCAAAGCCGCCAAAGTTGTTGAAGTCCTGTCTGATCTGTGAAGCTGTGACCTTCATGATATCGGAAAGCTCCTGAGAAGAAATCCTCTCAACGCCTCTCTCCTTAAGGTCTCCAAGATATCTAAAATATCTGGGCAGTCTGCTGATGACCGCCTGAGAAATCTCTTTTTCTGCCATCTCATTCTCCAAAATAATGCTTTGTTTGTTAATTATCCTACAAATTGATTATATCTATACGTTAAATATATGTCAATTCCGTAAAATCGTTAAAAAATCCCCTGACCATGCGCTTTTTCGGTCAGGGGATCGTAAATTTTATTTATATTTTATGGTTTGAAATAACTGATCGTATCGGACATGTTTGTAGCCAGTTCCTGAAGCTTATCAGCAGACTCTGTAATGATAGCAAAGGTAGCGTTAAGTTCCTGCATCGAAGCATTGGTCTCTTCTGTCGAAGCCGCATTCTCTTCTGATATAGCTGACAGATCGGAAATGATCTCTACCAGCTTATCCTTGGCTGAACCTAGCTTATCAATGTGTTCTGCGATGTTGTCAGTACTCTCGGAGACATTGTCTACGTTCTCAGCCATGCTCTGCATGTTAACCTTAGTATCATCAAGCTGTGTTTCCTGCTGCTCAAAGCTTGCATTAAGTCTCTGCATTACCTCTACCGACTGCTCGGAATCAGCGACAAGCTTTTCAACGATCTTCTTGATCTCTTCTGCAGAATTGCTACTCTGCACAGCCAGCTGGCCGATCTCAGTAGCAACAACCGCAAAGCCTTTTCCTGCATCTCCTGCTCTTGCTGCCTCAATACTAGCATTGAGCGAAAGGAGGTTGGTCTGTGATGCAATCTCTGTGATAGCCTCTGAAAACTTGGAGATCTCTTTTGCAGATTCATTGGTCGAATCAATGGTTGCACCGATATCACGAACCGACGACTGTACTTCGCTGCTCTGAGCAATGAGCTTATTAAGAGCTTCCATTGCTGCTTCGCAAGAAGTCTTCATCTCATTTGCATAGCTGTTAAGCTGCTGTACGTTCTCTGATACGTCTTCAATGTCTTTTCCTATATCCTGTGTATTTCCGGCTGCTGTTTCTACGCTCTCTGCCTGGTTTACAGCGCCCTTGGAAATGTCATCTACAGCCTGGGATACCTGTCCGGATGCTACAGATGCCTGACTTGCCGATTCAGAGAGTTCGCTTCCTGATCTCTTAAGTTCCTCAGACATCTCCATTGTCGATCTGATTACTTCGCCAAGTTTCTCTGAAAGAGTCTGTGCTCCGTCTGCCAGAAGACCAATTTCATCATTTCTATCAAGTGAAGTCTTATCAATTGAAAGCTTAAGTTCACCCTTGGACAGATTGCCAAGCTCCTCTGCGATTGCTCTCATCTTACCTGAAGACTTATTAGCAACAAGGATACCTACTATCGAAACGCCTATAGCAATTAACAGGGATAATATAACCATCTGTATTGTAATTCCCCTGATCTTGGCGTCAACTGAATCGCTCTCTCTGCCGGAGTATACCATTCCTACGATGGTTCCGTCATCATTCTTAAGTGGCATATAGTAGCTAAAATAGCTCCCTGTAGCACCTGCAGGCACCATCTTGGCGTAATAGGTCTGACCATTCGTCAGAACAGTACTTGCTACTTTATCAGAGATATTATAGCCTACTGCCTTGGCACCACTGGAATCCTTAAGAGTAGTGATGACTCTCTCTTTGCCGTAGAAAAGAGAATACTCAACTCCTGTACTGGCCTTGAGCTCATCCATGATCTCTTCGTATTCTGCCATGACGTTTTCGCCACCTTTTGTCAGAACACCGTCAGTATATTCCCATTCACCGTCCCATACGTTGGACATCTCACTGTTAAGCTGTACTACGGCGAGAAGAAGTTCTTCCTGAACCATCTCATCATAGGTGTTGTTGATCGATACAGAGCTTATTATTACAAGCACAATCGATACTCCGACAATAGCAGCAACTGCTGCAATGATGAGTTTTTGTACAAGCTTACCTTTTCTTTCTCTGGCTTCCATAATGTGCCTCCTTAGGAAAAGACATAATAATACTTATATAACACAATAATTATACAAAATATCGTATTATAATTGTCAGAATCTTTTCTTAAATTTTGATAAATTAGGCACGTATCACCGATTATCGCGCTTGTGCACACCTGAGCCGTATCAAGTTTACATTTGGCCAAAAATCATATATGATTTTAAGGCTGATTAAATTATATCAATAAGCAGGGAACTTAAATGAATTCACTAATAATGGTAATAATTGAAAATGTCGGACTAATAGCCTTTGCTATTTCGGGAGCTGTCGTTGCAGCCAAGAAAGATATGGATCTGTTCGGCATTAACCTGATGGCTCTTGTAACTGCCACAGGTGGCGGACTTATCCGTGACATCATAATTGACAGGATTCCGCCGGTGATGTTTGTAAATCCATCGCTGACGATAATCACCCTCATCACCGCCAATATTGCATTTGTGGTCATGTATCTTAAAAAGCCCATGCCAAAAGGCATAACTCCGGTATATGACAAGCTCCTGTTCTGGCTTGATACACTTGGCCTTGCAGCCTTTACCGTAGACGGTGCATTTGCCGGAATCTACTCCGATTATTCAGACAATCTCTTTCTCGTTGCATTCCTGGGAGTAATAACAGGAATCGGAGGTGGACTTATCAGAGATGTCCTCGCTGACAAAGTGCCCTATGTTCTTGTTAAACATGTTTACGCCATCGCCTGTATTGCAGGTGCAGCAGTTACTGTACTTCTGTGGAGATTTACAGGGAGTGAACTTATCAGCTCACTCTTTGGATTCTCAACCATAGTACTGCTCCGCTTCCTCGCTATGCACTTCGAATGGAATCTTCCAACAGTACATATGCATGAATGAACTACCCTCACCGACTCTACGTCGGAAAGGGTTTCTGTTATGCCATGAAGTCAAAGGGACGGTTCTACTGACTTAATTAATTCAAATATTCTATTGCCAGATGTATAATCTGCCGCCCCCGTTTTCGGGGATTGTAGCATGAAATGCCAAAACGTCAAGAACAAGACAAGTGGGCAAAACGCACCCATTCTTGACGCTTTGGCTTTTCATGCGTTTAGGTCACTAAGGGGGCCGGCAGATTTGGACGTTCCCGAGAGGGATGCGCGCCGAAGCAGGGAGAACCCCTTGTGCAAATATTTTCTTAGAGTATGGGCGGGCACTTACTGTCCCAGAGGAGAAATTTCAAAAACTCCGTAGTCGAAAATGAGTGATTCATGGAGCACTACTGTCCCTGAACAAAAACTTCGTAGATACCGTAATGGAAAATGGTATGATTCATGAAGTACTACTGTCCCTGAACAAAAACTTCGTAGATACCGTAATGGAAAATGGAATGATTCATGAAGTACTACTGTCCCTAGGCAAAAACTCATTATATACCGTAATAGAAAACGGTGTGGTCCTTGGAGGGCTACTGTCCCTAAGCAAAAACTCATTATATACCGTAATAGAAAACGATATGGTCCTTGGAGGGCTACTGTCCCTAAGCAAAAACTCATTATATACCGTAACAGGAAACGGTATGGTCCTTGGAGGGCTACTGTCCCTAAGCAAAAACTTCTAAAAGACCGTAGCAAAGCATGGATACGAGCATCAGCTGCTCATAGATCCGGAGCCTGAGGTAATAAACCAGCCACCCTGCCCCTGGCAGGGCTTGTCCTTGACACTTATAAATCAGGATGCTAGGCTGGGACGACCGATGGTGATACTAATCAGCTGCTCATGAGTCCATCACCGTCGGTGATAAAGAGACTGCATCCTGATTTTTAAGTGTCAAGGATGGCGTCCAAAGCCACAACCTGAAATTGAAGCCTTTATCATTTTCACAAAAATGAGCCCCTGACTCCGTCCCTAGGGCTCAAAATAATAGACCCCTATACCATTTCTGATATAGAGGTTCTATAAATGATTATTTTTTCTGAATCTTAGCTTTCTCTTTTACTTTCTTAAGCTCATCTACGCTGAACATATAAGATTTATTGCAGAAATGGCACTTAAGCTCCACTTCCTTGCCTTCATCTATCATTTCCTGGATTTCTTTTTCGCCGATGAGCATCAGGGCTCTCTCTACTCTGTCTTTATCACAGTTGCAGTAGAAATTGAGGTCCACTCTGTCGGTTATCTCTATGTCAAATCCATCAAGTACGATATTCAGAAGTTCCTCAGGTGTCTTACCGGCTTTTAAGATATCCGTAACAGATGTAAACTTCTGAAGATTCTCCTCAAGATGAGATATTGTAGCTTCGTCAGCAAAAGGAAGGAGCTGGATGATGAAACCTCCTGCAGCGATAACAGAGAGATTCTCCCTCTCAACCAAAACTCCAAGTCCGACAGAAGATGGTGTCTGCTCTGACTTGGTGAAATAGTAAGTCAGATCCTCTGCCACCTCTCCTGTGTATAGAGGAACCTGTCCCACATAGGGTTCTTTCATTCCCATATCCCTGATAACGGTAAGTGTACCCTCACCGATTCCGCCGCCGACATTTAAATGTCCGGATTCATTGGGCTCCATTATGACGTAAGGATTACTTACATATCCCTTTACATTTCCCTTGTTATCAGCTGTTGCCAGCACAGAGCGAAGTGGTCCGTCACCGTCCATCTTGACGGTTATAAGGTCGCTCTCATTGTCCATCATTGTTCCCATCATGACTGTGCCCGTCATAAGTCTTCCAAGAGCCGCAGCTGCTATGGGTGAGAGGCCGTGAGCCTTTCTTCCGTACTCCGCAAGATCCTTTGTTGTTGCGGCGAAAGCCCTTATCTGGGCATTTCCTGCAGTTGCTCTTACCATATAATCTTTATAAGCCAATTCTTTTTCCTCTTTTCTTATCCTGTAATATCACTGTAGCACTCAGGCCTTCTGTCCCTGAACAGTCCCCAGGAGAGCCTGTTTCTGCGTATCTCACTAAAGTCATACTCAGCATAGATGATCTCCTCTTTATCTCTTGAAGCCTTAGCTATGCACTCTCCCGTCTCATCTGTAAGAAAGCTCGTTCCATAGAAACAAAGAGATGACTTTTGTCCGCCGTTCTCCTCAGAGGGCTCGACCGCTTCCGTTCCGATCCTGTTTGCTGCAGCAACCGGAATAATGTTTGCTGCCGAATGTCCCTGCATGGTCCTCATCCAGTGTCCCGAGCTGTCAACATTGAGTATTGGCTCTGAGCCGATTGCTGTGGGATAGAGAATAATGTCTGCACCCTTAAGCGCCAGGCACCTAGCAGTCTCCGGGAACCACTGATCCCAGCAGATTCCGACACCGACTTTTCCGTATCTTGTCTCAAACACCCTAAAGCCTGTGTTTCCGGGTGTGAAGTAGAACTTCTCCTGATAGTAGTGGTCATCCGGGATATGAGTCTTTCTGTATATTCCAAGGAGCTTTCCGTCTGCATCTATCATGACAACCGAGTTGTAGAGTTCGTTCCCATCCTTCTCGTAGATGCTGATGGGCATCACGACTTCCAGCTCTCTGCACAGGTCTGAGAAATACTTAACTGCAGGGTTCTCCAAAATCTCCGTGGCATACTCGTAGTAGTCGTATCTTCTCTCCTGACAGAAATACTGCCTCTCAAAGAGCTCAGACAAAAGAACGATCCTCGCGCCTTCCTTAGCTGCCTTCCTTGTGAGCTCCCCGGCCTTTTCTATATTTCTCTTAACCAGCTCTGCGTCAGTAAGGGCGCTGTTTCCGCACTCAAACTGCAAGCAGGCAACTTTTATCTTCTCACTCATGCCTTTATTCCTCCTACCGGTACCTGCTGCGTAATGCAGTGGATGTTTCCGCCTCCCAGAAGTATGGGTCTTGCATCAATGCCGATGATCTCTTTTTCGGGTAAAAGAGCTTTTAGCGTATCCAAAGCTCTTTTATCGCTTTCTGCGTTCTCATCTCCAAACTGAGGAATCAGAGCTGCGCCGTTTACAAAATAGAAATTGACATAGCTTGCAGCCAGTCTCTCTCCTACTTCACGCATATCCTCGCCCTCTTCAAACTCGTAGTTTGCAAGATCCTCATTTTTAACGAGAACAGGGTTATCCGGAATATAAAGCTTGTGGACCTTGATCTTCCTTCCCTTTGCATCAGTAGCGCTCTCAAGGAAGTCAAGATCAGCCTTGGACATCTCGTACTGAGGATCGCTCTCATCATCTGTCCAGGCAAGAACCACTTCTCCGGGCCTTATAAAGGCGCAGACGTTGTC